>CETV01078342.1_pt1 | contig 9702 bp, 11 predicted proteins | sample 531451 | NCBI WGS metagenome assembly CETV01 (sample SAMEA2623155, study PRJEB7988) | marine metagenome | isolation source: saline water (ENVO:00002010), including | reverse complement strand
CTCGCGACGCGAGCCCCTGAAATTTTGTAGCGTGCCGAAATTTCGTTTCGAGACAGATCCTGGCAGTCCAGCCTTGGCCGATTGCTGTGATGCCGATTTCGTTGGTATCCAGCGTCAAACGCCTGTGGGCGGAGCAGTGCTGTGAGGCGCCATGAAAAACTGCCCCCCTGGCGACATCGAGAACTGACCCCCTTCGAGACGAAGGAGAGGTCCCATGGAAGAGGTGTTGTTCCAAGCTCCACAGGTCGCAACAGGCCTGGGGAGCGAGACGATGTTGGCGCCGCAGGAGGTACAGAAGATGCTGGCGCTGTCGGCGCTGGGATGGGGAGCCAAGCGCATCAGCCGGGAGCTGGGCTGTAGCCGCAACACGGTGCGTGAGTACCTGCGCCAGGGCGGCTGGCGGCCCATGGAGGTCGCTGGGCGGACGGGTGCGCTGCAGGACCACCAGGCGTGGCTGGCCGAGCGGCTGCAGCGACACCGTGGCAACGCCGATGTCGTGCGGCAGGACCTGGCGCGTGAGCTGGGCATCCGCGTCAGCCTGCGCACGGTGCAGCGCGCCGTGGCCCCGCTGCGGCGCGAGCTGCGCGCGCAGGCGCTGGCCACCGTGCGCTACGAGACCGCGCCCGGCCAGCAACTGCAGATCGACTTCGGCAGCACCGCCGTGTCGGTGGGCGGCGAGCAGCAACGCATCCACCTGTTCGTCGCCACGCTGGGCTACAGCCGGCGCTGTTACGTGGCCGTGTTCCTGCACGAGCGGCAGTCGGCGTGGCTGCAGGGGCTGGAAGGTGCCTTCCGGCACTTCGGCGGCGTGCCGCGCGAGCTGCTGGTCGACGATGCCCGCGCCCTGGTCAGCGAGCACGACGTGCAGACCCGGCAGGTCACCTTCAACGAACGCTTCTTGGCCTTCTGCCGCTACTGGGGCTTCACGCCGCGGGCCTGCGTGCCGTACCGGGCGCGCACCAAGGACAAGGACGAACGCGGCGTCGGCTATGTCAAGCGCAACGCCATCGCCGGCCATGCCTTCGAGCACCTGGAGGCGTTGCACGTGCACCTGGCGCGCTGGATGCGCGAGATCGCCGACGCCCGCGTGCACGGCACCACCGGCGAGCCGCCCGGCGTGCGCTTCGAGCGTGAGGCGCCCGCGCTGCGGGCGCTGCCCGGCAAGGCGCCGTTCCTGCAGGTGCGCGAACTCAGCCGACGCGTGCACACCGACGCCTGCATCGAACTCGACACCAACCGCTACAGCGTGCCGTGGCGACTCATCGGCGAGAGCGTCACCGTGATGGTGGCCGAGCAGCAGGTGCGAGTGCTGCACGGTGGCCAGGAGGTGGCCTGCCACGCGCAGAGCCCGTTGCGCCGAGCCACGGTGATCGAGCGCAGCCACCTGCAAGGCATCGTCGGCGCCCACACGGTGGGCGTGTGCTGGCTGCCCCGCGCGGCAGCGTCAGCGCCCGCGCTGGCGGCCGTGCCGGCCGAACTGCTGCGTCCGCTGCAGGAGTACCAGGAAGTCATCGGAGGAGCCTGGTGATGGCAGCCGCACCCAAGAAGGCCAAGCCGGCCGAAGACCTCGACACCCTGGAGCCCATGCTCACCCGGCTCAAGCTCACAGCCATCCGCGACCAGCTCGACACGCTGCTGGACCAGGCCGCCCGTGCCGAGCTGAACCTGCGCGAGGCCTTGACGATGCTATGTACCGCCGAGGTCGCCCGCAAGGACGAGCGGCGCATCCAGATGGGCCTGTCGATCGCCAAGTTCCCCTTCGTACGCACGCTCGAAGGCTTCGAGTACGACGCGCAGCCGTCGGTCGACCCCAAGCAGATCCGTGAGTTGGCCACCTCACGCTGGGTGGCTCACGGCGACAGCGTGCTGTTGCTCGGGCCGCCTGGCGTGGGCAAGACCCATCTGGCCGTGGCGCTGGGTCGCGAGGCCATCGTGCGCGGCTACAGCACGCTGTTCGTGCCGGCCACCAGCCTGGTGACGCAGCTGGCGAGGGCGCATGCCGAGGGCCGGCTGGAGGACAAGCTGCTGCACTTCAGCAAACCCAAGTTGCTGGTGGTCGATGAGCTGGGCTACCTGCCCTTCGAGGCCAACGCGGCGCATCTGTTCTTCCAGCTCGTCAGCCGGCGCTACGAGCGCGGCTCGATGCTGGTGACCAGCAACCGCTCGGTGGCCGAGTGGGGCGGCGTGTTCGGCGATGCCGTGGTCGCCACCGCCATCCTGGACCGGCTGCTGCACCACAGCCACGTCGTCACCATCCGGGGCGACAGCTACCGGCTGCGCACGAAGCGCCGCGCTGGCCTGGTTAACCAGGCCAGCGCGAACGGTGCGCCTGCATCGACTGCCAACTGATCATCAACCGGGGGTCAGTTCTGGATGTCGTCAGGGGGGCAGTTCTGGATGTCGCTTGACAAGTGCACCACGGCATCGGCGAAAGGCGGCTTTGGAGCAGCACGATCCGGGCGGCGGAGTCGCTGATGGGTGTCGGTTCCGGCCAGCCGACTTGGCGAACAAGCTGCCACAGACCGGTCTTAGAGCTCTGGGCCTGCGCCCGCCGCGACGCGAGTGCCGTCAATATGAGGCGAACTCGTGGCCCAAGATCGCCAAGATGTCCTGGCGCTCGCCTAGCAGCCGGACCACATCCAGGTGCTCTCCGAGTTCGAAGTAGCACCACAGGAGCGGGAACTTCGCCACCTGCCAGGTCCGAAGACCTGGAATGCCAAGGAGCTTTCCGAGCGTCGGTGAGCCGATGCCAGGGTCGAGTTCGAGCTGGTCAAGCGCGGCGTTGGTGGCCTTGGCCACCTTCACCGCCACGCGGGTACCCCCCTCCTTGCGGTAGTACCGGACTTCGCGCTGCTGGTCGCGCAGCGCCTGCGGGCGCAGAAGCGCCGGCTTCAATCGACCTCGCCGCGAGCGATCGCCAGCAGTTCCTTCTCGTCCGGCTGTGTGCGACGACGGCCTGGCCCGGATGCCAGCCCCTCTTCGATGAGGTCGCGAAGCCGCTTCCTGGCCTGCTCTTCCTGATCGCGCCGTACCAGGTCGCGGATGTACTCGCTGGTGTTGCCGTAATTGCCTGCTGCGACCCGGTTGTCGATGTACTCACGCATCGACTCGGGCAAGGCGAAGCTCATGGTTTGGCGGCTCATGCGGCGATCTTGGGCGGTTTGACAACGGTTGTCAATTCCCCCCGCCCCATCCCGGCTGCGAGCTCGAAGACCGGTGCAACTGCGGGGAGCATTTCAGCGGCGAAGTCGTCGTCCTGAACCGGATGAATCCCGGCTACTGCCAATGTGGCCGGATGGCGTTCGTCATCGACCAGCTCAAGCCGAGCGGGACGGCTGTCTGGTTCAACGCCCCGCCGCCGTACCACGTGACCTGGGCTGCAGCGGTCTTCGGCTAACACCTGCGCTTCGTCAGCGTACCGGCGACGGCACGGATCGACTGGACGCTGCCGCGCTTGAGCAAGGCTCTGCGGCGGGCAACCTGGGCTGCGGCCCAACAGCAACGGGCAACGGACCTGCTCGCGTCTTGCAGCGGCCCGTGCCTCACGTGGTCGGCGCACGGCGGCTGGGGCGTGTGCGCGTCGGCCACACCGGAGATCGCGCCGACCAAGCGCCACCGGCTGCTGGGCGTCGCCGGCACGCCGGGGTTCTGGGTCTTCCCATGGGAAGGCGACTTCGCGGCCAGGGCCTGCGAGGTCAGGATCCAAGCCTTCGGTGCCACGGCTCGTGAGGCCGTCGACGCCCTAAGGGCGGCCGTTCGGCAGCACCGCAAGCAGTTCCCGCAGGAACACTCCAGGCCAACCACGCCGACGTCTAACCCGGTGCCGTTGCGTTCGGAGTCTCACCTGAGGTACGCGGTGATGGTCAGTCTGGAGCTGCAGGCACACGGCTTCTGGAAGCGGGCCTGGATGTTCGGCAACATCGCCCGCGAGCACTTGGCATCCGGCCAGCGTGCGCGCCGCTGACGAGCCTGTTGGGCCGGCCGAGGCCGATGAAGCGGCGCGGCAAACGCCCGCCGCCCTGCAGCCAGGTGCTGACGGCGTATCCGTGCTGCTGTGGCAACTCGTGCTTCAGGTGATCAGCGAGTTCGTTCCACTGGGTCTGCAGGAACTCGACCTGCTCGGGCGACGGCGTCACCCTCGCATAGAGCGTTTGCCGCGATGCACCATTGAAGAACCTGGAGGCGAACCCCATCAACGCCCTCCCCGCGCGATGGGCGTGATCGCTCGCTGCCGCCGCATCGACCTGCGATCGCGGGTCACAGGATGGCCCGGTAACTGCTCAGCGCCTGCGTCGTCTGCGCAAGGCCCTGCCGCAGGAGCACGTCCAGGTAGACGTCCACCGCCATGGGCGGATTCTTCAACTGACCACGCTGCCGCTGCGCTGCGGAGATGACGGCGGCAGGATCGAGATCGAAGAGGTTATCGATAAACAGGTCCGGGTGCTGCGCCTCGATCCCGAAGGGATCGAGCGCTTCGGAGGGGAAGTCCTTCTCGTTGAAGGTGACGATGACGTTCGCACCGCAGCGAATCGCCGCGGCAAGCACATGCCGATCGCCTGGATCGGGCAGTTGCAGGCTGTCAGCGAGCGCCTCGTGGCCGGCGACCAGGGCATCGGGGATCGCCTTGTCCATCAGTTCCGACGTGCGATTCAACTGCTCGAACGTCAGGTCCGGTCGATCGCGCAGCAGACTGCGCTTCCACTCCTCATGAATCTGCGCGCTCCACCGTGCCCGGAAGCGCCCGGTCAGCCCCAGCCACATCAGGAAGTCTCGAAGCGGTGCGGGGTAGAGGACGCAGGCGTCGTAGACCGCGGTGAAGTTCGAGTGCCTCATTCGTAGCCCATGCGCAGATCCTGGGCCTGCTGCGCCAGGGCCTCCATTGCCGCGTGGCTGGCTTGCTCGCGCTCTTCGCGATATCGCATCAGATCGGCGAACAGCACGCGCCGGTGCTTGCCGGTCTTGTGGAACGGCAGCACACCCTCTTCGAGCAGCTTGACCAGATGCGGGCGCGAGACATTGAGCATGTCCGCCGCCTCCTGCGTCGTGAGCTCCGCGTGGATGGGCACCACCTTGACGGCATTGCCATCGGCAAGCTCGGCCAGGATGTCGACGAGCAGCCGCAGTGCCGAGGTCGGCAGTTCGACCTGATGCGCCTTGTTCTTCTCGTCGTAGATCTGGATGCGCTGGATCTCGCCCTGGGTCGCCAAGTAGGCGGCCAGCGCGCGCTGGCCCTTGGCGGCGGCCTGAACCTCTTGCTCAAGGGGCAAACTCGTTCGGGACAGGTCGTTGGCGGTCATGGGGGTCTCCTGGTGTTTTGACATCATAAACGCAACAAACGAAACTCGCAATATTCGAAACGCCATCTCAAACGCATCGAGGACCGTCAATCCATGAACTACAGCCAGAAGATCCAGCGCCTGAAGGACAGGCGCCAAGGCCTGTACAGCCGCGACGGGGCCTACAACTTCGCCGAGGCACTCAATGGGACGGCCAAGCTCGAGAAGTTCCAGCAACTCGCCGAACCGGAAGCCGTCAAGTACGCCATTGGCGCCATGCAGGCCGTCGACGCCGACTACACGCTGAAGTCGTACGCGGAAGGCAACCGGGTGCGTGACCGCCTCGCCGAGGGCCTGGCCGCCGCCAACATTCCCGCGGCCTTCGACTACCAGGGCTCGGTGCCCCTCGACGTCCATGTGCGCGGCAACAGCGACGTCGACCTGCTGGTCCTGCACGATGGGTTCGTCACGGTCGACGCGGCGGCCAAGACTGCCTACAGCTACCACGACATTCCCGGCAAGACGCCGGCCGAGGAACTGGCCGGCTTGCGCGCGGAGTGCATCGCCATTCTGGAGCGACGTCTTTGGGGCGCAAAGGTCGACGCGACGCCCAGCAAAGCGGTCTCGCTCACCGGCGGGTCGCTGCAGCGCGCGGTGGACGTGATCCCGTCCCACTGGCACGACACGCTGGACTGGAAGCGGACCGGGGACAAGCGACATCGCGACATCTATGTGCTGGACAGCAAGCTGGCCCAGCGCATGAAAAACCGACCCTTCATGCACATCGGGCTCATCGAGGACAAGTGCAAGACGGTCCGTGGCTCGCTGCGCAAGTGCATCCGCCTGCTGAAGAACCTGCGCTACGACGCGGACAAGGCGATCGATCTGTCGAGCTACGACATCGCGGCACTGGCCTGGCACATGACGGACCAGGAACTCGCCGTCCCGTTCGGCGTCGACTTGCTGCTGGTCGAGCGAGTCCGCAGCCACCTCAAGTTCCTGCTGGACCAACCGTCCTACCGCGCGGCGCTGTTCGTGCCCGACGGATCTCGGCTCATCTTCGACAAGCCGGAGAAGGTCCACGCCCTGGCGGACCTGTTCAAGGAAGTCGAACAGTTGTCCGCGGATCTCGCGCGCGAGATCAACCCGCTCGCGGCCTACGCGGGCTTGCCCCGCCACCAGGTGCTCAACAAGGCCATTCTCTTGTAGGCCAGCGGGCGACCTCAGGACCGCCGGCGCTTGTCGGTTGCGAGCCGCGCGCGACGTGTAAGGGCCAGGTTTCCAGCGCGCCGAGCCTCAACCCTTGGCGGCTTGTGACGAAAACCCACTACGGGACGGGCGGCAGGTCAGGCATGGCTGCACTTCCGAAGGAGGGAGCACCGCGCCATGACGAGCACAACCGCACGAACTTCGACCTACGCGACCGCACCCATGGCCAGGCCACCCGCCGCCGCCGGCTTCTTCGCACATCACGGCATCTGGGCACCGGGCGTACGACTGTTCCGCGCCCTGCGCTTCAGCGCCAAGGCCGCCATCATTTCGCTGGCCTTCGTCGTGCCCTTGCTGGCATTGGTCGCCTGGCAACTGATTCAGCAATCCGATCACGCGATGAAGTCGCGCGCCGATGCCACGCGCCAGCATGTCGAGATCGCGCACGGGATCCTGGTTCAGGCCCATGGGCTCGAGACGAAGGGCAAGCTGTCGAGGGATCAGGCCCAGCAGTGGGCCCGGGACACCGTGGCGGCCTTGCGCTACGAGGGCAGCGAGTACTTCTGGATCAACGACATGCACCCGCACGTCCTGATGCACCCGATCAAGCCGGAACTCAACGGCAAGGACGTCTCCGACCTCAAAGATCCCAACGGCCTGCGCCTCTTCAAAGCGTTTGTCGACAAGGTCCGGAGCGAGGGCAAGGGATTCGTCGCCTATCAGTGGCCCAAGCCTGGCAGCGACAAACCGGTGGACAAGTTGTCCTACGTGCAGGGGTTCGAACCGTGGGGTTGGGTGATCGGCTCCGGCATCTACGTCGGAGAGGTCCGCGACGACCTCCTGCACCAGGCCGCCTGGATGGCCGGCGTGGTGTTCGCCTCGCTCGCCGTGGCCGGCTACCTGTTCTTCAGCTTCTACCGGGTGATGGATGGCGGTCTGAACGAAACGCGGCGGCACCTGCGCGCGATGACCGAGGGCGACCTCACGACGTCACCGTCGCCATGGGGGCGCGATGAGGCCGCGCAGTTGATGTTCGAACTGCACGAGATGCAGGAGTCCCTGCGAACGATGGTCTTGCGCGTGCGCCGGTCCAGCCAGGAGATCGTGCATTCCAGCAGCGAAGTGGCCTCGGGCGCGATGGATTTGTCGGCCCGGACGGAACAGGCCGCTGCCAACCTGGAGGAGTCCGCCGCTTCCATGGAACAGATTTCGGCGACAGTGAAGAACAGCGCCGATCACGCCAGCGAGGCTGCGCGCGTGGCCGCCGGCAACGAAGCGTCGGCTGCGGCCGGCGGCGACGTGATGCACCAAGTGGTGCAGACGATGGACTCCATCCGTCAGTCCTCGGGGCGCATCGGCGACATCGTGGGCACGATCGACGGCATCGCCTTCCAGACCAACATCCTGGCGCTCAACGCGGCTGTCGAGGCCGCGCGTGCCGGAGAGCAGGGTCGCGGCTTCGCAGTCGTGGCATCCGAAGTCCGCACCTTGGCGCAGCGGGCGGCGCACGCGGCCCACGAAATCAAGGGACTCATCGGCGGCAGCGTCGAACAGGTCAACGCGGGAGCCGCCGTGGTCAACACGGCCGGCGAGCGGATGGGTGAGATCGTCGCCGCTTCGCAGCGGGTCAGCGGATTGCTCTCCAACATCGCCGAAGGCTCGCGCGAGCAGAGCCAGGGCGTGGCCCAGATCGGCCAAGCGGTCAACGAACTCGACCGCATGACCCAACAGAACGCCGCATTGGTGGAGCAGACGGCCGCAGCGGCCGAAGCCATGAAGGACCAGGCCCTTACCCTGGCACAGGAGGTCGATCGATTTAAGCTTCCCGCGGGCCTGGAACTCGCGGTGGAGGCCGCACCGGCGGTGGTGACTGACTTCGACTTCGACAAGGCCATCGAGGCGCATCGGCAATGGAAGGTCAGGCTGCGCAAGGCAATCGCCGAGCGGTCTTCGCTCGACGCTGACACGCTTTGCCGCGACGATCGCTGTCCGCTGGGTCAGTGGCTCCATGGCAATGGCGGACGACGTTGGGGCTCGGCGCCTGGGTTCACCGCCTTGCTCGAGCGGCACGCGGAGTTTCACAACGCTGCCGGACAGGTCGCGCGCCAAATCAATGCGGGCGCCGTTGAACAGGCCGAGCGCCTGATCGGGGCCGGATCCCATTTTGCGCAAGTTTCCACAGAGGTCTGTACGCTGCTTACCCGTGCGAAGCGCGGCCTCTGAGTCTGCGGCGAGGTCGCTTGTTCGCCGCAAGTGGACCAGGCGCGCGATCTACGATGAACGCGGTTGCGCAGGCCGTGCGCCCAACTGCGCGCGCGCCTCGGTGAGCGAATCGCAAACAGTGATCCGGTAGGCACGGTCGCTGATGGCGTTGTAGGTGCCCAGGGCAGCGAAAACAGACGGTTCGGTGGCCACGAACACGGCGGAGATCGCTGGGTTAGTCATCGCCGGACCTTGCAGGAAGGCCTCGATCAGCTCGATCTCGGCGCTCGTGGCCGTCAGCGCCTGAACCGAGCGCGCATCCACGATGGCAAAGCGAAGGTCGTCAAAGCGGGGGTCCGCCGCAATCCGCTCGTGACACGCCAGCACGTCACTGGCCATCAGGTTTCCTGAGTACCTGATCACCAAACCGCACGCCTCCCATGCCAGGTCAAACGGCACGTCAACCCTCTCAGCCATCCCCGCTTCACTGATCCGGTACTGTAGCCAAGCATCACCGTCGCTCTCATTGGCCGGGTTGCGTCAACCGGTCCACAGGCGTAGCTTGATGAGTTGTCTGCTGAGCGTCGGCATGAAACACAACTTCTCTTGTGTGAGCGGCCTGCCGAGTTTGGCTGAAATAACGAGCTCAAATGACGTCCTGATAACTCCACTTTTCAGGACGTGGCCTCCGGTGGCACGGCGAAGGCAGATCACCCAGGACACCGCGCCGCGCTCATCGCTTCGAGATCGATCACCGTATCCGCCATCGCCGTCAGCTCCGGCGTCTGCGACACGAAGAACTCTCTCGCGTAGCCACCCAGTTCCAGCACCCGCCGCTTCATCGCCATGAACATGCGCTTGCGATCGGGGTCCAGCGGTCCATCGGTCTCGTCGGAAAACAGGGTGTCATATCGGCGGCCGGTGTTCTGCGCCAGGTACAGCGCCACGGCCCGCACAAGGCACTCGTTGATCCACTATGCCGAGAACCCGGACATGCCGAGTCCGCGATCCGGCC
>CETV01138652.1_pt1 | contig 9706 bp, 11 predicted proteins | sample 531451 | NCBI WGS metagenome assembly CETV01 (sample SAMEA2623155, study PRJEB7988) | marine metagenome | isolation source: saline water (ENVO:00002010), including | reverse complement strand
TAAGATGCTTAAAACCAGCGAGTCGACAATCAAGAAGTCAATCGACGAGCTGGGCCTCGATATTGAATACTCCCAATGCGGGAGTGTTAGCCGCCGCGTTCTTTATACAAAAGACGTCTTTGAGCTAGCCGTAAAACGCCGAGAGAAGACCCTCAAAGGTCAGAAGACTCCACTTAAGATTTTCATGATCTGGAACGAAAAAGGAGGTGTAGGTAAGAGCACCTTCGCTCGCGAATTTACAACGCTCCTTCAACTCCAAGGCCTTCGTGTACTGGTGGTCGACGCTGACCCTCAGAACTCTTTGACAACCATGTTCGGATATAACGCTGAAATAGATCAAGAAATCGCAGCGGAATATGGTTACCCAGAAAAAGATGTAATTCGTTTTCATATGGGCCACCTCTTGGACCTCCCTCCCCTTTATAAAAAGGCTGAGGCTCCAGACTTCGCCGATGTAATTAAGAAGCCGTTTGGTGAATACGGGCCCCACCTCATTCCGTCAAACGAAAGCCTATCTGAAGTCGCTTTTGCGATTGAAAAGAAATCTACCGGTATTCACCAGTTGCGTCGATTGATTGAAGAAGGAATCCGGAATCCATCAAGCAAGCTAGATTTGACAGGTTATGACGCAATTATTTTCGATTGCAATCCTTCTCGCACGCGCTTAATTGATGCACTGTATGTTGCATCCGATTACCTAATTTGCCCAATTAAGTTGGACGCCCTTTCGATTAAAGGAGTCGGCCAGGCTCTGGACGTTAGGGCTCAACTCGCGTCAGAACTAGGGCCGGAAAGCGTGCCCACCCCCTTGATCTTGGGTAACCTTTACAAAAGTTCTGTTAGCCGCTGTACGACTAATTATGGCAAATTGGCGCAGTTATACCCCAACAATTTCATCAAAGGAACTATTAGAGAAGGAGAGGGAATGAATAGAGCCCTCGAGGACTCCATGCGCGTTCCAGTGTGTTTGGCTGAGCCCTCGAACTCTATTACATCGGATCTAGTGGCGGTGGTCGCAGAGATTTGTGATAAAGCTGACATACGTTAACCACAAGAAGAAATCTGGAGCATCTAAATGGCCATTAACAAATCGGCAGCAAAGGGCATTGACCTGACCGCTCTTCGACGTGGGCGCCTCTCTCTCGAGCCTACAACGACTCAAGGGAAGTATGACAATCTATCTTCACAAGACATTGTTGAACAATCTTTTGATGAAGAGGACTCCGAGTTCATTTCTGATCTTGAGATCAAGATTAATAACGGCGAGATTGTCGATGTACAGGTGATTTATCTAAAAAACAGCACAAGGAAAATCGTGGTGGCCACGATTCCTATTCTTCATCTAAACCGAGAGGATCACAACAGCAGGTCTGTGTATTCCGATGAGCAACTTGAGGAGCTTTTCGACGACATTTGCAAAAACGGCCAAGAAAAACCTATTGAAGTAGGATATTCAAAAGAGACCGGGTTTGTTGTGCTCGACGGAGAAACGCGGATTCGTATCGCTGAAAGACGGGGGCTTCAGGAGATAGATGCTCTTATTGTCCCAAAGTTCGACTTAAGCGATTGGATGAAAAAGCTGCACTATTCCTTTCGACAAAATGACAAACGCAAGGGCACCTGCGATTTTGATAAAGGCGTGGCTTTCATTCGAGCCCTAGACAAAGGTTACAGCAGAGAACAGATAGCCCAGACATTCGGAATTACTTTAGACGAGATCCGAGTCCTGGTTCCGGTTTGTAAATTGCCGCCTTTAGCTTTAAGAGCAATGACCAAGCACGCAAGAATCTTTAGTCGCCATCACATGGAGCACATCAAAAGACTTTCCTTGTCTGATGATAACTCTGCCGCGGAGCTTATAGAGATCTGTGCTGCTAGAGTAAAGAATGGCGAACGGGTAGGCGTAAGATTAGTTGAGAAGCTTGTCAGCGACAAAATAAAGGAGCTTGAAGGCTCACAGAAAAAAACCGCCGCACCCGAAAAAACAAAGCCTACTAAAACCTTCTTTTCAGCCGGAAAAGGCAAAGAGAAAGTGGCATCCCTCACAATTGGAAAGGGTAAGTATGGCCAAGACACTATTACGCTGACCAGTGCCTTTGAGGACGAATCGTTTGTTCGCGAGATTATTGAGTTGGTTGAGGCAAAAATATCAGAGCGAGGAGCAAAGAAGGTCGAATAGACTCTATTTTAGATCGGTCAAAATTCGACTTTGAGTGGCACTCCGAACTCAAGAACATCAGAGTGCACCTCAATTTCGAACCCCATAGCCTTGGCTTTTTTTAAACCGGCTATATAGTCGATCTGGCTCGAATGCTTGACAAGAAAGGACAGAGCTGTCTGTATGAGCCGTTCAGAAGAAGAGTCGGCGTACATAAGCTCCAGGTCACCGCTATTCACTCTTGTAATTGATTTTTCGACACGTATTTTTTCTTCTATCTGAGCTTTGTCCGTGACCGATAACACCGGTTTTTTTTCCAGAAGATGCTTTATACGGACATCTTTTTCTCTTTCGTAAAACGAGACGGTACTGAACAGGAATATATCCTGGGATATCTCATGAAAGCGCTCATCGCTCGATAACAATTTCTGGAATTGATCATTTAGGGTGTCGCCATGACGGGAGCTGAAGTAGCTTACGTGCATTTACATTCTCACCAGGTCTGCTCGTATACGCCCGAACATCACTGGGTCCGCCTCATGAGAGATGTCCTTAGACTTGATATAGTCCTCGATCAGCGTGTAATCCTCAAGGAACGTTCCAATCGATCGCAAGATCATTCCCTCTCTAACCGCACGGATAACGCTCTCATAAAAAGCCAGGTCTTCCCTACGTTTCAGAACAATAAACTCAGCGAAATCGGGGTCCGCCTTTGTAATGCTGTCGAGGTATAGACTCAAAGCCGCTTCAATTTGAGCCTGAGGCAAATTTATGGATATCAATGCTCTTTGTAGATGATCGATATTTAATAAACGACCTGTTTTTGCTTTTGCGCTATCTAAACTTTTCATGATCAGGGCCCATCCGGTGTTCTCGGCGGTTTTTTCGGAGTAGATCCATCGAATGTCCTGAATCCAGTTTTCAGTTCAATTTTCGCAAGCTTAGCAAAATAAGTCAGTTCACTTTTTAGGCCCTCCATTATAGGCATTACATCACCACCGGCCTGCCTCTCATCTGCTGCGTGCTGAATAAAAGCGAAGCTTCTGGCCGAGAAATCATCTAGCAAATTGTCGTGTAGAGCCGTAACCAGCCTCACCGCTGAACCAAAGGAACTGTTTGCTAGCTTAGATTCCAAATCTAACCTGACTTCATTGGAGGCTGGGAATGCGGCCTGGTGAACATTGAGTGCGGCCTCAACTACGGGCTGAGGAGTCGTGCCAGAACGAACCTCGATAGAACTCTGCTCATAAAGGGTTCTCGTATCATCGAGGACGCCCCTGGCCTGCATTACGCTAGAAAAAGAAGACTTCAGATCGATGGATTTGTCGATTAAAGCTTTAGAGGGTGGATTGGTCACCGGCCCCCCCTCTGACGCCGCCGCTTCTATAGAAGGAAACAGAAGCTCTTGTCCAGACTCAAAAACCGAGTTTGACCACGCTTCTTGAAAAAACTTGGCAGCTTCAACGAATAAACCTTCGATACCTACCTTACTTCGAATCATATTAGACCGAACCAAGTTCAAGGTATTCGAATAATCATCACCATAAAGATCCGACGCGACGTGAGTCATCTTCTTAATTTTCGCGATAGACTCAACGTCACTTGGCTTAAAAAGCTCGCTAACGGACAGCCCTATAGCCTGCGAGGCTACAATCAAGCACGCGTCTTCAAGGCAGCGCTGCAGACCATCATTGGCCCTCAAAGAAGACAAAACCCACGGGTTCTCCGTGGGCAGTCTACTTTGTGCTTGATTTTTAAAAAAGTCGGTCATTAAAACCCTGGGGTTGGCGAGAAATTCTTTTCCATTGTACTCGATGGCGCCTTTTTGACCATATGTTCTAGAGTCTTTTCCAAATAGGTACATTTCTCTAAAGCTTTGTCAATGAACGCGTCGAAACCCGCTTGCGACCGAAGATTTTTGTTTTGGGCAGCAAGTATTAGGGACTCGTTAACATCTTTGATCCCTTGATTTACGCCCTCTCTAAGATTCGCACCCTCAGAAAAGTATTGCTTGGCCTCCTCCCTGATGGCGTCGGTTATTTTCAAAGCTGATCGCCTCGTCTGGATTGGGAGAACTCCGAGTCCGGATGAAATTTCTGCTGTCGCTTCAATACCCATAACGGCATTGAAAAATGCATCCTTAAACTTCTCCATGTCTGGAGAGTTCGTCTCTTTCGCCTGAGCTTTCAGTTGATCAATGGACACTTTTAGAAATCCCATTTGATCCTTAACAGGTGCGCCATAAACATCCTTTACGGAAGGCTCCCCGGTGTGTACAAGAGGAAGTTTGCTATTCCTCGGAATCCCCGAGCTCACAAAATTCTTAATTGTTCGTTCAAGCATTGAGATGGGCATTGTCATAGCGTAGCTCCGAAAGTTCTGCTCTGTTGTTTTGTTTTAACCTGATTTTCGTCTTTCATTTCGTTGGCCGCAGGCTCAGGCGACTCAGATACAGCAATATGAGGGGCGGTCCTACCTTCCTCTGCCGCAGGGGACTCCAGATCTGCGACATCTGAGGGTTTCACGTCCAGATCGGTCGCACGTGATATACGTATTCCTCCGATGGCGCTTTGTACAAAGGTGTCTATCTGATAAACCAGGCCACGAACCCGAGGAAGCCTATTTTTGATCAGCTCTTCTTTGGTTGGGTTTCGGCCAGCAAGGGCTTTATAGGATTGCAAGTCTGAGGTCAAAAGAGTTGAAACCTGCTTTAACCTTGAAGCGAGAGCATCAAGCTTTGTGTTCTCTCCAATTTTCATTTGATCAGATGAGACCGAGTCGAGGAACTTAATGCTGTCTTTTACAAGATAGTCTTTGTATGACTCAATCAAGTCGCCAATTTGTTTTGGATCTTGCGATTCTTCATAAAGAGCTAACATGTTCACCACAGGATAGAGCGCTTGAGAGATCGCCGTCCTTATCTGAACAGATGCCATGTCCGCAGAATCAATCTTCATGTCCTCAGGCACTCGTGCCTTTTTCAAAAGCTTATCTACCTCGGGCCTTGTGCTCCGGATGCTTCTCAAAATCGAGTCCAAATCTAAACTGTTTTCCCCTTCAGGCAAGACGACCCAATTGTTCGCCACGAGCTCACCCACCCATGGTAACGCTTTCTTCACCGCGGACCGCTTTTCTTCTTCGGTTATCTTGAGACCCCGAGTGGTAAGGGAAATCAATTTCACTGATGTCTCGATTGCCGTTTTAAGTAGGTATCTAAACGCGGCCTCCTTTTCAGTCGTGCTAGCGCCCTCCCCAGGCTTATATATAATGGCTCTCATTAACGGCGAGAATACGGCCGTTTCAGCCATCATTTCATTGAGATACTTCAGATCTGCAAAGGGGTCCTCTTTTTGGTTGTCGATGATCTTCTTGAGACTGTTGACTGTGCTCGTGTCGCTTACTCGCCGGTTGGCGGGAGGGTTTTCTTTCTCAGTCAGTGAAACATCGGCTACAGGACTCTTGAAAACTGCAGAGAGGTCTTGATTGACAGGAATATTCTCGGACGCGGCTCCGATTTGCGACACATCTTCCACCCTTGGGAAACCTTCTTCTTTTTCCCGCACCTGAGCCAGGCTTACATCGGCTACAGGACTCCGGAAAACTGCAGAGAGGTCTTGATTGACAGGAATATTCTCGGATGGGGCCGCGATTTGCGACGCCTCTTTCACCTGGGGAAAACCTTCTTCTTTTTCCAGTACCTGAGCTCTTTTCATTTTTTACTTGTTCCTACGTTGCATTGAGCTGTGGCTCGATGTAATTCTTGAGTAATCCGTCTATCGTTTCGCTTAGCTCAAATTCCCTCTCTTCATCGGGGTATTCTTCCGTCGCGGAGATTCCAAAAAGCATTTCTAATGCCGACAAAATTAAAGCCAACTTGAAACCATTAACCGCATTGAAATTAAATTTGCACTTAAAAAAACCGTCCTCAGACGCCTCTACACTTTCGATGATTGGCTCATCTTCCTCGTTTAGCCGTGATGCATCTACCATGTAAGCTGCCATTCCAAGCATAAAGCCACTATGAAAAACACTCATAGGAGCAATCTCTTGGCCGAGATACATAAACCTAAATCTCAAGTTTTCGCAAAAGTGAGTCTCTAGGATTCTTGATACGCGAACGGTTTCATTCATAACTATCTCAGTAAATATTATTTTTCAATTTCCACGTGGTCAACGAAAAGCAGGGGCGCATCAGCAGCGGTTAGGTCACATGCTATTTCTGAAGGGCCAAACAAGGCAGACCGGTAGGCCTTACCGTGTTCTTGTGCTTCATTTTCAGATTCTCTAGCAAGACTTAAATCCACCGAGCAGGAGGTGGATATACCCCCCCACTCCTTCGAGGTGATGCCACTTTTGGACAAAGGCAAGTAGACTGCAACGTTCACATCTCTATCGATGCACCGCAAAGGGGACCTAGGAAATAAAAAAAGCCCTAGGCCAGGTGCAACTTGATATCTCTCAAAGCCCCTAAACCAATCCCATTCAGACTTCTGGAAATATAGCTTCAGTCCCCCGCTACCTACGAGGTCGAAACCGATGGTGTCGAGGATGCCTGGTGACAAGAGGGTTACACTAACCCCTCTTGTTTCGTAGCTTTTAAGAACAAGACTCTTTTGGAGAGCTTGTGCGACCCAACAGGTCATGTTGTAGAAATGAAGCGCATTCATTGCTATTTTGCCGAAGATCTAGGTTTCCTTGTCCGGGCCACCAGTCCGGGTTCCGTCGCCCCCCATCCTACGATCTTTCCTTCTCGGGCTTCTACTCTTCTGTGATCGACCGTTGGAGCGTTCAAGAAATCTCTAGGGATGTCTTCTACCTTGCCCTCAACCGGCGTACCATTCCAACCCATATCTTTAAAAGGCGTTAGGCCTCGAATGATCCCTTCTTCGTAGACGTTGTCAATCAAGATGTCTAGAATTTCTTCCTTTCGATCTGAGTTCCGAAGCGCCTCTAGAACAGGTCGAGATACCTCTGATGGGCTGATCCCCTTTTTCCAGCGCCTAGAGCTTGCGGAACCCCGCCCGAAGACTATAGCCATTGCCTGGAAGTTGATCTTTTCTGCCCCTCCGATAGCTTCGTGAACATCAAGCGGAGTTGGTGCTCTCTTCGACACCAGTGACGGAAGCTTCTTGTAAAGCCTAATGAGAAGGGCCAGAGGAACCTCTTTGATGACCTCGCTTCTATCCCTCTTCTTGGATATGTCGTAAAAACGCTGCCTGGTAATCCCGAGCATTTCACAGAAGTCAACCGTTGTCTTGCCTGTGCGTTTCTTAAGCTCGTTGAAGTCGCTAACCGTAATTGGGGTTAGGTTTTTGCTAAACTCCTTCTTCGCTTGGTTGATTTCGGCCTCGGGCATGTGCGTGACGGTCAGCTCTCCCGTAAGCTTGTGGTAGCTGGCCATTGCGATACGAATAACGGACTCGAGTTCATCGATCTCCATTTGAGGGATCTCTGAGATCGGTCTAGCCCCAACTTTCTTGAGGTCTTGATTATTGGTTTTCATGATTATTCCTTTACTGGATAATTTTGCATGGTGTGTTGTTTTATTAACATAATATACACCATAACAAAAAAAATAATTAAAACCTCTTAAAAAATCTATATAAACTCAGGACTGGCATATTTAAGGCCCTCTGTTCACCGCTTGGAATGAACTTTTTGGTGAGAACATGGACTTAGTTAATACCTTGTACAGCATGGGTTAAAATGCTAACATCGTGAAATATGTCACATTAAAGAGATGATCTCTTTGAGAGAGGAAAAAATGGCAACCGCAACACTAGTAAAACCTAAGCAGCTTGATGCTTCTCAAGAAAAGAAGATATCAATTAAGCTGACTTCCGGCTGGTTTACTGACGGACCTTGCCTCAGTGATATGAAGCTGAGCATTACAGATCTGTCGATACCGGGTTTCCCTACTGCAGGTGACGCGATCATGGGCTTTCACGCCGAATTCGCAGTGATGGGCGGTGGATATCTCTTTGCAGCAGAGAAGAAGCTCAAAAAGGACTGCAAGATCGCCACGATTGAAGTTGAGTTTTCCAGCGAAACCCAGCGCAGCTATGCAGACCTGCTTAAGACCGACCCTGAATTCTGGAAGACGGCCAAAGGCTTTCACTTAACCAAAGCCAAAAAAGTGCTGAAAAAACGCGTTGCCGATCTAGTGTCTGATTACTACCTTGATTCCGGCATTGCGCCAGAGATTGTGAGGGACGCCCAGATAGAAGGCTTTGAGAGCCTCATCAATCTGGATCCTACAGCGCTAACGTCTCTATTTAATTCTCCGGACTTTCCAGAGCTAGAAATGATTATTGCCCCGATTTATCCCGTCGGTCCGCAAGGTCAAAGCTTCCAAGGAAGAGCTCCGAACATTGCAATCTTTAAACGCGAGATCATCAAAAACGTGTTTATTGAGGACGTTTTCGATCACACCGTTGAGATCTAAAACTCCGGCTAAGAGAACAAAAAACCCGCCTAGGCGGGTTTTTTATTTGATGGATATATTAGAGCCAGGGCCTACTTATCTCTGAACTACTTACTTTACCTTGAGGGCTTTCATTTTCTCTACCACTCAAGCCAGGAAGGCCCGGGAATGACTCTCCTGTACCAGGCGAGGGCTGATCGATATCTATCGCTGGAGCGCTCGGCGTGTCTCCTTTTGCACTTCCTTGTCGAAGAATCGCGCGCTCCGCTTGTTCATTAAGCACAACAATCGCGATACGACGGTTTTTTGAGGCTTTGGGATCTGGGTCGATAGAAACGGTGTCTGCCAAGCCACTTACCCGGATAGTTTTATCCGCAGACAGACCTAGGTTCTGCATAAGAGCCCTGGCTGCGTTGGCACGATCGGCCGAGAGCTCCCAGTTCGAGTAACCCCCTGGGCCGTTATAAGGTATTGCGTCGGTGTGTCCTGTGATGCTCAATTTATTTGGAACCTCGTTGAGTACCAAAGCGAGAGTTTCAAGGATCTCTTGAAGATGAGGAAGCGGTTTCGACTTTCCCCCCGGGAACATCGGTCGTCCTTCCTCGTCGAGAATCTGAATTTCCAACCCTTCATCCACGATCGTTATTTTTACCTGATCTTGGAGGCTTTGAGCCTTCAGATCGTCGTCTAGCTTTTGCTGCAGCTTCTTTTGAAGCTCATTCATCTTCTCCGCTTCCGCTTTCGCCTCTGCGCTGGCCATAGATCTTTCGGCTGCGGTCTTGATTCGCTTCAGGTCCTCATCGCCTTTCTGTTCTTGGCCGTATGATTCTTCCATGTTCGATCCCCCACCTGGGATAACATTCGAAGAATTGCCACTTGACGGCCCACCTAACATGGTCACCTTTAATGGGTTCTTGAAGTACTCAGAAATTCCTTTAAGATCACCCTGGCTTTGAGAGCCGAGCAGCCACATTAACAAGAAAAAGGCCATCATGGCGGTAACAAAATCAGCGTAAGCGATTTTCCAAGACCCGCCCCCGTCTTCGGCTTGACTAACGTGTTTAGTTCGACGGATTACAACAATTTCTTTATTTGTGCTCATTAGCGCTTCCTGTTAGCCTTCA
>CETV01005106.1_pt1 | contig 9716 bp, 14 predicted proteins | sample 531451 | NCBI WGS metagenome assembly CETV01 (sample SAMEA2623155, study PRJEB7988) | marine metagenome | isolation source: saline water (ENVO:00002010), including | reverse complement strand
TGCAGCTTCTTCTCAAGGGCGCGGATGCGGCGTTCAGCCTTGGCCAGGGCCTCCCGGGTCTCGTTGTGTCCGGCGTCAGCGGCGGCAAGGGCGGCCGCACTTTGACCGCCGGCGAGCTTGTGCTCTGCTTTCACCGCCTTCAGATCGGTCCGCGCCTTCAGCAGTTTCTTGACCGCGGCAACGGGCAGCTCGACGGTCCAATCGCCGTCTTTGTCGGTCACGCTGACGAACTCAACCCTTTCCTCCATGAGGAATGCAAGCTTCTTGGGGAGCTCGAAGCGTCCTGCTTCGATGCGGGTGCGGTCGATTTTCTTGGCCATGGGTGCGTCTCGATACCGTTGTTGTGATGGGGCCGATGGTACGAGCACGTTCGACGCTCGTCTGGGCGCCGCCTGGAGGATCTGATCCAGCTCAGCTGCTGATGGCCAAGTCGAACTCGCGACTGTCGTTGCGCACGCATTGGCCGATGCCGGTATCGGTCCAGGAGGCGAAATTGCACACGCACCTGATGAAGCGGCCGTCGTCCGCGCGCAGGTTGATGAGTCCGGAGCCCTGAGCTGACGTCCTGAACACCTGCGTAGTGCTGTTTCCCGCTGCCGTCACCGTCCGCGAGCCGCTTAATGCTGTGCTCGTGGCCGACCCGAGGGCTAAGGAGTAACTGCCGCCGTTGGCCGAGTAGACCCACGGGCCGCGGTACGTGACGCCTTTGATGGAGGCTTGTGCCTGGCCAGTGTTGCCTGACGTTCCGCCGATGGATTCGCCCAGATGAACGACGCTAATTGAACGGTCGATCAACTGGAGCTTTGCCGCGCAGCCGGCCAGGGCGGACGCGCCAAGCATGACCGTGAAGAGGAGGGTGCAGCGCATTGGTAGGCTCCGGCAGTTCGGTGTAGGCGATGATTCTTATGACATGCCGCGCGCCCTGCGGTACATGGTCAGGAGACTCATCACGGAGCTCTTGAACGAGGGAACCAGATGATGCGCTCCCTGGGCGCTTGAAGCGCGCGTAGCCGTGGTCCTGTACGAACCGGCACTTCTTTCACATTGGTCTCATACGGCCTGCGCGATGATGCCGCCTGCTCAATAAGGCACCCGGCCGACCGGGTTATCGTGAGCCTTTCGATGAACAGGAACAGATCGCCGTCGAACGGAACGCGTCCGATGGCTGAATTGGCCCAACTGAGGCAGCGGCAGCGGTGATCCCACTCGCAGGGGGAGCATTACGGCCTCGTATGACGCCCCGTCGACCTGTGTCGACGCCAACGCGTCCCGTATTGGCTCTACGATGTCGGTATGAGCCTGCCGCAAAAGCTGCTTGAGACGACCGAAGCCGACATCCGAAGCCTGATTGCGGGCCATGCGCAAGAAGGTCCGCACCTCGACTTCAAACGCGACTTGCCGACAGCCTGGGATGGGAGCGCCAAGCACGAACTGCTAGCGGACGTCACTGCGTTCGCCAACTCCGGCGGGGGCGACATCATCTACGGCCTCGACGAGAACGACGCGGCGGAAGCGTATGCTGTCTGTCCCTTGATGCTTGGCAGCGTGGACCAAGAGATTCGTCGGCTTCAGGACTTTCTCTTGAACTTGGCCGAGCCAAGGCTGCCCGGCGTGCAGGTCCATGCCGTCGAGGTCAATGAACTCGGGAAGGTCGGCCACGTCCTTGTCGTTCGGGTTCCTCAGAGCTGGGCGGCGCCACACCGCGTACGGACCAACCAGCATGTGTATGTGCGCGATGGCCTGAGAAAGAGACCGTTGGACGTCCCTGAGTTGCGAGCGCTCTTCGTACGAACGGAAAGCCAGTCTCAGAGAATTCGCGACTTTCGGTCAGACCGTCTGGCAAAGGTGCTGACCGGAGAGACGCCCACGCCGCTGAAAGACGGGCCGCAGCTGGTCATCCATGCAATCCCAACGCAGGCCGCCCTCGGGCTCGTGCAACTTGACCCGGTGCCATACGCGCGCGGCGCATCGTACATGCCAATGATTGGCCAGCGCACCGGCACCGCCGGCAACCTAAACTTCGATGGCGCGTGTGCAGTCATCCCCACCCGAGGCGACCGGGCGGACGGCTACACGCAACTGTTCCGGCAAGGATATTTTGAGGCCGTTTGGGTGCTGTGCCCGTTTGGCGATGTGGCTGACCCGGTTCTGCCAGGCATCGCTTACGAGGAATACGTTAACCGCTTCCTCAATGAGGTGCGCGGCGAGTTGGACCGTCATGGCCTGCGTTTGGACATGGCCGTGTTCATGTCGCTCCTCGGCGCCGACCGTGTCGTGTTCGCGGTGCCCTCCAGCATGGGATTTGGCTCCGAACACTATCGGTTTGACCGGAAGTTGCTGCTTCTGCCGGACGTACTGATTCCCGCGGAGGTGTCGCCCAGTCGAGGTATGCGACCAGCATACGACCTTATGTGCCAGTCTGCGGGAATGAATGGCTCGGCCAACTATGGCCCCGACGGCGAATGGAAGGCCAGTGCCTAGCTGTCGGGCACCCAGCCGGCACTACCCGCAAATTCTGCGTAACAAGGCACGCTGGCGAAGACGCAAGTTTTTCGTGTCGGAGAGGCTGCGATTGGACATGGCGACTGTCAGCACTTAGGCCGCCTCACCGAGTACGCAGGCGACCACGCCGGCTTTCACGCGCTTTTTGAGCCGGAACTGTACGACCAACTCGACACCGACCCGAACGGCGAACGCGTGGAGCTTCTCGATGTTGACATCCTCCCCGGCCTGAAGGCCGAGGACTCCTGCTGCGCCGGTCTTGTGAGCGGAGCTCATAGAAAAACCTTTGCCTCGGTGGGTTCCTGCTTCACCGGAGCTGCACGCGTCGTCCTTGCGGGCGCTGCGCGACTGACCTCTCCTCCACAGGCATCGAGCGAGGTGTCTTCTGACGCTTTCGCCCAGACCGCGTGCCCCGCGGCCAAAATGTTCTTCGCGGCGTGGATGTCCGCGTTTTCTGTATGGCCGCAGGCCACACAGCTGAAGACGCTCTGCGTCTTCCGGTTTTGCGCCGACTCGTGGCTGCAGATGCGGCACGTTCGGCTGGTGTATGCGGGGTTGACCAGGATGACCTGACCACCCCGCCATTGGACCTTGTAAGTGAGCTGACGAGCGAACTCGCCCCACGCTGCATCCAGGATGCCCCGATTGAGGCCGGCCTTTTGCCGGATGTTTTTGCCCGGTGCTTTAGCAGTGCCAGCCGCCGAGGCCGACATATTCTTGATGTGCAGGTCCTCGAGTGCGATGACTGCGTGCGCATCGGCCAGTTCTGTCGTGAGCTTGTGCAGCCAGTCGCTGCGCTGGTAAGCGATGCGCCGATGCAGTGCGCCCAAGCGCTGTACGGCCTTCTTGCGGTTAGCTGAGCCCTTCTTCTTGCGCGACACGCTGCGCTGGTAGCGCTTCAGGCGAGCCTGCTGCTGAGCCAGCGCCTTCAGCGGCGCGACCAAAGTGCCGTCCGATGCCGCTGCGAAAACCGTCAGGCCCAGGTCGATGCCCAGCGTCGGCGAAACGTCGAGCGCCGGCACGGTCTCACTGATCTCGACCTGGATGGAGGCGAACCACTTCACTCCCTCTCTGGTGATGCTCACATTGCGCAGCAATCCACAGACTGGTCGGCTCATGCGCAGGCGCAGCCATCCGAGCTTGGGCAATTTCAGGCGGCTGTTCGCCGCGTCTAGGGTGAACTGCTTCGGGTCCGGGAAACGGATGCCAGGCTCATCGCCGTAGCGCTTGAACGACGGGAAGCCGCCCGCCCTCGAGAAGAACCGGCCGTATGCCACATCGAGCCGGCGAAGCACTTGCTGCTGTGGATGGATGGGGCCGTCAGCGAGCCAGGCCGTCGCCGGCGCATTGCGCCAAGCCGTGAGCCACTTGCACATCTGCGCATGCCCGGCGTACTTCTCGCCGCGCGCGTGTCGCGCACGCTGCTCAGCGAGCGCCATGTTCCACACGCTCCGGCACATGCCAGCGAAGCGGCGCAGCCGAACGTCTACCGCTGGTCGAGTTCTAATCTGGAATCGGTAGGCCTTCATGTTCACGTAACCGGGATATCACATACGTCGCCAAAGTGCCAACTGCGCCTGGCATGACAGTAGGCGCGGCGCTTTCCTTCCCCGCTCCGAAGTGCGAGGCTTGCCGCATGGAAGGGTCGGGCAGTAGTCACCTGTCAAATTGGACCGGTGGTGCACCTCGTTGTAGGCGTCGCGCTTGCGCGCGAGATGCAGGCGGCCGAGTTCGCTGGGCTTGTCCAAGAATTTGTCCTTGCGGCCTGCGAACAGAGCGCAAGTTGGGTTGCGGACAGCATCAAAGGGTCCAGTTGAGCAAGCCCTGCACGCACAGCGCAAAGTACGCGGCATGCAGCAGCACGAGGATGAACAGACGCATGCGCAGCTGCAGCCACAGCAGGGACGCATTAGCGCCAAGCCACATCACGAAGCCCAGCGGGTTGTGCTCGTTGATGAGGTACTGGCCGCCCAGGCCCAGGACAGCGCCCAAAAACTGCAGCAGCGTATTCAGGCTGAGCCACAACGGCAGGCGCCGCCCGAGCTCGACGTCGGAAATGGGTTGCGAGGGGGAGAAGTTCATGCTGCCAGTTCCTTGGGAGACTTGGTGGACTTGATGAAGTCCAGGATGCGCTGGCGCTCGCCAGCTGCGTGCTCCTTCGGACATGCGGCCGGCGGGAGGTGCGCGCTGAAGATGGCGCCCTTCAAAGTTACGGTGATGCGCGCGTCGCGGCCGTGAGTCGCCCCGCTCATGTCCTTGCCCGTGCGCTCGCTGATGGGCGTCGCCCGGCACGTCCAGGTGGCGTGAGCTGGATGCCGCGGGTTGACCTCGACCGAGGGGGCTGATTCGATGCGGAAGACCTTGGTGCCACGGTCGGCACCCTTGATGGTCCTGGTCGCATGCAGGTGCTCAGCCAGGCCATGCACTGGCGTGATGTTGATGACCAGGCCGATAGGCATCCGGGTGCGCAGCGCCGCCTGCAGCGCGTCGCAGAGTTGCAGTTCAGCGGCCTCAGCCGCCTTGGCCGTACGAACGGCCTCGTCCAGGATGGTTGCGATGTCCTTGGTCATTGCGGCCTCAGACAGCCATCGCCGCGGCCAGCGGAGCGTGGTGCTCATAGCCTTCGAGGCTGAAGTCGTTTGGGTGCACGGCATCCAGCCACTCAGGTTCGTACCTGCCGGTCTCGGCGAAGGCGGGAATGCGGTCTGACAGCACCAGACGCGGCGCCCTCATCGGGATGCGGCGCAGCTGCTCCTGCAGCATGCCGACTTGGTTTTCGTAGATGTGGGCGTCAGCCATGCTCACCGATAGCCACTTGGGCGCGAGACCGGTCAGTCGGCCGAACAGCTCCATCAAGGCGGCGGCCGATGCAGCGAACGGGAGGCCTAGACCCACGTCTGTCGAGCGCATGGTCACCGCGAGCGAAAGCTCCTTCTTCTCGACGTTCACGGACCAGTTGTAGGTGTGGTGACACGCTGGCAGCGCGATGGCGTCGAGCAGCGCGGGATTCCAGCCAGTGAACAGCATCCGCCGGTCGGTGGTGTTCGTCATCATGGTGTCCAGGCAGTCGCGCAGCTGGTCGACTTCCTTGAACAGCACCAGTTGCAGGTCGCCCTTGTCATCGTAGGAGTCGGCCACGATGCGGTAGTCGCGCTCGAGGGCACGTGCGAGCTTGGCGCGCTGGCGCTGCGACTCCGACACGTCGTCGCCCGTGTGCCCGAGGTTCAGCAGCCGAAAGGCTGGCCAGCGTCGCCACATGGCGCCGTAGACATCTCCCATGTGGTCCTGGCCGTCGCGCCACGGGTTGGCCAGCCAATCCTCGTTCTCATTGGCGTTCTGGTCCCAAACCTTCGAGCCCAGGGCCCGGAAGTCGGCCGCGCTCGTCTTGCCGCGCAGGAAGGCGACGAGCTCGCCGATGACGGACTTGAAGGCCAGCTTCTTGGTCGTGAGGGCGGGGTAGCCCTTGCTGACGTCGAATCGCAGGTAGGCGCCGTGCATGCTGATGGCGCGCTTGCTGGTGCGGTTGCCCTGCATCGAACCCTCGGCAAGGACCTTGCGCACGAGCTCGAGGTACTGCACCTCGAAGGAATCACTCGAGACCCCGCGCGGCGCGAACAATGGGGCCAACGTAGGTGGCGATCGCGGAGCGGATGGAGTTCGGCAGGAGGCTCATGGGAGTCGTCGTGTTCAAGAGGGTGGCAGCGGTCTCTGGCGGGCTCAGACCCACTTGCTGCGCTCGACCGCCTCGGTCCAGCGGCGCATGCGCTGCGAGGCCTTGCCGCACCAGAGGCAGTCACGCTGGTCACCCTTGATGGTCCAGCGGGTGTCGTCGCCGACGAAGTGCATCTTGTGCGCCGGGTCTACTGCGCAGCGGCCGTAGCGTCGGTAGTCGTTCCAGAAGCCCTCGACTTCAGTCAAACCCTTGACGACATCGACATACGCTGCAGTGCCTGTGCGCGTCCCGCCGCACAGGACGGAGATGAGCCGGGCGCCGATGAATAAATCCTCGTCGGGGAAGCCAAGCCACAGCGAGCCGTCGGGGTCCTTGTAGACGCGACCGAAGTGCAGCATCGACTGGTTGCGCTTGTTCTTCAGGAAAGCGTGGAGGTTCGGGCTGAAGCGCGCACCGAGCTGCGGATGGATGGATTCCGGCGTGAGATGGGTAGCTCTTAGTTCGGCAATGCTCATGATGTCCCGGCTATACGAAGCAGCACGGAAACTATCATGTTCACGGTAGATATTCAATGTCGCTTCGCGATCTCTCCGCGCCAGAGACAGATACTGCGCGACTCGGGATGACGCTCGGCACTTCTGCTGGCGACGGCTTGCGGTGCCAAGTGCGAACTAGGGATTGACGCGGTTGTTGTAATCTATTGCCGCGACCAGATTCGTTATTGTGTCCTCTGCAAGCCTGTTGATTCTTGGCATGCCCTGTTTGTTCCCGTAGACTGCTCGCGACGACAGCATATGCGGAGGTAATGGTGATGCGCGAGATCGGTCGTTCCGCCCTGCCGCCATGGGTGAAGATTATTGCGGGTGCCCTATCAGCGCTTGCAGGCACCCCTACATACGCAGCAGCGTGCATGCCTCCCCAGCCTGTTGGGTCAGTGAGCGTCACAGGCGGCAATTCTTGCCAGCTGGTCGCAACCCAGGATTCTATTGACGCTGTTTTCATCTACGCGGACGCGGGCGGACAAAGCACCCTGTCACTGCCTGGCTACGGGAACATCTTCACCAACTTTGTCAATACGTCCGGAGATTCAGTTCAAGGGCTTCCAACCTATAACGGCCAAACCCTGAGCTTCACGCTTACAGGGATCACGGTGCCGAACGTTTTTGTGGCGGGAGTGGCCGCCTCGAACGGAAAATATCACGCCGCTTATCGCGATTTCGCACATTTTGCGGACTTGAACATTCCTGACATTGGTCCAGGGAATCGAGCTTACGACTACATCGCGACTCATGGTGGTGAAAGCGCCTGGACCTTCGTGGCTTGGGAGGATTACTTGAACGGGGACTACGACTACAACGACCTGGTCTTTGCGTTCAGGGGGGTTGCTGCGACCGTCCCCGAGTCACCGGTTTGGCTGATGCTCGCGCTCGGCCTGGCGACGTTCGGATTCATACGTACCTACCAACGCCGGTCAGAGAAAACACACTGGTCTTTCTCGGCTCTCGGTCAGTGAATACTGGGATGAGATGCGCAGGGTAGCCTTGCCTTTACCCCTGTCGGATAGCAGCGCCAAGCCGTCGTTGACGGTCTGACGGATGTCGTCCTGCCGCAGGTTTGCCGGGCAGGCGTCGGCGACCCAGCGGCCTTGACGCCAACTGACGTCGATGGGCTCGCGCTGGAGATGCCGCATCACGCGTTCCACACCGTGCGCTACGATCTCGGCACGTCCCTCCTCGACCTGGTCCGCCATGAAGTGCGCTGAGTCGATGGTGCCGATGCCAGTGGCCCAGTCAGTCTTCGTGTGCTCGAGCACCCACTCCTGCAGGCGATCGTCATCCGACTCAAGCCAGGCCACGCACAGCTCGAGAGGCGGGGTCTCGGTGCAGAGCAGGCGCAGCGCTTCGTGAAAGCGCCGCGTATAAGTGATGATGGCAAGCTGGCGAATGGGCATGTGGGCAGTTCCTTGGCTCAGTCGGCCGACGGAGAGTTTTCGGGAGTCGGGACTGGTGCAAGCAGCCAGTCCATGTAGCTTTCGCGCGTGTGCGCAGGCCCCGTCAGCGAGTCCAGAGCGGCGATGAGGATTTCCCCAGAGCCGGCATCATCGAGGCGGTGGCCGCAGTCGCTGCAGTAGGCGTGCGAGCGCAGGTGGCCAGGGGGCGGGACAGCCAGTCGCGTCGTGTTGAAGAACCGCACCGCGCGGCCGAGGCCGGCACAGACTGTGCCCCACTGAGACTCGCGCACGAGGTGCGAGCCGTAGGAGCCTTTGACATGGTCACAGGCCATGGCAGCTTAGGCGGCCAGCGCCAGCCGCAGCGGGGTCATGTGCTCGCGCAGCGCCGAGCATCTCCGCAGCCTTCTGCATCACGCACACCTGCTCGTGTTGGAACAGGCGGGCCACGCCGTCGAAGTCGTTCAGGTCATCCCACGTGAGCTTGACGGTGCGCGCGGCGTAGCACCCCTTCCAGTGACCACCGCTCGCGGCCTCCTCGTCGACGTTGCCGAGGTTGATGGTGATGAGCTCGGGCGTCGCGTTGATGTCGACTTGCCTCCACAGAGGGTTCTGTAGCGGGTGCGATGCCATCCAGATGCCCTCGTTGCGGGCCGCCTGAAGCCGGCGCTCGGCATCCAGCTCCTGCGGGGTCACGAGGCAGACCCAGTCCTTCTTGGCGAATCGGGACACAAGAAACTCCTTCAAGCGGTGGGGCAAAAGGGCGTCGGTGGTCAACAGTAGCGGCCCTGCAGCGCCTGGCTGATATGGGAGGCCGCTCGCTCAGCGCAGCCACCGAAGGCATATCACCTGGACACTGGAGCGTCAAACGCCCCAGGTCACGCGAGTCGGCCGGCCGCGTGCGCGAGGGAAGACATCACAACGAGGTACTCGGCGGTCTGCATCTCGTCGTCGCCCACGGTGAATGCCTTACACAGCTCCGCTAGCTCTTGCAACTTCCCGCCCCGTAGGACGCCCGTCCGGCGCCAGCCCAGGACCTCGGAGGCCAGGGCCTGCAGGTGCGTCTCCACGAACTCCTTCGCCCTGGCCGTCGAGCTACCGGCCTCGCTCTTGGCAGGTGGCGCGACTTGCGCGCTCATGCTGCCTCGAGTTCGATGGTCTTGACCTGGTCGGCTGCACAGAGTGCGTCGACCCTGCGCGGCCCGAGCAGCCGGGCGATGTGTCCGGCGTAGACCGCGATAGCCTTGTAGTAGGCCGCCATCGGTGCCTTGTGAGTGCGCCAGCACTTCTCGGCGCGCTCTCGGGCGTCCTTGCGGATATCGAGCAGGACCTCGCGCAGCGCCGCACGTGCCGCGTCGGGCAGCAGATCGAGCTTTTTGGCGCCAGGCAGCGCCAGGATGGGGTTGCGGACTTCACGGCGGTTCGAGCGCGCGACTTCATGCGCCGACGCCGAAGCGGCAGTAGTGTTTGTCTCCACGAGGAGTCTTTCAGGCGAGTTTTTCTAGGCCGCAATCGCCGCGAAAGGCGATGCCAGTGCAGCGCATCAGGTGACCGATGGCCGAGTCGAAGTCAAAGAAGCGGCGCGGCTTGGCG
>CETV01050654.1_pt1 | contig 9783 bp, 13 predicted proteins | sample 531451 | NCBI WGS metagenome assembly CETV01 (sample SAMEA2623155, study PRJEB7988) | marine metagenome | isolation source: saline water (ENVO:00002010), including | reverse complement strand
AAACTGATGTCTCTGAGGAAGTGGAGATTAAAGATGAGTGGATTTGGAGAGAAGTAGAAATTATGGAGAGTATGGGATGATCACTGATACTCAGAAGTTAGCTTTTGTTAATGTTTACATGCAAAATATGCACAAGTTATGATTGCGGAAGGAAAAGACTTACACCAAGACTTTGCGGACGAATTAGATATAAGTCGTCAAGAGGCTAAATTATTGTGTCACCGTATAAATTTTAGTCTAGGTTTTCCAGTTTTTAAGGAGTAGAGTAATGGGTTGCTTTAATGAAGTAGAATTTCGTTGTAGTTGTGGGGAATACAACCGTGTTCAAACGAAATCGGGAAGTTGTGAACTATTGACATTTTCACAAGATAGCGTACCTGTAGAAGAAGTAGAAGGTTTAGGAAAGAGCTATGTATGTTGGGCTTGCAATAAAGTAATGCAGATAATTAACACACAAGAAAGGGTTTACTTAAAGAGTGTAGCCCAGTAGACTAACATATTCAGCGTCATAATCTTGTGTATAAGTACAGGGTTATGTTTCGGACATTGTTTGTTTTAAGAATTTTTAAGAGGGGAAGGGTTATCAAGAAAGTAATTGCATACACGGATGGAAGTAGCATCAAGTCAAAAAGTGGAGGGTACCACGGAGGTGCAGGGGCTATCCTACTGTTCAACGGTAAAGAAAAGAGGTTGTCACTTCCGATACCTGAAGGTACAAACAATGTATCTGAACTTACAGCTTGTATCATTGCACTGGAAGCTCTGAAGTTTCCCTGCGAGGTAGAGTTATATACCGATAGCCAGTACTGCCTTAAGTCAATGACTGTTTGGATTGAGGGTTGGAAACGTAGGAACTGGACAACCGCAAACAAAAATACACCTGTTAAAAACAAAGATTTATTGGTAAGATTAGATTCCCTATGCAAGATCCACAAGGTAAATTGGCACTGGGTTAAGGGTCATGCAGGTAATGAGTACAATGAGATAGCTGACCAACTTGCTTGTTCTGCAAGCAAACAACTTAAAGATTTGGAGGTTTAATGAGCGTAAGTGCAAAGAAGGGTCGTACATTTGTCCCGTATTACAGAAACGAAAAACCATTAACAGTAGACGAGGTTTTAACTTTCCCGTGTGTTGGTGTACCTCAGATGGATATTATCCAAGAGGATGCCACTTACTATGGTATCAGATCAGAGTACAGTCAGGAAGATGGTTCTACCTTAGTAGCAACGTACCTACCTGCTCATAATCAAGACGGTAAGCTAACAGGTTATAAGCGTAGAGATTGGACTAAAGACAAGGAAGAATACGGACACTTCACTGTGGTGGGTGTTGTAAAAGTTAATAGTAAATTGTTTGGTCAACAGCAGTGTAAGCCTAATCCAAAACGTCGTATCTACTATGCAGAGGGTGAAGGTGATGTGGTGGCTATCCGAAGAGCATTAATAAACTCTCTTAAAGGTACCCAATACGAAGGTATGGAAACCATGGACCCTCAAGTGGTAGGTCTCAACTGTGGTGCAGGTAACGCTGCTCAAAGTACACTACATAATGAAGATTTTCTAAGAGGTTATAAAGAGATTGGTTGCCTTATGGATAATGATTGTGCAACTGAAATGGAAAGGTTAAAGGGTATAAAGAAGGGTGCAGAAGCTACAGAAGATATTGCATCTACTCTACTGTCAGACAATTTCTTTGTGGTTGAATATCCCGAGAAGATTAAAGATCCTCGTGAGTGGTTTAAAGCCGACCCTGTGGGTTTTGCTAAGAAGATAACATGGAACCTTAAGAAGTTCTCCCCAGAAAAAATTGTTGGGTTAGAGGATATTGAAGTTGGTTCACTAAGGAAGAAAAAGAAGAACGGTATTCCCTTAAGAAACTTGAAAAAGCTTCAAGATATTACCAAATCCCCGATCAAGGGTGAACTTTGGACATTATGCGCACCTTCTGGAGCAGGTAAGTCAACCATTGCACGAGATATCGAATTTGATATTGCAAACTACTTGATGTATGGATTAAAAGAGACAAACCATTTCCAAGATAATGAATTCAAGAAGTGCGAGGATGGTAATTTCCGACTGGTTGATTTTGATGAGGATGAAAAGATTGGTATTATCCGTCTAGAGGAAGACTTCGAAGAAACTGTAAACTCACTTTATGCAATGGACTTGGGTATCGAAGCTAAATCTTTTAATGAAGACCCTGAACGGTACCTAACTGAAGATGAGCACGACAAGGTACACAAAAAATGGATGGACAAGGGTATACTTAAAATCCTTGATCACTTTGGCTCAATGAAGATTGATACCTTGATTGCTAAACTAAAACAAATGGTTGCATTTGGCTGTAAGTGGTTTATTATCGACCACTTTAGTATGTTGGTTTCTGGTTTACGTTCAGGAAATGACGTAAAAGAGTTGGATATTATCATGACTGAACTTGCAGCTTTCTGTAAGCAGTATGGAGTGTTTATCTTGGGTGTCAGTCACATTAGTCGTAAGAAGATTGATCCTCCTAAAGATAACGATGGTAACCCACTAGCTTTCTTCCTTCCTGTTCGTAAAGAGGATATGAGGGGTTCTGCGGCACTTGAACAATTATCTTGGGTAGTTATCATGCTCGAACCAGAAGAGCTTCCCAACAGAAGCCGAGGACGTGTACGATTGGTTGTTGGTAAGAATCGACGAGGCAAGAAGTTGGGTTATGCAGATGTCCTTTGGCAGAATGAGGACGGTAGCTATTCTGATGCAAGTGAGTGGGATATTGAAGGTGAGTGTTATGTTTGTAAGGGTGAGACCATGCATTGTTTTGGGGAACCTATTGACATCCCCTCTCCCGTTATGATATCTTCTCCTCCTGTAAGTCAGGGTAAACCAGTAGAAACAATTGAAATTTCAGAACAGTCAGGTCTTGTTGATAACTTCCAAGACGATGAACCGTTCTAAGGAGAATAAATGAAAGGGTTACACATATTCGATACTGAAAGTGATGGTCTAGCGGGTAAATCTATTGCACCAGACGATCACATGACTAAGTTTCACACACTTCTTTTCAAAGAGTACGGTGTGGATAACTGGAACTTGTTTCTGGACAAAGGGCACCCAGAGTACAAGGAAGCTGAAAGCTTTGCACTTGGTAAGGGTGTTAATCTTAAAATTCAAGACTTGACCGAATTCAACGATTGGATTGTTAAGGAACCAGTTGCTATAGGCTGTCAAAACTTGGAAGGTTTCGATATGTTAGCCTTTGAATTTGCTTTGGGTACAAAGTATGAAAAAATCCCCGTTGAAAAGGTTAACGGTAAGGAAATGAGAGTGTTCGACACACTAAGTATGTCACGATATCTTCACCCTGACCGTCCATTACCTCACGGTTGTCCTGCTAAACTTAAGAACCCTAACGGAGGAAAGGCAAAGACAATAGGGGGCCATTCACTTGAAGCGTGGGGATACAAAGTTGCAAACAAAAAGGTTGAGATTGAAGACTGGAAAGGTTTACCTCTTTGGAAATACGTCTCACGTGTGTGGGAAGATGTCATCATAAATGAACTTCAATGGAAACACCTTGTAAAGGAGATGTCTGACGGAAAGGACAAAGGTGTTGATTGGAGAGTTCCACTGAAGAAAGGTCTTGAAGCAGACCACCTTATGATTGTACAAGAGCAACAAGGTGTGGTTTTCAATGAAGAAAAGGCATGGAAGCTTTTAGAAAGAATTGACAAAATGATGGTTGAAATTGAACAAGATGTTGAACCTAAGCTACCCCTTAAAGATGTCCCTGAATCTAGACAACCGACATTTCCAAAGGAACCTTTCGACAAGACTGGAAACATAAGCCATTGGGGATGGAAGTATGCAGAGAATATTTTAGGTTACGAGATTAATAAGGAATATTTCCAACACCAAGATCCTCCTAAGACAGCTTTCAAGAAGGACGGTGAGATCTCCAAGAATGGTTACAACTACTGCATGAAGAATGGTGTAGAAGATGAAGAGTTAATGGGAGACTTCATCAGATCTCAACGGTTGAAGGGTAATGGCTTGACTCCTATGTCAGAAGATAAATTGTCCGAACTTAAGGTGCAACTTGAAAGTAAATACATGCCCGAGGAGTATTTGAAGGAACCCATGCTTCTATCCAACCAAGAGGACATAAAAGAGTGGTTGGCTACTAAAGGTGGTTGGGTTCCGACATTGTTTAACACAAAGAATGCATCGATTGACGAGTTTAAGAAGACACTTCCTGACCACATCATAGAAGAGAAGTGTTGGGACTATGTTTTAGATAAAAAGCAATCAATCTACGTTAAGTACATCTCACAGGAAATGGAAGCTGACTTAAGTAAGATAACCTCTCGATCAAGTCCCGAATTCAAGAAGGTAATTAAGAAAGCGAGATTCTTGATTACATCTCCAAAACTGAAAGATGAAAGAGGAGAGCTTTGTCCTAACTTGGAAAGAATCAATGGTGAGATGGCAAAGCAAATTGTTAAGTGGTTATCTCTAAGAAACAGAAGAAGTGTTATAAAGTCTAAGGATGAAAACAAGACTACAGGTTGGCTGAATCATCCAAGGTTAAAGATCGATGGTAAACTTCCAGCACGGTATTCCGGACTAACTCCGACATTTCGCAGGAAGCATAATATTGTCGCCAACATTCCGTCTACAGATGCCCTTTTAGGACATGAAATGAGGGAGTTATTCACCGTACCTGAAGGGCATTGGCAAATGGGTATTGACGGAAGTAACTTAGAGGGTATGGTTGCTGCGGAAGCTGCTTATGATTTCGATGGTGGTGCTTACTACAAGAGTTTAAGTGGCGACCCCCATACCACAAATGCTGCAGCTTACTCAAAGGCATCGGGGCAGGAAGTTAGTCGAGGAGGTGGTAAGGGCATTACGTATGGGATTATGTATGGTGCTCAAGCCCCTAAAATAGCCTCTATGCTGGGTGTAAGTCGAGAAGTTGGACAAAAGGTTATTGATGCGTTCTGGGATACTAACTTAGGTTTGAAAGGAAGAAAGGAATACCTAGAGAAGTTCTGGGAGTCAACAGGTAAGAAATATATCCTAGGGTTTGATAATCGTAAAATCTGGACCCGATCCAAACACTCGTTACTGAATGCATTCCTTCAATCAGGGGGTGCAATAGGTATGGACTTGGCGGGAATTATTTGGCACAAAAAGGCTCTTGAGGAAGGTCTTCTTGAAAAAGGTGTTGCACGTACAATTTACTACCATGATGAGTACCAGTTGCAAGTACCGGAATCAGAATTAAGACTTAAACACTTTGATACAGGGTTTACAGATAAGTCTTTTGTTGAAAAAGTTCTTAAGGATGTTGAAAAGTCCAAGAAGAAGAAGGGAAAAGGTGAATCTTACAAGACTGCCAAAGAGATGTGTGAAGAATATGAAATCTCAATGGGACAATTAATCAAGATTATAAACGCTGAAAAATCTGCTAAGGATCTGGACGGTGGTAAGTTTACATTGTCAGGGAATACAAAAGTTTCCGATAAGGGTAGCATTATCAGGGGTTATTGTCGTGCAGGTGAGATGATGGTTGAAGCTATTGAACAAGCCTATGTTGATCTTGGTTTCCGAGTTCCAATTACAGGTGAATATCTCATGGCAACTTCAGATGAAGGGTGGGCAGGTGCTCACTAAATATTAACCTAAATCCTCTTCGGAGGGTTTTTGGGGGATAAATGGAAATAAATAAAGCTCGTGTGCTTCACTACAAGCCTCGGGACACACAATACTATGTCGTACACCATGATGTCCAAATCAAGCAAACTCCACGCTTTTTAGACACACTGATGTCTAAATTAAAGTTTATCAAACAACACCCCTCGTGGATTTCAGGTTGTATCTACAGGTGTAGTAGGTCAGGTAAACTTTACACACGCCCTTATGAAATGTTTGAAATGGAAAAGTGGACAATTCTTAAATAAAACTTAAAAAATACTTGTATTTACCCCTTGACAACAACTCCTTGATCCACCATAATCCTCATCAACGAAACGAATGTTCACTTTTGAATGTTTGTGTAATTGATGAGGATTTTTTGTTATGTCAAAACTATACGATATGAAACAACACAACTTCGCAGCTAAACAACCTTTCAAGGTTGAATTTATCTCAGAAGATAACACTGTATGGGAAACTCACCACGTACAAGGCTTCTCTCAAGTATTGAACACTTTTACATGTTGGGTTACACTTCTTGATATGGAAAAGATGTTTGAGCTGTTCATTGATAAAGGTTTGTCAAAGTATTCTATCTTCTATACTGATCACAAAGGTGATACAATGACACAAATTAAAATTACCATTGAAGGAGATGTATTATGAAATATGTAATTATGAACAAGAACTTTAACCGTATCTTACTTCAAGATGCAATGGGTACCTTTTACTCTGAAGTTAACCCGTATTATAATACTGAGCCTGTAGCAACTTTCGACTCTTGGGTTAAGGCTTGGGTGTACAAAACTTTCTGTCATGGAGGTCACATAGTCCCTGCAGCTTTGTTGTGTAAATTAAAATAAACAGAAAGTTTAAAATTCTCCTTGCAATCACAACACACTCATGTACAATACAATCATTAAATAAACGAAAGGAAAATATTATGAAAATAGCAGCGATTCAAATTTACACAGATTGGTGTCGTATCGTACAAGAAATTCCAAGCTATCGACTTGGGCAACACTATATAAATGTACTTGGGTTGAGAGATACTACCTTTAAGGGTATCGATTTATTCTTTGTGGAAAGTGTAGAATTATCTGATAAGCTATTCTACGAAATGTGTTTAGAGTATCGTTGGGATTTGTTTGACCTTCCTGTTTTCGGAGAATACGATCTTACTACAGTAAAACCTGTGTAAATACTTACAATAACCCATTGACAACCACAAATAAATCATTATAATCGTATACAGAATTTAAGAATGGAGAAATAATCATGAGTGTAGATTCAAAACTTTTCGTAACTTGTGGTAAAGATAAACTTCCAGAGGTTATGAATAATGTAATTGATAACTTAAACGTGTATCACCGAGCTAAACTTGATAATTACTGGCAAAACCATACAGATGCTGTAAATCGAATACACTTCCTTCGAGGGGAAGATTACCGAGCACAGAACAAAACATATACTAATGGGGTGAGCGGTGATTTCTACAACTTCGATGTACTGAGCTTGACATTTGGAAATGGTGATGAAAACCTACGTATGTTACAAGTTTTTCCAGATTGCTCTTGTGACTACTCTGACACCTACGAAGGTGATAAAATTATCTTTAGTGTAGGTTGTTGGGGAATGTACGATGAAATCATGAAAGTTGTAGCAAAATCTGTTGCACCATTTGGTGATGTGTATTACGATTTTAATGATTGTGATGAAGAAGATTTTGTTAAACTGGAGGGGTGAGTATGAAAAATTTCAACTTTAGTAAGGACTGGTTAACAGATGAAGAGAAAAATTGGTTCGGTGACAGGATGCATGAAAGCTCTACAGGAAGAGTAATAGTACCTAGTTACCTTATCACTAAGTTTAGAAAGCTTGTGGGTGACGAGAACCTAGACAAACTTCATATTAAAACTTGGCTAATAACCAATTGCTACTAGAAGGGTAATTATGACAATTATGACAATCCAGACAACACAAGCAACATATTCGTCTCATATCAGTGAGAACAGTTTGAAAGAAATATTAGAGTTTTACTGGAAACATCATTTAAAACAAGATATAATCATTTCAAATGTTACACATGCGACAAGTAATATTACACGAGGTTTTGGTATGTCTGAAATGGATATCACTGAAGCAAATGGTTTGACAATTAATTTTAAGGATAAGCAGGTGTGAAAGTACGTATACTAGAAAACATGTCTTCTGATGCGGGACATACTTCAGAAAACCCTAATGTAGGAAGGTATTACATTAAACCAGAAGGTAGTCAGATAACCATAGTGGGTGCATCTCGGAATGACAGAGGTGATTGGTATTACTTATATCACTGTTCTTCTTGTTCGCTAGATCAGGAATTGTTCCCTGACGGATTCTTTAAAAGTCATATAACTTATTTCAACAAGAAAATACTAAAATGTGGATGTGACGATAGCTATAGGTACACTAAGACTCAAAACTACGTTTTGTCAGAAAGAAAAAGGTTGGAACTTATGGAAGTTAAGGACGAACTCGGCATACCTCTTTACTATACAAACCCTCTCTCCTCAAAAATGGAGAGGTTAGCGTACTACACTGATTATTGCAAAGATGTTTCAGAAAAGTTAGGACACGAGTTTATCGAAATAATGAATAAACCTTTAAGATTCGCTCTTACAGACAAGGTAGCTTTTATCTGTAAGAGTAGTGGGAAGTTTTGTGATACAACATCCACCTCTCGGTACATAAGAGGTGATGACTGTACTTGCTCCCCTTGCACCCACGAAAGGGTGGCCGTAAAAGCAAACCAAACTAAGAGAGGTAAAAATATACTAAAGTATGGAGTAGCCACTAATGACCTTGTAGGTACAAAGGGTTACAGGTCTCGTGATTGCCCCTACTACCTGAGATGGCACGACTTACTTAAGAGGTGTCTATGCAAGATCACCAAGAAGAAACTTCCATCATACAAGGATGCCACTATTTGCGAAGAGTGGTTAGTCTTCAGTAACTTCAAATCTTGGATGGAAGGAGAGGACTGGGAGGGGAACCATTTGGATAAAGATATACTGATAAAAGGGAATAAACATTACTCCCCTGAAAATTGTGTATTTGTTAGACCTGAGATTAATACCTTCCTCATAGATAGAAGAGGGGATCGAGGAGATTTAGCTTTGGGTGTTACCTCCTGCTCTAACGGAAAATACATAGCAAGTGTAAATAATCCTTTTACCAAGTTGAATGAGAACCTAGGTAGATTCCCTACAGAGATGTTAGCTCATTTCGCTTGGAAAAAGAGAAAACATGAGCTTGCTGTATTATTGTCAGAAAGTGTGCTTGTTAAAGATACAAGAGTAAGAAGTGCACTCCAAACAAGGTGGGCGGAGGTGGGTGTTCTAGAGGATGAACATAAAAGGGGGGTGTAAACAAGTTAAAAGAAACATTTGACACAACACAGCTCTTGTGTAATAATTGATTTTCGATAGCACATTTCGTTGTGGAGACATGACAAACAAAGCGTCAAACTAATCGTGACAATAGTTGCAAACAACAGACGCAAACTTAATAATCTAAAGGAGAAAACTATGACATTTAAATTCAACGCACCACAACAAGATACTCCAAATGACCGTCCTGCTTCTGACCGTCCTCAAGTAGATTTTAAAGCTCTTGAACAACATACAATTGATACTGTTGGTTTGTCAGAAGAACCGGAATCTATTGTGGGTATCATCTCAGGTCTCTATTCCCTAGGTAAGCAGAAACAACAGAATGCGGAAGAAGATTGGACAGGTAGTGCAGAGCAACTAGAAAAGCTTGAAAAGTTTGAAGGTGCAGAACGTACACAGAAATATGGTAAAGAGATCCTAACTTACCCTAAACGTGATGCTGACCAGATTACATTCGCTATCGACTTCCCTGACTTCCCTGTAAGTAAAGCGGAGTTCTTTGGTGGCGAACCAGACCCTAAACCACTTCGTCTAGTTATGGGCGGTGAATACATGGTAAATGACGGTGAAAAGTGGACTAAGATTCTTGGTAAAGGTTGGAACTTGTCTATTACAAACATTGGTACACCAGAAGCTAAAGTTTGGTCATTCAGTAAAAACTC
>CETV01099334.1_pt1 | contig 9800 bp, 6 predicted proteins | sample 531451 | NCBI WGS metagenome assembly CETV01 (sample SAMEA2623155, study PRJEB7988) | marine metagenome | isolation source: saline water (ENVO:00002010), including | reverse complement strand
TGGCCCAAGGCCCGCCCGGCCACCCGCCTGATGCGCGAGACGGCCGCGCTGCTGAAGGCGCTGGACTTCAGTCGACTGGGCAGCCCGGCGGGCTTAAAAACACACATAGATGTACGTCAAACACGGTCTGCACTAACATGTATGCATGCCCAAGCGCCCCACCGCCCTCGACGAGATGCCCGCAGCCGCGCTGGCGCCCTTGCGCCGCCTGGGTGAAGACCTGGCCATCGCCCGCAAGCGCCGCAAGGAGCCGCGGCGCCTGTGGGCGCAACGTATCGGCGTCTCCGAACCCACGCTGATGCGCATGGAACGCGGCGACCCCAGCGTGGCCATGGGCGTCTACGCCACCGCCTTGTGGCTGATGGGCCGCGCCGCCGCCCTGGGCGAAGTGGCCGCGCCCCAGCACGACCAGGCGGCACTGGAAGAGGCGGTGCGCACGGCGCAGGCGCGGGCCGTGCGGCGGCGGGCGCCTGCGCCATGACACCGAGTGGCAAGCTCTGCGCCTACCTCCGCTGCCCCGTGTCCGATTTGCCTGAACACGTTGCCGATCGGGGCTGACCTGCACGCCTGAATGCAGTCACGCCCACCAACAAGCGCCCAGAACAACATCGCCTTCATGCCCCAAGCCAAGCTCACCCTCGCCCGCCTAGAAAGCCTGCTGCTCACCGCCTGCGACGACCTGCGCGGCAACATGGATGCCAGTGAGTACAAGGAGTACATCTTCGGCATGCTGTTCCTCAAGCGGGCCAGTGACCTGTTCGATCAGCGCCGCGAAGAAATCCGTCGGGAGGGCGAAGCTGCAGGCCTGTCGGCCCAAGACATCGCCGCGCTGCTGCAAGACGCCGACCAGTACTCCGGCAAGTACTTTTACGTGCCGCCCCGCGCGCGCTGGAGCGAGCCCTGGACCGAGTGGGTGAACGGGGAGCCCCAGCTGCGCCCGGCACTCAAGCATGTGAAGGAGAACGTCGGCTCTGCGCTGAACAAGGCGCTGGCCGCACTGGAAGAAGCCAACGCCGACGCGCTGGAAGGCGTGCTGAAGGAGACCATCAACTTCAACCGCAAGATCGGGCAGAACACGCTGGATGACGACACGCTGGTCGACTTCATTCAGAACTTCGAGAAGATCCCGCTGCACGACGACGACTTCGAGTTTCCGGACCTGCTCGGCGCGGCGTATGAATGGCTGATCAAGTACTTCGCCGATTCGGCCGGCAAGAAGGCCGGTGAGTTCTACACACCGGCCGAGGTGGTGCGGGTGTGTGTGGAGATCTGCGACCCGACCGACGGCATGCGGGTGTACGACCCCACGGTCGGCTCAGGCGGCATGCTGATCCAGGCACGTGACTACGTGCGCGAGCGCGGCGGCGACCCGCAGAACCTCTCGCTGTTCGGCCAGGAAAAGATGGGCACCGTGTGGTCCATCTGCAAGATGAACATGCTGCTGCATGGCATCTCGCACGCCGACATCCACAATGCCGACACGCTGACCGACCCGAAGCACCAGGACCCGGCCACCGGTCAGCTGATGCGCTTCGACCGTGTGCTGGCCAACCCGCCCTTCAGCCAGAACTACGCCAAGACCAAGTCGAAGGACGATGGCAGCGGCGCCAAGAAGAAGGAGCCTATTGCCCACCCCGGCCGCTTCCACGTGTGGATGCCGGAAAAGGGCAAGAAGGCCGACCTGATGTTCGTCCAGCACATGCTGGCCGTGCTGAAGAGCGACGGGCGCATGGCCACGGTGATGCCCCACGGCGTGCTGTTCCGCGGCGGGGAGGAGCGCGAGGCGCGGCAGTACATCATCGACAAGGGCTACCTGGAGGCGGTGATCGGCCTGCCTGCCAACCTGTTCTATGGCACGGGCATCCCCGCCTGCATCCTGGTGCTGAACAAGGCCAGCGCCCAGGATCGCAAGCACGTGCTTTTCATCAATGCCGACCGGGAGTACCGCGAAGGCAAGGCCCAGAACCACCTGCGCCCTGAAGACGTGGACAAGATCGTCAACGCCTATCGCACGGGCCAGCGCATCGAGCGCTACGCGGAGCTGGTGCCCGTCGAGCAGATTCGGGCCGAGGACTACAACTGCAACATCCGCCGTTACGTCGACAACGCCCCGCCGCCGGAGCCGCACGACGTGCGGGCCCATCTGCACGGCGGGGTGCCCATGCCTGAGATTGACGCATTGGCCCACTACTGGAACAACTACAGCGGCCTGCGCGAATCCTGCTTCACGCCCCGTGCAGCGCCCGAGCACGGCACTCTGTACGCCGACTTCACCGCCGCCATCGCCCAAGACAAACGCGCCATCGCCGAGCTGGTGAAGCAGCACCCCGGCGTGCAGCAACGCCATGCCCAGTTCATGGGCGAGTTGGAAACCTGGTGGCGCCAGCACCTGCCGCTGGTGGAAGCGCTGGCACCCGATGCCGACAACCAGCATGCCCGACCGCACAACGTGTACGCGCTGCGCGCCAAGCTGCTGGAGAGCATCGAACGCACCTTCGCCCGGCAGCACCTGTTGAACCGCTTCCAGGTGCGCGGCGCGTTTGCCAACTTCTACAAGCTGCTGGCCTCGGACCTGAAGTCCATCTTCGCCAGCGGCTGGGGCCCGGAGCTGATTCCGGACGACGACATCCTGCAAAGCCAGTTCCCGCAGGTGCTGGCCGAGCTGGAGCAGCAGCACGCCCGCCTGGCCGAGCTGCAGGCGCTGTTTGCCTCAGCCAGCGAAGAAGGCTTTGAGGACACCGACGACACCGGCGTGCTGCCGGCCGATGAGGTGAAGACGCTCAAGGAAGAGCTGAAAGAAGCCACCGCCAAATGGAAGGCTCAGCTCAAGACCCTCAAGGGCGCCGTCACCGACTTGTTCATCGAGATCAAGGCAGCTGGCCTGCTGCCCAAAGGCACTGACAAGGCCCACCACTGCACCGAGGGCTTCGCAGCCAAGGAAGCGCAGTTTGCCAACGGGCAGCGGGTGCTGGATCTGGCGCAAGCGGTGGGTCATGCATCGGGCATCGCCCCCGTCGTCCAAGCCGCGATGGCTGCGGGCCAAACGGCCAAGGCAACGGCCGAGCGGCTGGAAGCCAAGCTGGCGGCCCACAAAGCCTTGGAAGACGAGGCCAAGACGCTGAAGGCAATCATCAAGTCCACGCAGGCCAAGAAGGACGAGCTGGTGGAGCAGGCGCGGCTGAAGATCAGCGCGGACGAGGCGCGGCAGGTGATCGTTGTGCGACTGGGCAAGGTGCTGATGGACAGTTACCGACACTACCTGCGCGCCGACCAGCGCGCTTGCGTGGCTGCCCTCGAAAACCTTTGGAATAAGTACGCGGCGACGGCGCGGCAGATTGAGGCGGAGCGCGATGCGGCCGATGCGGCGCTGCAGCGGTTCTTGGGGGAGTTGGGCTATGCCTGATGAGATCAAGCTCCAACCCTTGCGAAGTTTGATTGAAGCGTGCTGGCCCGGTGAATGGGGAACGGACCCGGTAGGCGATCACGGCAATTGTGTTGTCTATCGAGCGACGGACATCGACGACGACGGGCATCTGAATCTTGAAGGCGGCGCTGAAAGAAGAGTCTTAGCGTCAAAGCTGGCTGCAAAGTCGCTTCGCCCCAATGACATATTGCTAGAAGCATCAGGCGGGGCGCCGGATAGGCCCGTTGGTCGTGTTGCGCTTGTGAGCAAGCCTCCGAGGAAGGCCGCGCTGACTTCAAATTTTTTCCGATTGATGCGGCCCAAAAATACAGTGGATGCGCGATTCTTGACGCTGCAGTTGGTCGCGCTCAATCGAAGCTCAGCCATCTGGCGATACCAGCAGCAAACAACCGGATTGATCAATCTGAAGGTTGCAGACTACCTAGGTCACGCCGTTTGGACTCCTACCCTTGATACGCAGCGAAAGATCGCAGACCTATTCGACTGCATCGACGCTGCTATCGATAGAACCGAAGCCCTGATCGCCAAGTACCAGCAGATCAAGGCCGGGCTGATGCACGACCAGTTCACTCGCGGCGTGCTGCCCAACGGCCAACTCCGCCCGCGCCTCAGCGAGGCACCGGAGCTCTATAAGGAAACGGCGATAGGGTGGATTCCTCGCGATTGGGGCGTAGCGACGCTGAATGAAAAGGTCAATCCGGCAAGGCCCATCGTCTACGGAATCCTGATGCCGGGGTATGGGTATCCAGGAGGTGTCCCGGTCGTCAAGGTAAAGGACATCCGGAGTAGATCCATTGAAGTCGACAACCTGTTGTTGACCTCTCCAGCCATCGATCAAGAGTACAAACGGTCTCGCTTGAAGGGCGGCGACATCCTGTTCACCATTCGCGGAACGGTGGGCCGGGTGTCTCTGGTTCCAGCGATCTTGGAGAACGCCAACATCACGCAAGACACCGCGCGCATAGACATGAGCGGTGTAAGCAACGCATTCATGAGCCTGTACTTGGAATCTGCTGCGGCGAAGCGCTTTTTCGAGATCAATACCCTCGGAGTTGCGGTTCAGGGCATCAACTTGGGGGAGCTAAGAAAGCTGCCCATCCCTGTGCCGTCAGAGGCAGAGCAAGAGGCAATCGCAACGCGTTTGCTCTGCTGTCTCGATTGCATAGAGCGGGAGCTTGCTAGAAAGCGCAAGCTGGAGACCCAGAGGCTTGGCTTGATGCAGGATCTGTTGACCGGCCGCGTCTCGGTCGAGCATCTGGTGCCGGAGTTGACCGATGCCTAGCCACTACGCCGACCTGAATGCGGAAAAAGCGCTGATCTTCCGCATCATCCACCGCGACAACCTGCCGTGGGTGCTGGACAACGGCCTGCACTGTGGCAACGGCGCCGTGCGTGCGCCCCACTGGGTGAGCATCGGCAACCCGGAGTTGATCAGCAAACGCGCCACCCACCCGGTGCCACGGCCGCCGGGCGGCCATTTGAACGACTACGTGCCGTTCTACTTCACACCGTTCTCGCCGATGCTGTTGAACATCAAGTCAGGCCGCGGCGGCATTCCGCAGCGCCGCAACGACGAGATCGTGATCCTGGTGTCCAGCCTGCGCCGCGTGGCGGCGGATGCCAGCTTGCGCTGGCTGTTCACCGACAGCCATGCCTACTACCAGTGGGCCAATTACTACGACGGCCTGCAGCACCTGGACCAGATCGACTGGCCCATCTTGCAGGCCCGTGACTTCAGGCGCGACCCAGACGACCCGGCCAAGTTCGAGCGCTACCAGGCCGAGGCGCTCGTCCACCAGCACATGCCCGTCAGCGCCCTGCTGGGCGTCGTGTGCTACACCCCTGGCTTGAAGCAGAACATCGAACAAGAGGTGGCGGCGCGAGGCTTGAACCTCGCGGTGCACGCCCGACCCGGCTGGTACTTCTGATGCCGAGGACCACACCATGATCACATTCACCGAAGGCAATTTGCTGGAGTCTGGCGCCGAGGCATTGGTCAACACCGTCAACACCGTGGGGGTGATGGGCAAGGGCATCGCGCTGATGTTCAAAGAGCGCTTTGACGACAACTACCGCCAGTACGCCGCCGCTTGCAAGGCCAAGCAGGTTCAAGTGGGCAAGATGTTCGTCACGCCCGTCCATGAGCTGGGCGGGCCGCGCTGGATCGTCAACTTCCCCACCAAGCAGCATTGGCGCAGCCCCTCGCGCATGGAGTGGGTGGTGGAAGGCCTGCAAGACCTGCGGCGCTTCCTGGTTCAAGAGCAGGTGAAGTCCATTGCCATCCCGCCGCTGGGCGCCGGCAACGGTGGCCTGGACTGGGCCCAGGTGCGGCCGCAGATCGAAGCGGCGCTGGGCGATCTGGACATCGAGATCCTGGTGTATGAGCCCACGCGCCAGTACCAGAACGTGGCCAAGCGCGCCGGCGCGGAGAAGCTGACGCCCGCCCGTGCGCTGATCGCTGAACTGGTGCGCCGCTACTGGGTGCTGGGCATGGAATGCAGCCTGCTGGAGATCCAGAAGCTGGCCTGGTTCCTGGAACGATCCATCGAACGCTTGAGCCCCGAGCACAACCCGCTGAAGCTGCAGTTCGTGGCCCACAAGTACGGCCCGTACGCCAACCGTCTGGACCACCTGCTGAACCACCTGGACGGCAGTTACCTGCACAGCGACAAGCGCATCAGCGACGCGGACCCGTTCGATGTCATCTGGTTCGACGACCAGCGCAAGACGATGGTGCAGGCCTTCCTGAAGAGCGAAGCCAAGGAGTACCTCCCTGCCCTCGAAGCCACGGCCAGCCTGATCGACGGGTTCGAGTCGCCCTTCGGCCTGGAGCTGCTGGCCACGGTGGACTGGCTGCTGGCACGTGACGGTGCGGAGCCCACGGTGCCGGCCTTGCGTGAAGGCTTGCGTCACTGGCGCGGCGGTGCAGGTGCGGCTGCGCGCAAGGACAAGCTGTTTGATGACAAGGCGCTGGGCATTGCACTGGCCCGATTGACCCACGCCCCCGCGGCCGCGCAGTGAAGGTCCGGCGCGGTGAGCGAATACACCGAGGTTGAGCGGCCGTTTCTTGATCAACTGGCCCAGCAAGGCTGGACGGTGATCGACCAGGGCAGCGGTGTGCCGCAGCAGGCTGGCCCGAGCCTGCGTCACCACTTCCGCGAGTGGCTGTTGCCTGGGGTGTTTGACGAAGCGGTGCGCGATCTCAACCGCAACAACGACGGCCAAAGCTGGCTGACGGATGCGCAGCTGGACGACTTGCGCCAGCAGTTGGCCCGGCACTCGAACCGATCACTGCTGGAAGCCAACGAGGCCGCGCAGGCGCTCTTGTTCAAGGCACAGGTGGCCAGGAACGAACTGACCGGCGAATCAGACCCGGTGGTGCGGCTCATCGACTTTCACCACCCCGAGAACAACCGCTTCCACGCCATCAACCAGTTCAGGGTGGACACGCCGGGCTGCGTGAAGGCCTTCATCATTCCCGACATCGTGCTGTTCGTGAATGGCATTCCCCTGGTGGTGGTGGAGTGCAAGAAGGGGTCTGAGGTCTGCGCCAACCCGATGCAGGAGGCCTTCGTCCAGCTGCAGCGCTACATGCGGCGCCGCGCGCAGACTGCGCTCGATGGACTCAAGGAGGGCGAACCGCGCCTGTTTCACACCAATCTGTTCGTGGTGCGCTGCTGTGGCCTGGAGGCCGACTACGGCACCATCACCTCGGGTGAAGAACACTTCTACGCGTGGAAGACCCTGTTTCCGCAGGACGAGGCAGGTCTGCAGGGCCTGAACGCCCAGCAGCAGTTGATTGGCGGCATGCTGACTCGCCCCAATCTGCTGCAAATCCTGCGCACCAGCTCGGTATTCATGGACACCGACGGCGGTCCGCGCGTCAAGGTGGTCTGCCGCTACCAGCAGTACCGCGCGGCAGGTCGCATCATGACCCGTCTGCGCGAGGGACAGACGGCCGCCGAGCGCAGCGGCGTGGTCTGGCATACCCAGGGCTCGGGCAAGTCGTTGACGATGGTGTTCCTGGCCCGAATGATGCGCGCCAGCCTCGATCTCAGCGACTACAAGATCGTGCTGGTCAATGACCGGCAAGATCTGGAAGAACAACTGGGTGACACGGCCACGCTGATCGGCGGCCGCATCAACGTCATCGAGAGCCGAGCCGGGCTGCGCAGCCACCTGGCCACTGACAGCTCCGACGTCAGCATGGTGATGGTGCACAAGTTCCAGGATCGGCAGGAGACGCTCAGCCATGTGGTGGCGGAAGCACTGGGCACCTATCTTGCCATCCCGGCCGGCAAGACCTTTGGAGTCGTCAACACCTCCGATCGCATCATCTTGATGATCGACGAGGCCCACCGCACCCAGAGTTCAGACCTGGGCAACAACCTCTTCGAGGCATTCCCCAACGCGGCGCGCATAGCCTTCACCGGAACGCCCTTGATCACCGAGCGCCACGGTGAGAAGAAGACCCACAAGCGCTTCGGAGAGTACATCGACACCTACCGCCTGATGGATGCGGTGAACGACGGCGCCACGCTGCAAATCCTCTACGAAGGCAAGACGGCCGACAGCGCGCTGAACGAGAAGCATGCCTTCGATACGGCGTTCGAGGATTTGTTCAGGGACCGGTCGGCCGAGGAACTGCTGGCGATCAAGAAGAAGTATGGCGCCACCGGCGACATCCTGGAAGCGGAACAGCGCATCAATGCGATCGCACGCGACCTGGTCGCGCACTACGTGGACAACATCCTGCCCAACGGGTTCAAGGCGCAGGTGGTGTGCCACAGCAAGTTGGCCTGTGTGCGCTATCAGGTCGGCATCACTGCCGCGCTGGCCGAGCGCGTGGCCAAGGAGGAGGCGCGCAGCACGCCCGATGCCGATTTGATCAAGCGGCTGCGGTTTCTCAAGACTGCCGTGGTGATCTCCAGTGATGGGACGAACGAACCGGCCTATGTGACCCACGCGCGCAAGCAGGCCCAGCGCATGAACGCGGTGGACAACTTCTGCCGCAGCTTTGATCTAAACGACCCGGACAAGGCTGACTCCGGCATCGCCTTTCTGATCGTGTGCGACATGCTGCTCACGGGGTTTGACGCGCCCATCGAGCAGGTGATGTACATCGACAAGAAGCTGCGCGAGCACACCTTGCTGCAAGCCATTGCGCGGACGAACCGGGTGAAAAAGGGCAAGAAGCGCGGTTACGTGGTGGACTACATCGGCCTGGCCAATCACCTGACCGAGGCACTCACGGTCTACGCCGCCACGCAGGAACAGCAGGAGCTGAAAGACGGCCTGAAGAACATCACGTCCGAGCTGCCCGTGCTTGAAGAGCGCTACCAGCGACTTCTGCAGCACTTCGCAGGCATGGGCGTGAAAAACATCGAGACCTTTGCAACCGGTCGGTTGGCGGCCCAGGAGGCGGATGCCGCAGTCGTTCATCAGGCGGTGACCGCCCTCAAGGACGAACGACAACGTGCCGACTTCGAGGTGTATCTCAAGAAGTTCTTGACCAGCCTGGACATCATCCTGCCCGGCACCCAAGCGCAGCCTTATCGCGTGCCGGCACGCCGTTTCGGCTACATCCTGCAAGTGGCCAAGGAACGCTACAAGGACGAGAGCCTGAACCTCGGTGATGCCGGGGAGAAGGTAAAGGCCCTCATCAACGAGCACCTGGTCAGCCTGGGCATCAACCCCAAGGTGCCGCCGGTGGAACTGCTGTCGGCTGACTTCATGGCGCAGCTGAGTGCCCATGCCGGAGGCAGCACAGAGGCCAAGGCGAGCGAAATGGAGCACGCCATTCGCAAGCACTGCACTGTTCATCACGACGAAGACCCGGCCTTCTACCAGAGCCTGTCCGAGAAAGTGGACGCGTTGATCGAGCGCCACAAGGACGAATGGGACCTGCTGGTGGAGAAGCTTTCAGAGCTTAGGCATGAAGCCGTCGCCGGCCGCCAGCAAGGCCAGGATGGCCTGAGCAAGGAGGCCACGGCCTTCTTCGAACACATCGTCCAGGTGGGCTTTGCGAGCGGTGAATTGCCAGACGCCGACCGCCCGGCGTTCAGGGCGTTCATGGAGTCTTTGGTGGAACTGCTCCAGGACACGATTGGTAGCATCGACTTCTGGCAAAACCCGGACAAGCAAAAGCGTGTGCGCGCATTGATCAAGACCGAAATTGCCAAGACCTCCATCGAGGAAATGAAGCAGAACCGCGAGCGCGTGGCCGTCGAAATCATGAAGCTGGCCAAGAACCGCCACGGCGAACTGACCAAGCGGCTCAGGTCAGCCGGTGGACAGGAGACCTGAATGCAAGTGCGCCAGGTCCACGACATCGAGTACCACCTCTTGCCCGGCACGGCGCGGATGACGACCGACA
>CETV01004774.1_pt1 | contig 9863 bp, 9 predicted proteins | sample 531451 | NCBI WGS metagenome assembly CETV01 (sample SAMEA2623155, study PRJEB7988) | marine metagenome | isolation source: saline water (ENVO:00002010), including | reverse complement strand
GAAGTAATGGACTGGAAATTTTATGTTAAAAAAGTCAAAAATTATCAGAATAAATAAATTCTCAAAACTTTTTGTAATATTATCCTTCATAGCAAATACATTGCTATTCGCACAAGAGCAGAAAATTGAACTTAAAATTCAATCAAATCCTGAAAGTTTAGATTCTTGGTGGTTAGAAAAAAACAATTTTGGAATAGAACCTACTAATTTTAATTTTCAAAGTAGCTGGGAGTTAAAAACACTAAAAACTACCTATACAATTAATATTCTTGCACAAGAAGAAAGCGTTTATTTTAACGAGTCATTTATAAAGCACAATTTTTCAGATAAAACATTTTTACGTGTAGGAAGATATTATAGAGATTTTAGTCATTATTTAAATGATGAACTTAGCTCTGGTCATATGTTAATAAGCCACAATGCAGCACCAATGCCAAAAATTGGTTTAGTAACATCTCAAAAAATAAAAAAACTTGAAAAAGTTGATTTTGATTTTGGTATTGCTCATGGATTTTTTGATAAAAATGATCTCTATAACAAAGCTCCTTTACTGCATGAAAAATTTCTTTATATGAATATCAGAAAAAACAATTATCAAATTAGTATTGGATTTATTCACGAAGCAATGTGGGGAGGAAGTACAGTCGCAGATGGAGATCAACCAAATACATTCAAGGATTTTTTAAAGGTTTTGATATCAGAAGATGGTCCTGATGAAGGAGGGCCACATGCAAATGCATTAGGAAACCACTTGGGTGTGACCGAATTATTTTTCCAAAAGAATAATAATAATCAAATACTGAAATTATATTATCAGCATTTTTTTGAAGACACTAGTGGATTAAGATTTAGAAACGAAATTGATGGATTATGGGGAGTAGAATTAAAAAATTATATTCCAGAAACTACTATTTTGTTTGAATATTTAGATACAACTCATCAAGATATGAATCCTCCATATATAGATGATTCATATTATAATCATGGGACTTATAGTATGGGTTGGAGTTATAAAGACTATACACTTGGTAACCCATTTATTAATCATCTTGCAGTTGAACCTACAGAAGTTTTTCATATGGGTATTAGTGGAAAAATTCTTTCTGATTATCAGTATAAAATAAAAGCATCAAGAAGAATTAATATCAATGATCCAGTTAAATACAAACTTATTTTTGGTAAAACAATGGACAATAGGACTAAAAAAGAGGTCCCTGCTTTCAATATTTTTATTGCAAATAATGATAGTGCAGAAAATGGAATAGGAATTGAAATATACTGGGAGTTATAATGACTGTTCAGCATTCTCGCAAATAATATGGCCCACTAATATATGCATCTCTTGAATACGTTGGGTATTATCGCTATTAATATTGATATTAATATCTGAAGAATTTTTTACACCACCACCATCATTACCTGTTAGTGATATAACTTTTAAACCATTTGATTGTGCGAATTTCGTTGCATTTACAATATTGGAAGAATTTCCACTAGTTGATAAAACAATTAAGATGTCTCCATCTTTACTAAGAGCTTCTAATTGACGAACAAAAATATTATCGAAAGAATCATCATTAGACCAAGCTGTAATAAACGCCGTATCAACATTCAGACAAATGGATTGGCATGGTTTAGTTTTTTCTTGATACATACCTCCTACAAGCTCAGCAGAAAGGTGATTTGCTTGAGAGGCACTCCCTCCGTTTCCACACCAAAAAATTTTGCCATTATTATGGATTGATTCCACAATAAGTTGTGCAGCTTTACCAATAGTATCTTGATCTAAAGACTTAAGAACTTTACTATGTTGTACGATTGATTCAGTTATTAATTTTTCACTCATCTATAGAAATATAATTATTAATCTCATCAATAGTAACAGTAGCAGTACCAGTCTTTCCTACAACAACTGCAGCAGCAGCATTAGCAAACTTTGCAGAAATTTCTATATCTTTTGTTTTAGCAAACGCAAGAGATAAAGCAGCAACGACAGTATCTCCTGCTCCTGTAACATCTGGATTTTCAACAGGATGAGCTTTGATATGCTTAACAAAGTTGTCTTTACCTACAACTGTCATGCCTTTATCACCTTTTTTTGTAACTATATAATTAAAATTGCATTTTTGAATTAATTCATTAGAAGCATCTACAATCGATTGATTATCCTTAATTTCAGTTTTAGATGTTCGTTGTAATTCATTTAAGTTTGGTGTAATAATTTTTGCGTTTTTATAGTGAGAAAAATCATCTTTTTTAGGATCTACTATTACATTATCTAAAAGAAACCAATTAAGATCACTAAACCATGGACGATTCAGTACGCCTTTATTATAATCTGACAATATTATAACATCGTAATTCTGCGCTAAAGAAATATCTGGTAATAGATTAGAGCAATCGAATTCGTATATTTCTTCAGTATCAAGCCTTACAACTTGTTTGCCATTTGAATAAATCCTTTGTTTTAACGTAGTAGGGACGGCTGATTCCGATCGCTCTATATTACTTATGTCTATATTGTCTCTGTCTAGCATTGAAAGGAGTTTATCGCCCCAACTATCATCACCAATATATCCCACGCATGTTACATTAGCACCCATTGCACATAAATTCATTGCTACGTTTCCTGCTCCTCCTGGCATTGAATACTCCATTGGTTTGGATTCTATCACGGGTATTGGTCCTTCTGGGGACATTCTAGTAGACTCACCCATGACATAATTATCTATCATAAAATCCCCAATTACTAAGACGTTAATATCTGAAAAATCTAAATTCATTGTGCTTTGCCTTGATTTACCACTATTGCTTGTTTTTCTTCCAACTTAGCCTGATCAATTAAATATTCCTTATGAATAACATTAAAATTATCATCAAATTTATAGACTAAAGGAATACCTGTAGGAATATTTACTGATACAATTTCTTCATCAGATAATTGATCTAATATTTTTACAATTGCCCTTAAAGAATTACTATGAGCTATAATTAAATGATTGCCTAGATTTTCTTTAATATTTGCTAAATACTGATTCCAGAATGGATTTAATCTATCAATAACATTCTTTAGACTTTCTCCAGTGGGCAAATTTTCAATATTTTGAAATTTTTTATTAAATCTTGGATGTCTTTTATCGTTCTCTGATAGTAGCGGTGGAGCAATATCATAACTTCTTCGCCATATCTGAACTTGCTCTTCTCCATATTTGGAAGCAGTTTCAGATTTATTTAATCCTTGGAGAGCTCCATAGTGTCTTTCATTTAATCTCCAATCATATTGGATATTTTTTTTATTAAAATTAATCATATCTGCAATAATTTCAGCTGTATGGGTTGATCTTAAAAGTATCGATGTATAAATAGTATCTATAGTAATATTTTCTTTGAGAATTTGTTCAGCTGAAAATTTGGCCTCTTGGATACCATTTTCAGTCAAACCAATATCAGTCCATCCTGTAAATTGATTAAGAAGATTCCATTCACTTTCGCCGTGGCGTAAAAGAATTAGTTTCATATTGTTCCTAGTAGATTTACTCTTTGTTGTTTATCATATTATGTATTGTTTCTTCAAAATTATTAAGAATTTTTTCTCTATTAAAATTTTTTTCGTAATATTTTTTACAATTATTAGTCATCGTTTTAAGATCTTTTTTAGATAATTGACTTAATTTTAACATGTTTTTTGCCAAAAGAGTATAATTGCCTGAATTTGCAACCAATCCACTTTCAGATTCTTCTATAATCCTTGATACTTCTCCATCTGCATTTGTTAGTATAGGTTTACCAAAAGCCATATATGATTGTGTTTTAGCAGGAATTGTTTTTGCAAATACCTCACTTTTTTTAAGACTAATTAGTAAAGCATCTGATTTGTTGAAAAAATAAGGCATAGTTTCTAATGGAAAAGATCCCAGAAAAGAAATCTTAGACTCCAAACCCATTTCTTTAACTTTGTTTATTGCTTTTTCTTTCCCTCTTCCTCCTCCCAACACAACTAAATGAATTGGATAATTTTTCACTTCATTGATTGCATTAATAATAGAATTAAAATCTTGAGCCATGCCAATATTACCAGCAAACATTATTTTGAAATCTGTTATTTTTTCTATTGATTCGTTAGTAAAGCTTGTGGATTTATTATCTGTGAATGTTGTCTCGCCCCATTGAGGCATATAAATTATATCTTTATTTTTTGTTTTTTTACTTATAGAGTTAATAAAAGATCTTGAAGACACCAATATTTGATTACAGTTTTTGTAAATATACTTTACTATTGGTAAAAGTAAATTTGGTATAAAATTAGATTTCAGATTTCCTGCATCTTTAACACTTTCTGGCCATAAATCCGTTACCCACATAATCATAGGTATACGCCTAATTTTTTTTATAATAATACCAGGCATTGCAATTGTAATTGGGGATACTTGATTAACAAATACTAAATCAAATTTTCTAAAGGATAAAATAATAGCAGGAATAACGCTAAAGATTATAAATGATAAGTAATTGAAAAATAAATTTATTTTTGATCCATTTTTTCTTGGATATACTAATATCCTTACGATGGTCAAATTATCAAATTTCTCATATCTTTTTTTAAAGATACCATAATTTTTATAATATTTCCCTTCAGGATAATTAGGTATTGGACATAAAATGGTTATTCTATAATTTTTTTTTAATAAATAACCCACTAAATCATTCACTCTATTTATTTCTGGATGATAAAGAGGAGATATAATTAAAATATTTTTAGGTAATTTTTCCACAATCTATTAGAATATATCCTTAAACTTAAAATAAATTAACAAATTAATATCTAAAACTTAGAGAACAATGGGAAATATATTGAACAAAATTACTTCATTAATACTTATTGTAGTATTATTACCTATTTTGATTTTGGTAAGTATTTTTATTATTGTTGATGATGGATTTCCTATTTTTTTTAAACAGAAAAGAGTAGGTAAAGATAAAACAATCTTTAATATTATTAAATTTAGAACGATGAAAAAAAATACGAAAGATTTAGCCACACATTTAATGAAAAATCAAAATAACAAAATTTTACGTTCTGGAAATTTTCTAAGAAAATATAGTATAGATGAATTACCTCAACTTATTAATATCTTTTTAGGGGATATTAATTTTATTGGTCCAAGGCCTGCATTATTTAATCAGGATGATCTTATTGAATTAAGAGATAAATATAATATTAATCACTTAAAACCTGGTATTACTGGTTGGGCGCAAGTTAATGGTAGAGATTCGTTATCTATAGAGGAAAAAACTAAATATGATTATTATTACCTTAAAAACAAAAATTTTAGATTTAATATAATAATTTTGTATAAAACTTTTATTAAAGTTCTTTTAGCAAAAGATATTTTAGATTAAAAAAATGATTAAGAATAAAGAAAAAATAACAAAATTGTTAACTTTACAGGACAGAAGAATAAAGCGCCTTATTGTTATTCTTAATGATATTCTTTTAGTTACATTTTCATTCATAATTAGTGGATTAGTAATCAATAAATTCTTCATATTTGATAGATATTATCTTCTATTTTTGGGTATTTCAGGGATTTTCTTTTTTTATAGAAAAATTTATGACAATGTTATTAAAAATATTGGACTTAAATACATTTCTAGCTTAATAATTGGTGTAGTATTATCATTTTCTTCCTATTACTTATTTATAAAATTTATAATCAAAGATAGTATTGCAGCTGAGATAATTTTTAATAGTGGATTTATAACATTTTTCTTAATTCTTTTATCAAGAATGATTGCAAGATTTTTGCTTTATGAAAATTTTTTACCAAAAGAAAAAATTATTTTATATACTGATTATGAGAATATAGATGAAGTTGTTAATCTAGCTTCTAGCTCCATTAATTTTGAATTAGTTGCTATAATTAGTTCTGAAGAAAGAAATAAAGGTCGTTTTATAGATGGTATTGAAATATTTAACATTAATAGTTTCAAAAAGATAGTAGAGAAACACTATATCTCTAAATTATTTATTGCTAGTCATCATAATCTCAAAGAGCTTGATAGCAATTTATTTGATTCAATTACCTCTTTTCCTATTAAAGTTTTTAAAATACCTGATTTGCAAGATATTATATCTAAAAAAGGTTCATTTGATGATTTAAAACATTTGTCTCTTGAAGATTTTATTAGCCGTAAAGCGAATGATGGAATAAAACTTAGTGATGAAGAAAATGAAATCATTAAGAACAAAATTGTTTTAGTAACTGGTGCTGGAGGTTCTATTGGTAGTATACTTTCAAAGCAAATTTTTATTAATAAACCAAAATTATTAATTATTCTAGATAATTCAGAATTTGGATTATTTAAAATTGAATCAGAATTAAAAACAATGAATAATAATTCTAAGGTAGTTTCTAAACTTATCAATATTGCAGATAAGGATTTACTAAAAACAATTTTTACCGATTTTAACATTGATACTGTTTATCATGCAGCCGCCTATAAACATGTAAATATTTTAGAAAATGAAATTAAATCTGCAATCAAAAATAATGTTATTGGTACATATTATTTGGTCAATGAGTGTTCCAAAAATAATGTGAAAAATTTTGTGATGATTAGTACAGATAAAGCTGCAAATCCTTCTACTGTAATGGGTAAAACAAAAAAGTTTTGTGAATTAATTGTTGAAAATTGTAATAGAAGAAATACTAATGGTATTTATTTATCTGTTAGATTTGGTAATGTATTCAATTCTTCAGGATCTGTAATTCAAATATTTAAACATCAGATTAAGAAAGGTCAAGATTTAACACTCACAGATGCAAATGTTACTAGATTTTTTATGTCGATTGAAGAAGCTGTTAAATTAGTAATTAAAGCATCAGTCATAGGAAGGGGGGGAGAAGTATTTGTTTTAGATATGGGAACACCAATAAAAATTTTAGATATTGCAGAAAGAATGATTCATTTAAGTGGCAATACAATTAAATCAGAGTCTAATCCATATGGTGATATCGGTATAACTATAACAGGATTAAAGAAAGGTGAAAAATTACATGAAATATTAAGTGAAAATCCTGTTTCAAAAACAGAGCATCCTCAAATACTGTTATCAACAGAGGATAGAAATGAATCTGATGTTGAAAAACGGATAGAATCTATTATAAAAGCAGTAAATGAAAATGATCAAGAATCAATGAAAAAAATATTAGATTAACATTTTTTTAGTATCTGTACTCATCTTTCTTATATGGCCCCTTGATATCAACACCAATATATTTTGCTTGTTCTTTTGTAAGTAGCGTTAGATTAGCACCTAAATGTTTTAAATGTAATTTTGCTACTTCTTCATCTAAATGTTTTGGAAGATGGTATAGTCCAACTTCTGGTTTATTTTTTGCTAAGAAAATTTGCGCTAATACTTGATTTGAAAATGATGTCGACATTACAAAACTTGAATGTCCAGTTGCAGAGCCTAAATTTACCAGTCTACCTTCTGAAAGAATAAAAATCTGTTTTTTATTTGGAAAAGTATAGCAATCAAATTGAGGTTTAATTTCTTCTTTAACAGCATTGGATTTGTTTAATGCATCTATTTGAATTTCATTATCAAAATGTCCAATATTGCATACAATTGCTTGATCTTTCATTTGTTTCATATGTTTTAAAGTAATGATATCTCTGTTTCCTGTTGCTGTGACAAAGATATTGCCTTTTTTCAAGGTATCTTCAATTTTTTTCACAGGAAAGCCTTCCATTGATGCTTGTAGTGCACATATAGGGTCAATTTCAGTTACAATTACTTTGCACCCATATGATTTCATTGATTGTGCACATCCTTTTCCAACATCTCCGTATCCACAAATCACTACCGTTTTACCAGCTAGCATAATTTCGGTTGAGCGTTTAATCCCATCTGCTAAAGATTCTCGGCAACCATATAAATTATCAAATTTTGATTTGGTAGCTGAATCATTGACATTAAATGCAGCAAATAATAATGTTTTTTCTGTTTGCATTTGTTCTAATCGTAGAACACCAGTGGTTGTTTCTTCAGAAACACCAACAATATCAGGGACAATAGTATGCCAATAGTTCGGATTTTTTTTATGAAATTTTTGTAATAATTTTTCTATAATTATTTCTTCTTCAACTGATGCTGTTATTCTAGGTAGTTTTTTATATTTATTATAGTGTTCTTCTAATTGATATCCTTTATGAATAAGTAATGTAGCATCTCCACCATCATCTACAATTAGGTTTGGCCCCAAGTTTTTTCCAAAATACAATGCATCCAGTGTACATTGCCAATATTCTTCTAAAGTTTCGCCTTTCCAGGCAAATACAGGTGTATTAGTCTTTGCAATGGCTGCGGCTGCATCATCTTGGGTTGAAAAAATATTACAACTTGCCCATCTTACATTAGCTCCTAATTCTTTTAAAGTTTCAATTAATATGGCTGATTCTATAGTCATATGTATTGATCCAGTTAATCTTAAATTTTTCAATGGTTTTGTTTTAACATATTTTTTACGTAATTCCATTAATCCAGGCATTTCTTTTTCAGAGATAGTAATTTTTTTTCTCCCTAATCCAGCTAAAGTAATATCTTTTATTCTGTATTTTTTACTCATAAAGTTTTTAATTCATCGGTTAAATCTGTTTTTTCCCAAGGAAGATTATCTTTTCCAAAATGTCCATAATTTGTTGTATCAGTTAATTGAATATTAAACAAGTCAAATTTATTAATAATACCTAATGGAGTTAAATCAATATTATTGGTAAACCAATCTGCCAAATCAACTCTTACTTGTCCATCGGCGTATACATAAAGTGAAGTTGGTTGTTTAATTCCAATCGCATAGCTTAATTGTATGGTCGCATTATTTGCCATCCCACTTGCAACAATATTTTTGGCAAGATATCGCGCCATATAAGCTGCACTTCTATCTACTTTGACACAATCTTTTCCACTAAAAGCACCCCCACCATGTGGTGCATAGCCTCCATACGTATCGACAATAATTTTTCTTCCTGTAAGACCAGTATCTCCATCTGGTCCTCCAATGACAAATCTGCCTGTTGGGTTAATAAAGAATGTTGTATCAGCATTAGTATAATCAGAGACAATGGGATTGATAATTTCTTTCACACCTGTTTCTACTTCTTCTGTTGTCAGTGATGGGTCATGTTGGGTGCTACAAACAATGTTAGAGATACCAACTGGGGTATTAATATCAGAGTATAAAAATGTAATTTGACTTTTACCGTCTGGTCCCAACCAAGATGTCCCATTGTGTCTTGCGTCTGATAATGCTTTTGTAATTCTATGACTATAATCAATTGGGCTAGGCATTAAACTATCGGTTTCATTGCATGCATATCCAAACATCATCCCTTGATCTCCTGCACCAAAGGTGTCGGTTCCTAATGCAATGTCAGCGCTTTGTTCACGTAACTTGCTATGCACTGTCAACTTTTTCCAACTAAATCCTTCTTGATCATACCCAATTTCACGGACCGTATTTCTCACGATGTCTTCTACTGTTTCATCGTCTATGTTTTGACTACTTTTATATTCACCTGCAACCATAACCATATTGGTCGTCACTAATGTTTCGATAGCAGCTCTATGCGATTGATTGTGATCAATGATATGATCCGCAATGGCATCCGATATCAAGTCAGCTACCTTATCAGGATGCCCTTCTGTGACCGATTCTGAAGTAAATGTATAATTTTTCATTTATTTAAAAGTTGTCTTCAAAATAAAACAGTTTTTTTTAATATTGAATTGAAATATATTCTTTTCGCATATGATTGGAAATTATCACCCGCTGTCTAAGACATAAATGTCTACT
>CETV01030583.1_pt1 | contig 9878 bp, 8 predicted proteins | sample 531451 | NCBI WGS metagenome assembly CETV01 (sample SAMEA2623155, study PRJEB7988) | marine metagenome | isolation source: saline water (ENVO:00002010), including | reverse complement strand
TTCCTCTGCATTTAGTATTCGATTAAGAGGTAATTATGGGAAAAACAGCATATTAGTAGAATACCGTCAAGTGGGTCCTGAATTTGTTTCGCTTGGAAATCCATTCTTGAGAAGAAACGCTCGCCAATTTATTTTATCAGATCGAATTGCACTCCTTGATAGGAAAATATTTTTAAATATTGGTTTCAAACATTTAGATAATAAAATATTACGAACAACGGTAAATCCATTAAATACTAATACTACCTTTGTTAATCTTACATTTTTACCAGGACCACAAATGCCTACTTTTGTCATTAATTATCAGTCTATCAGTAAAAATAATGAGAAAAGTCAATTGGACTCTATAGGGAGTAAAACAGTTGATTTAAGAGAAGACTCAAAAGCTTCGACAAATATGATGGCACTGACACTACCATTATCTAATGGCGAGGTTAAGCAGAATCTAGTATTAAGTTTAGGTGGGGTTACAAATTTGGACAATTTGACCAAAAAGAGAAGTTCGAGTTATTTATTCCCAAAGACTGATTCAAAAACAATTTCAATTAACTTATCATCTATTTTTCCAAGTGAACTAAAAACCGTTACCCAGTTTAGTCAAACTAAACTTGATATTCCTTCCATGAGTAATAATAAATTGATAAAAACCGCATATACATGGACCAATTTGTCAATTGCAGGTAATTATCGTTTATTAAATAATAAAATGTTAGCTCGTGGAGCAGTATCATTAATGGATAGTAGAAGTAAAATTAATTCACAATTACTTGGGATAAGAGGGGGTGCTGATTATCAAATACAAACTAATTTAAGCGCCACTCTTACTGGTTACATTAGAATCTACAGTGTGCCAAGTGAGAAATTTATTGAAACAAATTCATCAGGTATTGTACTTACACTTAATTATAACTTTTAGTGATGCATTTTTCAATTCAAGATATCATAAAATACTTTCAAAATAAATGGGTCGGGTGGTTGATAACCTTCGGAGCTATTATCATAGTCTCGTTAGCACATTGGACTGGTATTTTTGATACAATGGAATTAAAAATGTATGATTATCGTTTTGATTCCGTGAGAGGTCCATTAACGGGTTGGACGGCATCAGATTCAACGTATATCAATAAAGGTACCGATGTTGTTTTGGTAGAAGTAGATGATGAAGCATGGCGTCTAATGCCCGAAGAATGGCCCTATCCTAGAGGAAGTGTTTGGGGTAGAGTGATTAGAAACTTATATAAATCTGGAGCAAAGGTAATTGCATTTGATATTCAATTTGATGCGCCAGAAAGCCGATCTGAGATTTATAAAGACCTTATTGCTACCACCACTCCTCAATATATTATTGATCAGGTTCCAATGGTGAAAGATTCAATGCAAGCGGAATATATACTACAATCTCTTCCACGTTTAATTCCACGTCATGGAGATAAGGTATTAGGTGAAGCTGTTGCCGAAGCTCAAATGTTTGGAACTACGGTGATTATGCCTGTAAAAATGGTTACAGAGCCTACGTCTGTTCCTCCTCAATATATATCATACCCGGTTGATGAGATAATGCGAGCTAATCCTGAATTAGGATTAATTAACGATCAGATGGATAAAGATGGTTTTTCTCGTCGCTATGCTCTTTTTGGAGAAATGCCACATGAACCCGATAAGGTTTATCTTACACTTGCAGTTAAAGCTTTTAAAGCATTTAAGAGTATTTCTGATACTACAAAACCATATTTTGATCGTGATAATCTGAATTGGAATTATGGCGGATACAATATTAATGCTTATGGTGCTGGAAACTCATTCTTAGTGAATTATTATGGCCCACCATCAGGGTATAAATATAGAGGAGAAAAAAATCTACCACCTTGGGGCACTTTCCCTAAATATTCCTTGGCATATATTATTGATACTAAAGAAGTAACCTTAAGAGATCCAATTGAAGATATAGATTGGATGGATCAATTTCTACCGGGTGAAATTCCCGAATGGATTCAAGCTATTGATAATTTAGAAGAGCGTCAGGAAATGATGGCAGCCATGGGAATTAGTGAAGAGTTTGATGTTACTACATCACCATTCTTTAACAAAATTGTAGTTATTGGAACATCAGTAGAGGTTCACCAAGATTATAAACAGACACCTTTTTATAATTTTTGGGGTATTCAACAGCTTACGCCTGGTATGGAAACTCACGGGAATGCAATACAAACACTGTTAGATGAAAATTTTATCAATGTAATGGGCGGGCAGTTAACAGATTTGTTAAATCCATATAATCCATATCCCATGAGTCATACTTTTCTTATCGCAATTTTATCTTTGATTGCATTTCTTATTCTTTCATTTTTAAATCCAATAACTGCCGGAATTTTAATAGTGGTTGAGGGTATAATATACTTTGGTATTGCTTGTGGAATATTTGTTGATGACATCTTTTGGTTATTAAAAGATAGTATATTATCAATTCTTCCTCAATCAATATTAGCCAATAATCCAGAATTACTTAAGACGCCTCTTCCAGTAGTGGGGCAATCATATGTTATTCCGATTGTGGCTCCATTAGTAGGTTTAGTAACAACATATTTAGGGATTGTTTTATATGATTATATAATTGAGCAACAAGATAAGAAATTTTTAAAAGGTACTTTTGGTGCCTATATATCTCCAGACTTAATCGACCAAATGTATGAAGATAAACAAGAACCAAAATTGGGTGGACAAGCAGGGTATCATACTGCATTTTTTTCAGACATTCAGAGTTTTTCCTCTTTTTCCGAAATATTAGAGCCTGAAAGAATGGTAAGCCTTATGAATGAATATTTAACTGAAATGACTAATATTTTGCTAGATCATAAAGGGACACTAGATAAATATATAGGTGATGCTATTGTAGCATTTTATGGTGCCCCTGTAAAATTAGATAAACACGAATTTCATGCTTGCATGACAGCTCTTGAAATGGAGAAAAAACTAGAAATTATGCGAAGTCAATGGGCATCTGAGGGAGATTGGCCTGAACTCGTACATAATATTCGTCATCGTGTAGGATTAAATTCTGGAGAAATGGTTACTGGGAATATGGGTTCATCGATGAGAATGAATTATACAATGATGGGTGATACAGTTAATCTTGCGGCTAGACTTGAACCTGCAGCAAAACACTATGGCGTTTATATTATAGTAGCAGAAAATACATATAAACCTGTTGCTGATCAGTTTGAATGGAGAATGTTAGATTACTTAAGAGTTAAAGGGAAAAAGAAACCTGTAAAAGCCTATGAACTTCTATCCTTAAAAAGTGATTTATCAAAAGAAAAAAATCAATTAGTCCAAGCCTTTAATGAAGCTTTAGATCTATATCATGATCAAGAATGGACAAAGGCTAAAAAACGATTTGTAGAAGCGAATGAATTAGAAGAGAAATTCCCACACAGACCTACTAATCCATCAACTGTCTATATTGATAGGTGTGATCACTTTAAATTAGAACCTCCCGATAAAGATTGGGATGGCGTTTGGACAATGACTACAAAATAGCAAACTGTTAAAGTCATTTATTATCTACCAATTAATGCACTATAATTATGAATAAGAATCGTGGCAACATATTATGGATCGATGACGAAATCGATTATTTAAAACCTCATATTATCTTCTTAGAGGAGAAGGGTTATTCAATAACTAAATGCAATAATGGTAAAGATGGAATTTCCCAATTTAATCAAAATGTTTTCGATTTAGTATTACTTGATCAATTCATGCCAGGAATTGATGGTATAGAAACCCTTCGTGAGATTAAAGAAAAAAATCCAGCTATTCCTATTATAATGATAACTAAAAGTGAGGAAGAATGGCTTATGGATGAGGCCATATCAGAAAAAATATCTCATCTGTTAATTAAACCGTTGAATCCTAATCAAATATTTATGGTTTGCAAACAAGTACTAGAAGACATAACCCTTCGTAATGAAAAAGTGACGAGTGGATATTTGGAAGAATTCAAGCAAATTGAATCAGATGCAGATGAAGCTGAAACATTTAATGATTGGTGGACAACCTATAATCGACTTATAAAGTGGCAACTTGATTTTGACGATCAAAAAGAATCAAACTTAAATCAAATTTTAACTGAACAATTTAAATCTTGCAATAAAAAGTTTACGCAATTTATTGAATTACAATATTCTAATTGGGTGAGAAGTAAAGATCGTCCAATATTATCTGTAGATATTTTTTCTAAAAAAGTAAAACCGTTGCTTGAATCAAATGAAAAGGTATGCTTCTTGGTAATGGATGCAATGAGATTAGATCACTTTATGGAATTATATCCAATTATGTCTGAGAATTTTTCAATTCAAATTGACTCGTCTATATCAATATTACCATCCGCCACCCCTTTTGCAAGGAACTCAATTTTTTCAGGATTATTTCCTGATGAATTTTGTAAAAAATACCCACAACAATTAGAAAGTATGAACCTAGATGAAGGGAGCTTAAACGAATATGAAAAAGAATTTCTTTCAGATCAACTCATTAGAAATGAATTATCGGAAAAATCAGTACATTATTATAAAATTTGGGTTGCGAACGAAGGTCAAAAGTTTTTATCAAAAATAAATAATTATTTTAATAATGATTTGATAGCTATTGTGGTGAATTTTGTGGATCAATTAGCACACAGGCGTTCAGAATCAGATATATTAAAAGAGATGGTTCCTGATGAAATGGGTTATCGTCAGGCTGTTAAGGTATGGTATGAAAATTCGTGGATACGTAACGTTTTGTCTGAATTGGGTTCAGCCGGATATAAAATTGTGATTACTAGTGATCATGGGAGCTTGAGAGTTAATCGTGGATCCATAGTTGCCGCTGACAAAAATTCATCTACAGGCATAAGATATAAATATGGAAGGAATATTAATGTCTCAACAAAAAGTGCAATTGATGTAAGAGATCTAAGCTTATATCGACTTCCAATGATTGGTCATCAAATCAATTATTTGATCGCGAAAGAGGACTTCTTTTTTGTTTATCCAAATGAACAAAAAAAATATAAAGATTATTTGCAAAACAGTTTCCAACATGGTGGTATATCCATGGAAGAAATGCTTATACCTATTTTTACATTGACTCAAAAATGAAAAATATAATATTTAATTCAGTTAAAGAAACTCAACAATTTGCATCAGATTATGCTAAAGAGATATCTAAGGGTACGGTTATTGCACTTATTGGAGATTTAGGAACAGGTAAGACCACTTTTTCTCAAGGTTTTGCTCAGGGTCTTGGTATTAAGGATCAAGTAATCTCACCAACTTTCAAATTAGTTAGTGAATATGAAGGCGATAAGACTTTATACCATATTGATTGTTATCGTATGGAATCCGCAAAAGATTTTATTAATATTGGAGGAGAGGAGTTCATCTGCTCTAATGAAAGCATAACATTAATTGAATGGGCTGATCGGGTAAAGTCACTTTGGAGCGAGGATTGGGTATGCATTTATTTCAACATAATTGAGAATCAACCTAATTCAAGAATAATAAAAATATCGAACGTGAAAGAATGAATATTATTTCAATTGAAACAGCAACTGATTGGTGTGGCATTGCACTATTAGTTAATGATAAGTGTGGGAAAAAAATCCAGAAAAAAATACCAAGAAAACATTGCGAAGAATTACCTGTTTTTTATAATAGACTAATGCTTAGTACAAAATTTGATGATAATAAATTAGATGCTATCGCTGTCTCAATTGGGCCAGGATCATTTACTGGCTTGCGTATAGGACTTGGGTTTGCAAAGGGACTAGCTTTTGCAAAAGATATCCCTATTATACCAGTGCCAACACTTGATGTAATTGCAAGCAGTACTGATAAAGGATATGATGATTTTTCAGTATATTTATTTTCTCATAGTGACATTGTTTATCATCAGCAATACAAAAATGGTAAAGCCATTAATTCACCTAAGGCATCTAGATGGAGTTCAATTAGCCAAGAAAGTTATAGTGTACATTACGGGTGTGAAGAATTGTTGAAAAGCAAAAGGAATTTATCTGTATTTCCAAGAGTTGAGGCAGTAGGGAGATTAGCCATAGAAAATTGTGAATCTTGGGTAGTCAAGAATCCCTATTCATTAGTCCCTAACTATATTTCACCATTTAATGTAAGATGATAAATGACAATTAGATATGCTAGCCCAAATGATTTTGATAGAATTTATGAAATTGAAAAAAGAGTTTTTTCTAATCCGTGGTCTAAAGAATCAATTAAAAAGGAATTAGATAATGATTCTAAATCTCTCAATTTGATTAGTAAAATAGATGGTCAGCTAATGGGGTATTTTTTTTCCCATAGGATTAGCAATGAGGTACACATATTAAATATAGCGATTGATGTACCATTCCAACATCGAGGTAATGGGAAAGCTTTTTTCAATCAGATATTCAAAAAATATTTAGAATATGCCAATGTATTTTTAGAGGTAAAAAGAACTAATTTACCAGCTATTAATTTGTATCATAAATTTGGCTTTGAAGAGATTGATATTAGGGAAACTTATTATTCTGATGGTGAAGATGCCGTAGTTATGTCAAGAAAAGTTGATTGAGATGTCTTGGTTTAGTAGAAAAGAAAAAAATATATTATCTGAAGAGCATAAAAAGGATATACCAAGTGGTTTATGGGTAAAGTGCCCATCTTGTACAGAGATCCAATATAAGCCAGAACTAGAAAAAAATTTTTCCGTTTGTCGAAAATGCAATCATCATTTCAGAGTAAATCCATCTTTATACTGTGATCTACTTTTAGATAAGGGAAATATCAAAAGCTTATTTACTAATATACAATCTTCTGATCCTTTAAGCTTTGAAGCCAATAAACAATATATAGATCAACTAGATATTGCTAAATCTAAAACAGGTCATAATGATGCAATAAATTGTTTTTTAGGAGAGATAAATAAAAATGCAGTAGTCCTTGCTGTAATGAATTTCGAATTCATTGGAGGTAGCATGGGTTCTGTTGTTGGTGAATTAGTTTCTAGATCAATAGATTTAGCTAGAGAACAGAAAATACCATTAATTCTAATTTCCGCTTCTGGTGGAGCTCGAATGCAGGAATCTGCATATTCTCTTATGCAACTAGCAAAAACAAGTTCAAAACTTGCTAGATTTCAAAAAGAAGGAGGACTGTATATACCTGTCCTTACAGACCCGACGACAGGAGGGGTAACTGCAAGTTTTGGCATGTTGGGAGATGTGATTATAGCCGAACCAGGCGCACTTATTGGTTTTGCTGGTCCACGTGTTATCAAGCAAACTATAGGTGAAGATTTACCTGAAGGATTCCAACGTGCTGAGTTCTTGCTGGAAAAAGGGTTTGTTGATCACATTGTATCTCGCTCAGAAATGAAGGAAAAATTAACTAAGCTTATAGTATTTTTCACAAAATGAATAGTCCGTCGATTTTAATTTCTAATGATGATGGAATTTATTCTGATGGTATATATGCACTTTGGGAAGCCATGTCTGAGATTGGTAAAACTACAGTAGTTGCACCTAATACAGAGAAAAGTGCTGTTGGACACGCTATTACTTTATCAGACCCAATTAGAATCCAAAAAGTTAAGAGAGCGAATGGGTTTGCAGGGTTTTCTGTAAATGGTACACCAGCTGATTCAGTTAAAATTGCTGTTAAGTCAATCATGGATTCTAGGCCTGATCTTATAATTTCTGGGATTAATGCTGGTGCTAATGTTGGTCAAAATTTATTGTATTCTGGAACAATATCAGCTGCTACAGAAGGCACATTTTTAGGTATACCATCTATAGCTATTAGTCTTAATTCATATGAGATGTGTGATTTTTCAGGCGCAAAAAAAGTAGCATCAAAAATTGTTAACGCCGTATTACAAAATGGTTTACCTAGAGGGACGCTCCTGAATGTGAATGTTCCTAGCATTCCAGAACCTAATTATCTTGGGTATAAAATAACTAAACAAGGAGAACTTTATTTTAAAGATAATTTTGAAAAAAGAGAAGACCCTCATGGAAGACAATATTATTGGATGACAGGAGTAATTGAAAATCCAGATAGTGATATTCAGTGGGATGGTTTTGCTCTAAAGAAAGGTTATGTAAGCATTACTCCACTTCATCTTAAAATGACAAATATTGATATTATAAATGAGCTATCTGAATGGGGACTGAATTGAGTGCCTTGCATACGGGTGGAGTTGTAATTATAGATTTTGGTTCTCAATATACTCAACTTATTGCTAGAAAAGTACGAGAACAAAATGTCTATTCAGAAATAGTTCATGCAGAAATTACATATGATGAAATATTAGAACGAGAGCCAGCTGCAATAATATTATCTGGAGGTCCTTCAAGTGTTTTTGAAGAAAAAGCCCCGTCTTTTGATGAGTCAATCCTCAATACAAAATTACCAATTCTAGGAATTTGTTATGGGCTACAGTTATTAGCTCATCATAATGGTGGATTAGTAGAAAGTACAGGAGAAGGTGAATATGGATTTGCTGAAATTAAAGTTAATAATTTTTCAGGTCTATTTGAAAATATACCAAAAAAATCTCAGGTTTGGATGAGTCATATGGATAGAGTCACTAAACTTCCAGATGGATGGGAGGTATTAGCATACTCTTCAAATCAAATTATAGCTTCCATGTCAAATAAGGATCAGTCAAGAGTTGCAACCCAATTCCATCCCGAAGTAGCACACTCTCATGAAGGAGTATCTATATTAAGAAATTTCTTATTTAATATAGCGCATTGTTCAGACAATTGGACTGCAGGAAACTTTATTGAAGAACAAATAGGTTTGATAAAAGAAAAAGTTGGTAACTCCAACGTCCTAGTCGGTGTAAGCGGAGGAGTCGATTCATCAGTTGTCGCAGCTTTAATTCATAAGGCAATCGGTAGTCAATCAACTTCAGTCTTGATTGATCATGGATTAATGCGTATGAATGAAGCAAAGAATTGCGTTACTGCTCTTCAAGAAGGTCTTGGTGTAAATATAAAATCTTATGATGAATCAGAAAAATTTCTATCAAAACTTTCTGGTTTAGAAGATCCGGAACAAAAAAGAAAGGTTATTGGGAAACAATTCATTACATCATTCGAGCATATAGCAAAAAAATACGATAATATGGATTTTCTTGCTCAAGGGACACTTTACCCCGATGTAATTGAAAGTGGAGTAAGTAAAGGCAGTTCAGCTCATGTAATTAAAAGTCATCATAATGTTGGTGGTCTTCCCGATCGTATGAATTTTCAATTAATTGAACCTTTACGTGAGTTATTTAAAGATGAAGTCCGAAAAGTTGGGGAAGAGCTAGGAATACCTCATACACTAATCCAACGGCACCCATTTCCAGGGCCTGGGCTAGCTGTTCGTATAATTGGTGATGTCACTAAAAAGAGGGTTTCAATTTTACAAAAAGCTGACCAAATATATTTGGATATATTGCATGAAGATGAGATTTATCATGATATTTGGCAAGCTTTTTCAGTCTTAATTCCAGTTAAAACTGTTGGTGTTATGGGTGATCAGAGAACATATGAGAATTTGCTTGGTATTCGAGCGGTTACTAGCACAGATGGAATGACAGCTGATTGGTATAGAATGCCTTCAAAAACATTAACTAAAATTTCTAATCGTATAATTAATTCTGTGCCTGGAATTAATCGGGTGGTATATGATATTACTTCAAAACCTCCCGGGACAATTGAATGGGAATAATTATTATATATTCAATTATTTAGTGACATAAGTCACCTCAATAAATAATAAAATTAATTATATTCAGTCCTGTAAATTTGAAAGAGGTACATTAAAGGGGAAAATATGTGTGGT
>CETV01012046.1_pt1 | contig 9915 bp, 11 predicted proteins | sample 531451 | NCBI WGS metagenome assembly CETV01 (sample SAMEA2623155, study PRJEB7988) | marine metagenome | isolation source: saline water (ENVO:00002010), including | reverse complement strand
GCAGTCCCAATGGCGGCAAGAGTAGCAAATAAAGTAGGGCTAGAAAATGATTCACAAAATTTTCTTTTAATGCATGCCATGGGTCCTAATGTTGCAGGAGTTATAGGCTCTGCAGTTGCTGCTGGTGTGATGATTCAATTATTGGGCTGATGCCATGGATCAATTTTTGTCGATTAGACCCTATCAAGATCATGAAGTTGAAGATGTTCTTGAATCATTAATCAATAATTTTGATGTTTTAAAAGCCCTAATAGGTCTTCAATACCCAAGATATTTTACAAAGATTCCTTTGTTTAAATTTTTTGTAAAACAAAGACTGAAATCTAAAGCAAGAAATATTAAAACAATTAATGATTATCAAGATATTTTTAAAGACTTAATGGATAAAGTTGTTGATGAATCAATTTCTAATTTTTCAGTGAATGGAATTTCTAAGCTTGATACTGCTAATAGCTATTTATTTATTTCTAATCACAGAGATATTTCTTTGGACGCAGCTCTATTAAATTTATCACTTTATAAATCTAATCATAAAACTTTTAATATTGCAGTTGGAAATAATCTAATGGAGGAAACGTGGGCTTCAGATCTTATGCGCTTAAATAAAAGTTTTATTATTCATCGATCTGGTGGAACAAAAAAAGAAATCTATAAAAACCTTTTACTTGCCTCTCAGTTTATTCAGAAAACAATTTTTGAAATTAATGAATCAGTTTGGATAGCCCAAAAACAAGGCAGAGCAAAAGATGGACTTGATCAAACAGATCCAGCCTTATTAAAAATGATCCATCTCAATAAAAGGAAGTCTAATTCAGCAGCTGAGTATTTTAATTCTTTAAATCTTGTAGCTGTTTCAATATCTTATGAATTGGATCCAAATGACCGTTTAAAAGCAATTGAGTTAAATGCTACTGATAAAAACATAATCTATGAAAAAAAACGAAATGAGGATTTTAATAGTATTGCGAATGGTATAACAGGATTGAAAGGAAATGTTTCCATTAATCTTTCAGAGCCATTAAATTTTGATGTAGAAGCAAGTTATGATGATATAGCAGAAATAATTACAAATATGATTATTGAAATGTATGAGCTACACCCAACAAACTGTGCCGCTGCTAGCATTCTTGGAGTTAATTATAAAAATAAATCTAAGTTTTCTCTTGATGATATCAACAAGTCTAAGCAGACCTTAGAGAAGAGAATGAAGGGTTTGGGGGAGGGCGCATGTTCTAAATTTTTAGAACAATACGCCAATCCTGTAATGCAAAAGATTAAATTAAATAAATCTTAATTTTGGTAACCAGTTTCATTATGCTCAGTAAGGTCTAAGCCTTCATTTTCGCTTTGTTCATCTACTCTTAAAGGAGTTATAAAAGAGGTAATCTTAAGTGCTATCCAAGAAAATACTAAGGTCCATAAAACAATCACTCCAACTCCTTGAAGTTGAATCATAAATTGTTCAAAGACTGATGGTTCAAATCCTGCAGAACCTATCCCTAAAAACCCGTTTGGTTTACTAACGAAGGCTAACATTAATATGCCTAATACTCCTCCAACACCATGAACTGGGAATACATCTAATGAATCATCAATTTTAAAGTATCCTTTAATCATTTGAGTTGCGTAAAAACATACTATGCCAGCAGAGAAACCTATTAATAAAGCTCCTTGTGGACCAACGGTTCCAGATGCAGGGGTAATTGTTGCTAGTCCTGCAACCATCCCGGTTGCAATACCAATAACTGTTGGTTTTCCAGTTTTAAACCATTCAGCCATCATCCAAGTTAATGCTCCAACTGCAGCACTAATATGAGTTACTAGCATAGCCATAGCAGCATTGGAATCTGCTGCTACTGCACTTCCGCCATTAAAACCAAACCAGCCGACCCAAAGCATTGCAGCACCCATGATAACCATTGGTCTGTTATGAGGTACTAATGAAGGTCCAGGAAACCCTTTTCTTGGCCCAAGCACCATAGCGGCTACTAAAGCACCTACTCCACAAGTAGTATGGACAACCAGTCCACCTGCAAAGTCAATAACACCTATGCTACCTAGATAACCTCCACCCCAAACCATGTGACATGCAGGCAGATAGACTAGTGTTAACCATAAAATAGTAAAGAGACACATTGCGCTAAATTTCATTCTTTCAGCAAAAGCTCCAACAACAAGGGCTGGAGTAATGATTGCAAATGTCATTTGAAAAACAACAAATAGACTTTCTGGTAAAGTTCCCGAAGTAGATTCTCTTAAAACGCTACCAAGAAAAAGAGCATCTGTTCCTCCAATAAATTGTCCATTACCTGTAAAAGCAAGACTATATCCGTATACAACCCAAACAACTGAAACAATGCAACATATTGCAAAGCATTGCATTAATACTGAAAGTACATTTTGTGTTCTAACTAACCCGCCGTAAAAGAGAGCAAGACCTGGTAAAGTCATAAATAAGACCAATGCCGTTGAAGTGAGTATCCAAGCGGTATCTCCAGAATTAATTTCTGAAGCAAATATCGTAGGCGATAATACAGCTGTAAGTAAAATTAAGCACAAATTTAATAATTTCATATTTTTCTCCTTGTAATTAAATAGCGTCGCCGCCTGTTTCTCCAGTTCTAATTCTGATTACATCATCAATACTGGTTATAAATATTTTTCCATCACCAATTTTGCCTGTTCCAGCTGAGGAGGTGATTGTTTCAGTTACGATCTTTAATTTGTCATCTTCAATAAGAATTTCAAGTTTAATTTTAGGAAGAGTATCAACTGTGTATTCTGCTCCACGATATAGTTCAGTATGACCTTTTTGACGACCATAACCTTTTACTTCAGTTAGGGTTAAGCCGTTAATACCTGCGGCAATTAGGGCTTCACGTACCTCTTGAAGTTTAAAAGGTTTAATAATAGCTGTTATTAGTTTCATATTAGCCTCCTAGACTAGCTGAAATTGAAAAAACTAAACCATCTTCATCTGGTCCATATAGGTAAGCTCCAGATGAATTAGTTTCACCGCTGAAATCTGTATATAAAAAGCTGCAATCAAATGAACCGCATGTAAAACCGTAAGAAATAGTGAAATTTTCACCATAATTTTTATAGTCTCCATAACTAAACGCAATATCACCAATAGTGTACGAGATCTCAGTGTATGCATCTGAGTCATCAGTATCATCTGTGAAGGTTAAGCCTAAATCTTTAAAACTTAAACCTAAAACCCATTCATCAAAATCCAAACCTGTTTTATTTTCAGGATAGTCAAAAGCAACATAACCAATATCTATGCCAATTTCATTTAAAGAAAAAGCATATCCAGCGTAATAATCTAATTCGCTACCAGCTCCATCATTAAAGTTAACATTTGATCCCCATATACCTGCATAGAATCCTGATTCAGATTCATAATCAAATCCTCCTGACATAGCAGGACCATCTGATTGAGTCATACCTCTCCAGAAATAATCTGAACTGAATGCTACATTAGCACTCACCCCAGCAAAAGATGGGATTGTCAGTACCCCAAGAAGTAATATTAATTTTTTCATTATTTTTCCTTTCAATTAAGAATAGTTATATATTTTTATATGCAATATGTGTGCCAATAATAGATATATCATTAAAATTACAAGTATTTAAAGCGTTTTAGCAATATTCAAATGTATAATTATCGATTTTAGGTTATAGGTTTATAACCATAGCGGAGGTTTAAATTGAAATTAAAAGATAAAGTTATTGCCATTACAGGCGGCGCATCAGGATTAGGCGAGGCTTCAACAAGACATTTTTTATCTAAAGGAGCAAAGATTGTGATTTTAGATATTAATGATGATAAGGCCAAAGCAATTGTTGATGAATTAGGCAATGAAAATGTTAAGTATGTAAATACGAATATCATGGAAGAACAACCTGTGATTGATGCTATGTCCTTTGTGAAAGAATCATTTGGACGACTTGATGTTGTCATTAATTGTGCTGGTACAGGATATGGAGCAAGGATTATTGGCAAGGATGCACCTCATCCATTAGATCATTTTAAATTTATTATAGATTTAAACTTAGTTGGAACTTTTAATGTTATGCGATTGGCAGCAGAGCTTATGGATAAAAATGAACCAGATGAAGGTGGTGAAAAAGGAGTTATTATCAACACTGCATCAATTGCTGGATATGAAGGCCAAATTGGTCAATCTGCTTATAGTGCATCAAAAGCAGGAGTGATTGGTTTAACCCTAACTGCTGCAAGAGATCTTGCTAGACACGCTATCAGAATTAATACAATTGCTCCTGGAATTTTTGATACGCCGTTAATGAAAATGGCGCCCGAGAAAATCAGAGATCCATTACTTGAATCAACTCAATTTCCGCATCGTTTTGGAGATCCTGCTGAATTTGGTTCATTAGCTGCTCATATAGTAGAAAATCCGTATTTAAATGGAGAAACGATTCGCTTAGATTCAGCGATGAGAATGAAACCTAGATAATGAAATATTCAGCTTATTACGTTGAAGAAATTAACGGATCTTTTGCTGCATCAGTTAAAAAGTTAGATTTAAATCGTCCAGAAAATAAGTTTGTTCAAATTAAAGTTTCTCATTCTTCATTAAATTATAAAGATGCTTTATCTGCATCAGGAAATAAAGGCGTTACAAGACAATATCCCTTTGTTCCTGGTATTGATGCAGTAGGTACAGTTAATGAAAGTTCTTCTAATAAATTCTCTGAAGGTGATGAAGTTATTGTGACTGGATATGATATGGGTATGAATACACCAGGAGGATTTGGAGAGTATATTTGTGTACCTGAATCATGGGTTGTAAATAAACCAAAAAACTTATCTCCGCTTGAAGTTATGTCAATTGGAACTGCAGGGTTAACTGCAGCGGCTAGTGTTTTAAAAATTACACAATCCTCTTCACTAGATGAATTATCAACCCTAGTATCTGGAGCCACAGGTGGCGTGGGTTCGATTTCAGTAATGCTTTTATCAAAACTTGGTTTTGAAGTTACTGCTCTTACAGGCAAATCATCTTCAGAAAATTTTTTAACTAATATAGGTGCAACTCAAATTTTAATGAGAGATGAATATTTAGACACACCTAATAAAGCCATGAAGCGACCTTTGTATTCAAACGCAATAGATACAGTTGGTGGAGATATTTTGAGCAAAATGCTACCTCAAATACATCCTCATGGAGTGGTTGCCTGTTGTGGCAACGTAGCTGGAATTGAAATTAATACAACCGTTTTTCCGTTTATATTAAGAGGCATTAGTCTTTGCGGAATTGATTCAGCAGAAGCTCCAATAGAATTTAAATCACACCTTTGGCAAAAACTCTCAGATGAATGGAGGTTAGATCTTTCATCTATAATAAAACTGATAACAAAAGATAATTTGGATGAGGAAATTCAATTAATTCTTAAAGGTGGTCAACAAGGTAGAGTAGTATTAACTCATGAGGAATAATTATGTCAGATAAGTATGATGAATTTTTTGAATCTAAGGAAGCTAATGAAGATAGCAAAAGTGATGCACAAGTTGCTCTGATAGTAATAATTGTTTTTGTTATTGCTGCAGTTTATTGGGTCTCTGGTCAATAATTTTTTTCAGATAAATATTTTTCTGCATCAAGTGCAGCCATACAGCCAAAACCAGCTGAAGTAATTGCTTGTCTATATATCTGATCAGATACGTCTCCAGCAGCAAATACCCCAGGAACACTTGTCGAAGTAGCTAATCCATTTGTTCCAGATTTAATAGTAATATAGTCGTTTTTCATTTCTAATTGATCTTTAAATATATCTGTATTTGGATGATGGCCAATGGCAATAAATACACCTGTTAATTTAAGTAGCTCATTTTTATTTTGATTGATAATCTCAATTGAATGAACTCCTTTGTCATCCCCTAATACTTCAGATAGTTGAGAGTTCCAATGCATTTGAATTTTTCCTTTATTTGCAGCTGCTAGGATTCTATCTTGAAGAATTTTTTCAGCTCTAAGTTGATCTCTTCGATGAACTAAATGAACTTTAGAGCAAATTCTTGAAAGATATAAAGCTTCTTCAGCTGCTGTATTTCCACCACCTATAACAGCAACTTCTTTATCGCGATAGAAAAAGCCATCGCAGGTTGCACAAGCAGAGACACCTTTGCCTAAGAATTTCATTTCTGATTCAAGACCAAGATATTTTGCACTAGATCCAGTTGAAATAATTAAAGCATCTGATGACCAATTTTGACTGCCTTTAAGTTTAAATGGCTTTTCTGATAATTCAGTCTCATGGATATGGTCATTAATAATCTTCACTTTGTATATTTCGGCATGTTTTCGCATTCTTAGCATAAGTTCTGGTCCCTGTAGACCGTCTGAATCACCAGGCCAGTTTTCAACATCAGTTGTAGTTGTTAGTTGACCTCCTTCTTCAGCTCCTGTTATTAATAATGGGTTTAACCCAGCCCGAGCTGCATAAATACTTGCAGCGTAGCCTGCAGGACCTGAACCAAGAATAATAAGGTTATGATGTTGATATTCCATCTATGAATTATAAGATAGAGATTAAAGAAATTGTGATCTTTTATGATTAAATAAGATATATCTCAATATAATACTACTGAAAGGAGATTAGCATCGCTAAAAAATTAAAAGATTCAAATATATCTACTGTAATCCTAAAAAATGTTTTAGCATTTTTATGCCTAGGTTTAGTTCTTTATATTTTGCTTTCATTGATTTCGTATTCAGGGCTTGATCAAAGTTTATCTACATCAAGCTCAATGTCGTCATCTGTCCAGAATCTAGGCGGTCCTTTTGGGGCTTATTTATCTGACTTTCTTTTTTCAATCACTGGTTTCGGAGCATATTTAATACTACTTATTTTATCTTTTGTTGCTATAAGGCAACTTTTCTTTTATCAACCCAAGCAAGTAAGTTACAAAATAATTAAAATATGTTCCGCACTTATATTAACGGTAACTTTCTCTAGCCTTTGTGAATATTACTTTTCAGGGGATTTATTTCCACAAGACTCATCTGGAGGAATCATTGGTGCTTTTGTTTTTACTAATCTCACTAGTGTTTTTGGAATTGCTGGATCATTAATCTTTATTTTTATTTTCTTTTTTGCATCGATTTCTATAACTTTTTCTTTTTCGTGGTTAGCACTATTTGATGCTATTGGTAAATATTTCTTTATAGGGACATCAATAGCATTTAAAAAGGCATCCCAATTTTTTTCATACATATTTTCGTTAATAGCTTCAATTGATTTTAAGGCTACAGTTAAATCAGAAGAAAAAAATGACGAAATTAAAATTATCAAAAATTCTAGTACAGATGCTTTTAAAGACACAGCAGTTAAAGTATCACCACCCATAACAACATCAACTGTTTATAAACCAAAACAGAAGCCTGTTGAAGTAGAAATGCCATCAACAGATTTATTAGATAGGGTTTTAGATGATGGTTTTTCATTAAGTGATGAAGAGTTAAATAAAGTTGCAAAGCTACTTAAGGAAACTTTAGAAGAGTTTGGTGTTGAGGCTGAAGTTGTTCAAGTCATTCCAGGCCCAGTAGTTACAAGATTTGAGATTCAACCTGCACCAGGAACTAAGGCAAGTAAAATTACAAATATTGCTCAAGATATTGCAAGATCGCTTGCAGTGATAAGCGTCAGAGTAGTTGAGGTTATTGAGGGTAAATCAGTTGTTGGAATTGAGATACCAAATACAAATCGTAAAATTGTAAGACTGACGGAAATTTTATCTTCTGATCAATTTAATCAATCTATCTCGCCGATTTCTTTGGCTTTGGGCCATGACATTGCTGGTAAACCAATAGTTGTAGATTTAGAAAAAATGCCACATTTATTAGTTGCTGGCACTACAGGTTCTGGTAAATCTGTTGGAATTAATGCCATGATTTTAAGTTTATTATTTAAGTCTGATCCAAAAGATGTTCGTTTAATTATGATTGATCCAAAGATGTTAGAGCTTTCTGTTTATGAAGGCATTCCACACTTATTAACTCCAGTTATTACAGATATGACGGATGCTGCAAATGGTTTGCGTTGGTGTGTAGCTGAGATGGATAGAAGATATAAAATAATGGCTGAATTAGGTGTTAGAGGATTAGCTGCTTTTAACAAAAAAGTAGCTGAAGCAAATGCATCTGGACAACCTTTTTTAGACCCATTTAAAGAAGACGAAGAGGTTATTTTAGAAGAGCTTCCTTCAATTGTGGTAGTAGTGGATGAGTTTGCAGATATGATGATGTTAGTAGGTAAAAAGGTTGAGCATTTAATTGCGAGAATTGCTCAAAAAGCTAGAGCAGCAGGCATTCATTTAATTTTAGCGACACAAAGGCCGTCTGTAGATGTTATTACTGGTCTAATTAAAGCCAATGTTCCAACGCGAATTGCATTTCAAGTTTCATCGAAAATTGATTCAAGAACAATTTTAGATCAAGGAGGAGCAGAACAGCTTCTTGGAGCTGGCGATATGTTGTATTTACCAGCAGGACAGGGCACACCAGTTAGAGTTCATGGTGCTTTTGTAGGTGATGATGAAGTTCATAGAGTGGTAGAAAGTTGGAGGGAAAGGGCTGAACCAGACTATTTAGAAGAGATTACTTCAGAGCTTCAGGATACAGGTCCGATTCCTGGTTGGTCCTCAGTTGATACAGTAAACAGTTCAAATGAAGATGATGAATTATACGATGAAGCCGTTAATTTTGTGATTGAATCTAGGAGAGCATCTATCTCTGCTGTACAAAGAAAATTTCGAATTGGTTATAACAGAGCTGCAAGAATAATTGAGGCTATGGAGATGGTAGGTCTTGTTTCGGAAATGAGCAGCAATGGAAGCAGGGAAGTGCTCGTACCAAAACGACAATGATATTAAGATTTATATTAATTATTTTTTTCTTTTCCCCATTTGCTTCTGCACAAAATAAAATATCTATTGATTATCTTAATAATGCTTTAAAACAAAACTATTTATTTATTGAGCGCTCATTAAACAAATCTGCGCTTAACATAGAAGAATCATCTGGAAAATTTTTTTTTAACAAATCTCAACTGATAGTCGAGATTTTATCTCCTTATAAAGAGCGTTACTTAATTAATGAGACTTCCATAGAGATTCATGATTTAGATTTAGATCAAACAAGAATAATTGATTTAAATGAACTAAATAATTCATTTATTAATGTTTTGATTCATGGAATAAAAGAAAAGTCTCCTCATTACTCTGTTACGAATATTGATGCTGAGACAATTGAACTGAGTTTTTATGATCAATCGAATCCAATTAAATTCTTTTTTAACTCAGGCTATTTAAAACTAATTCGTTATACTGATTCATTAGAAATTGAGCATGGAATTGAATTATCTTTATTATGACTAAAATTATCCTTATTGCTTTAGGAGGTATTGAAATGCTATACAATGGAAGGGATCTCAATGCTTTGATCTATGTTTTAGTATCAATTGGTTCTTGTTTATTTGGGACGTTTATTACTTATTCGTTATTTAAAACTTCGTAGTTATGATAGATACAAATCTTCTTAAATCAGATCCTAAAAAAATTGCTAAACAGTTAATCTCAAGAAATTATCAGCTAGATATTCAACAATATGAGTCATTAGAGAAGAAAAGAAAGAAACATCAAACTGAGACTGAAGAACTACAAGCAAATAGGAATCTTTTATCAAAAGAATATGGAGCATTAAAAAAAGAAGGAACCGAAGATAAGACCTTAAATAAAAAAATAGAAATATTAAAAAAAGATCTAGATAATTACTCTGAAAAGCTTGTTGCTGTTCAATCTTCTTTAAAAGATTTTTTACTGGATATACCAAATATCCCAGCTGATTCAACACCTAATGGAAAGAGTGAAGAAGATAATATTAAGAT
>CETV01013566.1_pt1 | contig 9974 bp, 11 predicted proteins | sample 531451 | NCBI WGS metagenome assembly CETV01 (sample SAMEA2623155, study PRJEB7988) | marine metagenome | isolation source: saline water (ENVO:00002010), including | reverse complement strand
ATTCTTGCTTGCCAATTTATGTGTTGTTCAGTACCCACGGGAGGCTGTTCGTTATTGAGATAATATTCTTCTCTATAAACAAACATTACTATATCAGCATCTTGTTCAATTGCTCCTGATTCTCTTAAGTCAGATAATATTGGTTTCTTATTGTCTCTTGATTCTACTTGCCTAGAGAGCTGAGAAAGAGCCAGGATAGGAATTTTTAAGTCTTTAGCTAAAGTCTTAAGACCTTGTGTTATTTCTGCTATTTCTTGAACCCTACTATCTCTATACCTGCCCGATGATGTAACAGCCAATTGTATATAGTCGACTACTATTAATGCTAAGTCTTGATTCTTTGAGGTTTTTAGGGTCCTAGCAAGACGACGTGCTCTTGTAGCTAAAACACCAATTGAAATAGAGCCTGTTTGATCAATATAAAGTGGAATACTTTTCATATTTTCTCCAGTTTTCATATATTTTGTATGATCACTTTCTTTTATATTACCACTTCTTATATCTTTAGATGAAATTCCAGATTCTCCTGATATAATTCTAGTGGTTAATTGTTCTGCAGACATTTCTAATGAGAAAAAAGCCACTACTCCACCAGAAGATACTATGTCCCCATCTTTATTGGTTTGTATTTTATCTTCCCTAATATTGTTATCAAAATTTTTAGCAATATTAAATGCAACATTTGTAGCCAATGCCGTTTTCCCCATGGCAGGACGGCCAGCCAAAATTATTAGATCAGATTTTTGTAATCCTCCCACAACTTTGTCTAAGCTTGAAAAACCAGTTGATAAACCCGTTAAAGCTTCTGGAGATTTTCTTGCAGCTTCTGCAGCATCAAGAGAATCTATTAGAGATCTTTCAAACTCAATAAAACCTTTTTCCGATTTACCCGACTCTTCTATTTGAAATAATTTGTTTTCTGTTTCTTCTATTATGTCATTTGCTGTTTTGTCTTCTTGAGACAAGTCATAAGAGGTGTATTCTAAAAATTCCGCAGTATCAATTAGCTGCCTTCTTAACGCAAGATCGTAAATCATAATTGAGAGATCGTCTATCAGTTGATTTGGAGCGGCATTCATAACCAAAGTTTCAAAGTATTCATCCCAATTAAACTCATCATCTGATTCAAAATAAGTCTTTAAGAATACTATGGAAGCTCCTTTTCCGCTTGATGTCATCTTGCTTATTTTTTCATAAATTAAGCCATGATGTTTCGCAAAGAAATGGTTGCTTTCTAGTCTATTGTTAATACATTTTTCGACTAAATTATTATTTCTTATAATTGCGCCAAGCAGCTGCTGTTCAGCGTCAATATTATGTGGCAAATCAGGAAATTTTTTAGATTTTTGATTTTCTTTGTCGATTAAATAAGGGAGAGGATTCTTCATTACTTTAATTTATAACTAGAGTAAACAAATAACCCAAGAAATTTCTGTGGATTAATGTGAATATCGGGGTTAAATAGCCTAACTTATTGACAACATTGCAATTAAAAAATCTCAATTTTATTTAGAATCCTTAGATTCATCAGCAAGGCTTTCATCGTCGTTTTTAGATTCTTCTGTCTGTTCTTTTTCTTCGCTATCTTCACTTGAAAGTTCTTCAGGAATTGCCCCTTCTTCAAAAACTTCCTCCAGTTCTATTGCCTCTTCAGAAGAAGATGTAGCTGGCAAGTCCTCTAAGTTAATTTCTTTACCCTTAATTAAGGAATTAGCCTCATTCTTAGTTCTAGAGACAATTGCGAAAATTCTTGCTTCAATTTCAGGGTGTAACTTTATCCCAACGCTGTGAATGCCGAGCTCTTTAATTGGTTTTTCAAGGACTACTTGATTCTTTGCTATCTCGAAATTCCCATCTTTAAGAGCTTCTTTTATATTGTTGGTGCTGACAGAGCCATAAAGTTGTCCAGTCTCACCAGCTTGTCTTATTATTACAAAATTCTTTTCGTTTAATTTTTTTTGGATTTTTTCGGCTTCTGACTTTTCTTTCAAGTTTCTTGCCTCTAAATTAACCTTTTCTTTTTCAAAAAAATCTAGATTCTCTTTTGAGGCTCTTAAAGCTTTTCTTTTTGGTAATAAAAAGTTTCTGGCATAACCATCTTTAACTTTAACTACATCTCCCATTTGACCTAGACGATCAATTCTTTCTAAAAGTATAACTTCCATTCTTAATCCATTTTATAAGGCAAGAGGGCCATATATCTTGATCTCTTAATAGCTTGTGATAGTTCTCTTTGTTTTATTGCAGAAACAGAAGTTATTCGGCTTGGTATTATTTTTCCTCTTTCGGATAAATATTTTTTTAATACCTTAGTGTTTTTATAATCGATTTTTGGGGAATTTTCTCCAGAGAAGGGGCATGTTTTCTTTCTTCTTGAAAACGGACTCCTCATTGGTATTTGTGTAATGTTGGGTAAGAAATTATTCATGTTTTATACCTAATTAATAAACATCCTTTTTTTCCGATGACTTCATCATAACCGAAGGTTCTTTTGAAAGTTCTTTAGTCTTAATAGTCATATATCTTATGACGTCCTCATTTAGACTCTGAACCCTTTCAAGTTCTTTAATTGTTGAGCCCGGACTGTCTATTCTAATAAGAGAATAATGACCTCTTTCATTCTTATTAATTTTATATGCTAAGTGACGGAGACCCCAATATTCAGAATATATTGGTTTACCACCCCCATCATTAACTAGCTTTCTTAGACTCTCAACGATACCTTCAACTTGTTGAGGAGCTATTTCCGGTCTCGCAATAAATACATGCTCATAATATGGCATATGTTTCCTTTCAATAGTTATCTTTATAAAATTAAAAAGGTAACATTCATTACTGTATTAGTAATAAATTTGCAAGCTTGTTATAATATTCTGAATCGTTTCTAAATGATTATAATAGGAGATATTATATGAGAGCAATAGTTTTTCCGGGTCAAGGGAGCCAATTTGTTGGCATGGGAAAAGATTTAGCTAATAGTTTTATAGGGGCTAAAAGAGTATTTGAGGAAATTAACGATGCATTAAATCAAGATCTTTATAGGATTATGACGGAAGGTCCTGAAGAAGAGCTTATTTTAACTGAGAATGCACAACCCGCGATAATGGCTGTTGGTATTGCAATGATAAGAGTCCTAAAAGAAGAAGGTTACAACATTAACCAGTTCTCAGGTATTACTTCTGGTCATTCTCTTGGTGAGTATACGTCGTTGACGGCGGCAGAAAGTATAACTTTATATGATTCATCTAAGCTTCTTAAAATAAGAGGGCAAGCAATGCAAAATGCTGTTCCAAAAAATAAAGGTATTATGGCTGCTGTGTTAGGTCTAAATATTGACGAGGTAGAGAATGCTCTCGAATTTGATTATGGAGGAATATGTGAAGTTGCCAATGATAACGCGAAAGGGCAGATAGTCATTTCAGGTCAAGCTGAAGCTGTTACTAATGCAATTGAAGATCTATTAAATATAGGTGCTAAAAAAGTAATAAAACTTCCCGTAAGTGCGCCTTTTCATTGCTCTCTTATGATGCCTGCGAAGGAAAAAATGGTCGAGGAGTTGAAAAAAATAAATTTAACTTCACCTTTAATTCCCGTGATCTCTAATTTTACGGCGGAGCCAACTAGAGAAACTAAGCTTTTAAAGGAAAATCTAGTAAATCAAGTTGATGGTATGGTTCGTTGGAGAGAAATTATGCAAAAAATTGTAAAATTAGGTTTTAAGGAAATTGTAGAATTTGGATCTGGATCAGTTTTAACAAATTTAGCAAAAAGAAATTCACCTTCTTTAAATAGACTATCAATATGTGATAGTAATAGTTTACAAGAATTTATTAAGAAACTTAGTTAGGTATATAAAATGTTTGATTTAAAAAATAAGAAAGCACTCGTTACTGGTGCAAGTGGGGGAATAGGAAAAGAGATAGCAAAAGTTTTAAATTCTCATGGAGCCGAAGTATGTTTATCAGGCAGAAATACTGATGAGCTAGAAATCTTAAAGAACTCTCTGAAAGGGGATAATCATTTAGTTAAAGCAGATTTATTAAATTCTAAAGATATTCCTATGCTTATTGAAGAGACTGAAGAAAAAATGGGTCAGATTGATATTCTAGTAAATAACGCTGGAATAACAAAAGATAATATATTTCTTAGAATGAACGATAAGGAGTGGGACGATGTTATGGCTGTAAATTTGACTTCTGTTTTTAAAATTTCAAAATTGGCTGTAAAGGGGATGATAAAGAGGAGATATGGGAGAATAATAAATATCACGTCGGTAGTCGCGTTCACCGGTGGTCCTGGTCAAGCTAATTATTCAGCCTCTAAAGCAGGAGTAATAGGAATGTCAAAATCTCTTTCTCAAGAAGTAGCATCCCGACAGATAACTGTTAATTGTATTGCTCCAGGATATATTGAGACTAATATGACCAAGGATCTTGATGAAAAACGAAAAAATTCGATTTTAGATGCCATTCCTTCAAAAAGACTCGGTTTGCCTGCTGATTTATCTAGTGCAGTTATTTTTTTAGCTAGCGAAGAATCGGGTTATCTAACAGGTCAGACAATACATGTAAATGGCGGATTATTAATGAATTAATAAAGTCTCTGTTGAATATCTTGTAATGATGTGCTAAAGCCCATGTGAATTTTATCAAACAGAAGATTCATAAATTAAAAAAACAATGAGGGAAATATGGGCGATACAATCGGAAAAGTTCAAGCTATAGTTGTTGAACATCTTGGAGTTGATTCAGAAAAAGTTACTGAGTCAGCAAGTTTTATTGATGATCTTGGCGCGGATAGTTTGGATACAGTAGAACTTGTAATGGCTTTTGAAGAAGAGTTTGGTATAGAAATACCAGATGATGCAGCTGAAAATATTCTAACAGTAGGTGATGCTATAAATTTTATAGATTCTAACAAGACCTAATTAAATAATATCTGTAATAAGGTATTATCTTGCGTCGAGTGGTTGTAACAGGTATTGGAGCTGTAACCCCATTAGGGGGAGACGCAATAACATCTTGGAAAAATTTAGTAAAGGGACTTTCTGGAGCTCAGAGAATATCACGTTTCGATCCTGATGGTTTTCCTTGTAGGGTTGCGTGTGAGGTTCCAATTGGTAAAGGGATATCAGCCAAAGATGGAACGTTTAACCCACTAGATTGGTTTAGTCAAAAAGATCTAAGGAAGGTAGATGATTTTATAATATTTGGCGTTGCAGCCGCCGAGATGGCATTAAAAGATTCTGGTTTAGATTTAATGGAAATTTCCTACATTAATGCTCATGCAACTTCAACGCCTAAAGGGGATGAAATAGAGTTAAAAGCTATAGAGAGAGCTTTTAAGGGAAGAGTTGAACATTTTTTATCGTCTACAAAATCTTCTATTGGACATCTTCTTGGAGCTGCAGGAGCTGTTGAGGCAATATTTAGTATATTAAGTATAAAAAATAACATAGTTCCTCCAACTATTAATCTTGATGATTTATCAATAGATACTAAGATTGATTTGGTGCCCCATGAAAGTAAAGAAAAAGAAATTAATTCTGTATTATCAAATTCTTTTGGATTTGGTGGAACGAACGCATCAGTAATATTTTCAAGATATTAGGGAAATTTATGATTACTAAACAACAAAATCTTAATAGACAAGGTCTCATGATGGTTTTGTCATCACCTTCTGGAGCAGGGAAAACATCGTTATCGAGAAAGTTATTAGAGATAGATAAAGAAATATTTTTATCTGTTTCATATACAACACGACCTTCGAGACCAGGGGAAGAGAACGAAAAAGACTATTTTTTTATAGATAATAATTTATTTGGAAAAATGAGGGGAGATGGAGAATTTTTAGAGTATGCCAAAGTTTTTGGTTTTTACTACGCTACACCAAAGACACCGGTGCAAAAAGCTTTGGAATCTGGTTTTGATGTCCTATTTGATATTGATTGGCAAGGAACACAGCAATTGATGGACTCCACGCAAGAAGATCTTGTAAAAGTTTTCGTATTGCCTCCATCGGTAGAGGAGTTAGAAAAAAGACTCCATAATAGGAAACAAGATAATGATAATATTATACAGGAGAGAATGTCTAGGGCTGCTGATGAAATTAGTCATTATGCTGAATATGATTATATTATAGTGAATGATAACTTTGAAGATAGTTTAAAGATAATTCATTCAATCATTATTGCTGAAAGATATAAGCGCCAAAGACAAATAAATGCCCTAAACATTATTAAGAATTTAAGAAATTCATTATAATAATGCTGTTCCACATAAATTTGCCAAATTGCAGAAATCCTCAATACTTAAATTTTGTGGTCGTAAAGAAGATTGTATATTTGATTTTTTGAGTATTTCATCGGGATCTAAGTTTAGTAACTTCAAATTATTCTTTATAGTTTTTCGTCTAAAGCTAAACGCAACCCTTAAAATCTTTTCTAAGTTCTCAAAAGTTGTTTTTGGAAAATTATTTTTTTTGGGAGTAATTTTTATAATTGAAGATATGACTTTAGGTTTTGGATAAAAAGAAGAAGGTTTTACGTTACATATAAGTTCAATATTGTTTCTCCAATTTAATAATATTGCCAATTTTCCGTATTCTCTCGAACCTATCTTAGCTAACAATCTATCAGCAACCTCTTTTTGAACAGTAAGAATTAGGTGATTCCATTTAGGAGGCCATTCTTTCTTTGCCATGTTAATAATAAAGGGTACAGAAATATTATAAGGAAGATTAGATACCACCGAATAATTATTTTTCGTAATTCCATCTATATCTATATCTAGAGCATCGTTAATTAAAAATTGAAATGAGCTGGAAAATCTCTTTTTGAGATCTATTAGTTGGGGTAAGAATGTTTCGTCTTTTTCTATTGCAACAACTAATTCAGCATTTTCTAGTAATAAAAATTCAGTCAGTAAGCATGGCCCAGGCCCTACTTCAATTACCGATCTATTTGATACATCAGCAGTGTTTAAGATAATTTCAATTATATTTTTATCATGAAGAAAATTTTGGCCTAAACTTTTTTTCGGTTTTATTTTATTTTTGTCAAAAACTTTTTTAAACGAAGCTTTATGTTCTTTTTTCATTTCTTTTCCTGTTTTTTGAGATTATTGAGGCAAATGTGATAGCTTTTCTTAGGCTTAGATCATTTGCTTCTTTTTCTCCCGCAATATTTAATGCTGTTCCATGATCGGGTGAGGTTCTAACAATCGGAAGTCCGGCAGTAAAATTAACGGTACCATAGAAATCTAATGTTTTTACAGGAATGAGAGCTTGATCATGAAACATACATATTTTTGCGTCGTATTTATTTACTTCGGGTTCGCTGAATATAGTATCAGCAGATAATGGGCCATAGACATCAAAACCTAATGATTGCATCTTAATTATAGATGGAATTATTATATCTATTTCTTCACTTCCGATTGTTCCACCTTCTCCTCCATGAGGATTAAGAGAGCTTATAACAATCTTAGGATTAGCAATTCCAAAATCATTTCTTAGAGATTTATTCATTATTTCTATAGCATCACAAATAGATTTTTTAGTAATCTTTTCAGACACTTTTCTTATTGGGATATGAGTAGTTAAACTAGCCACCTTAATTTTTTCGTTAAATAAGATCATCAAGGGTTTTGATTCTGTTTTCTCTCCCAAATATTCTGTATGACCTGGATATTTAAAACCTGATTTTATAAGGGTTTCTTTTAATATAGGCAGAGTCACAATTCCCTCCACCTTCTTATTAAGAGCTAGTTTTATAGCTATATCTAAAGATTCAATAATTGCAGGAACGTTAGATTGATAAGATTTTTTAAAACCAAATCTAACTTTGTTAGAAATAGGAAGAATATTTAAAAATCCCTTTTTTGATTCTTCAGGACAGCTAATTATGTTGATTTCTGATTTTAATTTTAAAGCTATCAAAGATTTTTCAATCCATTCAGGATCAGCAATGAGAAAAAAATTTGGTATTTGAGTGTTTTTATAAGTCTTGATAATTAGTTCGCTATTTATTCCTCCAGGCTCTCCCATTGTAACAGCTATAGGAATCTTTTTGTTTAAAGGCATTTTGTTATCTATATTCGATCACTGCGTCTCGTCTGAGGTCCCTTAAGTGCCTTCTTGACATCATTCCCATTTTTTGAGCATAAAGATTATCTTCTATAGATTCTCTTGAAACCTCTATTCCAATATCGTCCTTGCGGTCACAAATAAGTATCAGATCAATATAATCATTAGAATATCTTAAATTGAGAGCATCACCAGCTTCTTTAGATAATAACTCAGAATGCAGGTCTGTAGGTAATTCACTAAGGATTCGCTTACCTATAAGATTTACTTCTCTTTCTTGATATTTTTCTATCAAACTATCCAACCTTTTGCAGGAGATAAAATCGTTAGAAAAATTTTGAGCTTCTGTTTTTCTGTCTATATCAAAAGTAATGGAAATTAAATCATATTGATTTCTCATATAATTTTTACCTCCTGCTTCTGCTTTTTCATTAAGTCTTACAACGTAAAAGCCATTAACAGTTTTAATAGGATCGGAAATCTGCTTATTATTGAGTCCTTTTAATGCTCCAACAATTTTTGAATTTAGCTGACCTTCAGAAACCCAACCAATGTAACCACCCTGGCCAGATGAAGAGGCTTGACTGAATTGTTGTGCTACCGGCGCGAAGGAAGCACCATTTTTTAACTGTTCAATAAGTCTTTTTGCTAAGTTGAGTGCATCTACTTCTTCTTCTTTATCCTCAAATCCTATAAAAATTTCAGAAATATCATATTGCTCTCTATCTAGACTTTCTATGGTGCGGTTATAAACAATTGAAATTTCGTCTTCGCTGATATTTATATATGAACCAAACCTTCCTCTTACAATTTTATTCCACAACAATTCAGCTTTAATTTGATTCAAAAGGGTTTCAGAGTTAATCCCATTACTGCTTATAAAGTTTATAATTTCCTCAGAAGACATTTCATTCCCGCTAGCTATTCGCCTCAACATAAGGTCAATTTCTTCAGAACTAGTGGGAACATCTAGTTTTATAGCCTCTTGAAGTTGAATTTTTTCATTTACAAGCGCACGGATAGCTTGTTTCTCAAGTCTTGATACATTTTCTTGAGTTGGCTGTATTCCAGAGGTAACGATAATTAGTTTGATTCGCTGTTGTACGTCATAACGAGATATTACTTCGTCATTAACTATAGCAGAAATGGCCTGAATATCTTGACTCATGCTCGAATTATTAGTTGAGAAGACTAACGTTAAAATTAACAGGCAACTTATTAAAAATTTTTTTAAAAACAATTTTCTTCCTTTATTCAACTCTTTCCCATAACTTTCTTAATCTTTCGGAGTTATCAATGGTTCCTCCACCAAAAGTGAAAACATTTAATTTTACCATAAAAGAATTAGATGGTTCCAGATCTCTATATTTAGCAAATTTTCTCCTAAATCCTAACTCAAAAGATATACATTCATCAATATATACAACAGATAATCTATTTCTTAATGAGTTTTTTGATTCTATATCATACCTTATAGCACCTTGAATAAACCAATTATTATTTATGTTTACAAAGCTGGCTAATCTAACTTCTTTTTGTTCTGTAAACTGATAACTTTCTTCATTATCAAAATGAGCATGACCAGCTCTAAATCCCCAATTTTTGAAATTACCTTGGATATCAAATTCAGAGCGAATTAAATTAAAATCCCTCTCATCTACTCTACCTCTATATGAAATGGCTATATTCACATTAGGTTTGTATAAAAAGTCAAAAACAAGATCTGATAAGTGTTTTTCAATGCCGTTCCCTTTCTCGGCATATTGTAAATCCGAAAATCTATAACTTTGTCCAACCATAGCAGTGATTGCACTGCTTTGACCCCAATAATGAGAAAGTCTAAACCCATAGTTGATCCTGTTTCCGCTTTCCCATCTGTCATACCCCTG
>CETV01043327.1_pt1 | contig 9989 bp, 8 predicted proteins | sample 531451 | NCBI WGS metagenome assembly CETV01 (sample SAMEA2623155, study PRJEB7988) | marine metagenome | isolation source: saline water (ENVO:00002010), including | reverse complement strand
CAAATTAGTATAAAATTCTTTAAACTCATTTTGATTTTTTGGTGTTATGGTCTTTAATTGATTAATTTTTTTTATTGCAATTTCATAGTATGATTCATTTTCATTAAAAATATTTTCTCTATTCCCCTTTAATCTATAAATCATATAGTACCAGATAATAAATAATATAAATAACAGGATAGATATAAATCTTACAACATTGGTGTAATTTCTTTTAACTGGTATAATTGGTTTAATATTATATAAATTCTGTTTAATCGTATCAACTTCAACATCATTAATAACAACAAGTAACGAATCAGAATACTTAATTGAATTATCAAATAATATTCTTTGAGGAGGAATCCAAAATTCACCAGGCTCAAAATTAATTAAAGAATATTTCTTTACAATTGAAAATTTATCACTCTCATTTAGAGTATCTGTTTTAAAAGATTCTAAAACCTCAAAAGGCAAGAAATTAGGTTTTTCAGAAAATTTTATATTATAATTATTGTCGAGAGATATTTTTATATAATAGTCTATTTTCTCTCCAATTTTAAAACTTGTCGAATCAACCTCTGCATTTATCTCTATATTATTATCAAAGCTTGCTGATTGACCAAATAAAACTGCACAGTTAAAGACTAATATGAAAAATATTTTTTTCACTACGCTCTTAATTTAAAATAGCCTAAAAGTTTTTTTACATAACTCTCATCAACTCTACAATCAATTATACCAGCTCCATTTTTATTAAATAGACTATGAAATTGCTTAATATTCCTGTCATAATTAGTTTTATAATTATGTCTTACCTTTTTAGAATTAGTGTCAACCCATTCCAGTTTTCCTGATTCAGCATCAATAATTGGCACTATTCCTATTTTGGGTATTTCAGTTTCTTTTATATCATAAATTCTAATCCCAGTCAGATCAAATTTCTTTGATGCAAGTTTTAGCGATTTTTCATAATTATCATCAATAAAATCAGATAGCAAAAAGACAATTGCTTTTTTCTGGATTACATTTAAAAGAAATCTTAAAGATGAGTCAATATTAGTTTTTATACTATTTGGTGTAAATTCAATCAGCTCTCTAATAATTCTTAAAATACGCGTTTTTCCTTTATTAGGGGGGATAAATAGTTCTACTTTATCAGAGAATAGTATTGCTCCAACCTTATCATTATTTTTTAAAGCAGAAAAAGCAAGTGTTGCTGCTATTTCAGTAATTATTTCTTTTTTTAATTTATTCTTTGTTGCAAATGCTTCAGAACCACTAACATCAACAAGTAGCATTACTGTTAATTCTCTTTCTTCTTCAAAAATTTTTATAAATGGTTCATTGTATCTTGCAGTTACATTCCAATCGATTGATCTTATGTCATCTCCAAACTCATACTTTCTAACTTCACTAAAAGTCATACCTCTCCCTTTGAAGGTGCTTAAATACTCCCCACCAAAAAGGTTGTCACTTAAGCGCCTACTCTTGATTTCAATTTTTCTTACTTTCTTAAGTAGTTCTTTTGTATCCATAAATGCAATTATGGGACCTCTATGGTATTTATAATTTTTGTAATTAAGTCTTCTGTGGAAACATTTTCTGCTTCAGCTTCATAAGTAAGTCCTATTCTATGTCTAAGAACATCATAAATGACCTCTCTAACATCCTCTGGTATTACATATCCTCGATGTTTGACAAATGCATAACATTTTGAAGCAAGAGCAAGGTTTATACTTCCTCTAGGAGAGGCACCAAATGAAATTAATGGTGCGATATCCTCAAGTTTATATTTATCAGGATATCTAGTACAAAAAATTAAATCTAAAATATATTTTTCAATCTTCTCATCCATATAAACTTCATGAATAGATTCTTGAGCAGTTAAAATTTGTTTTGTAGATACTATTGGTTTTATTTTCTCTTGAGATCTACTAAGATTTAAATTAATTATTTTTTGTTCTTCTTCAATTTCTGGATAATCCACAATAACCTTAATCATAAACCTGTCTATCTGGGCCTCTGGTAGAGGATATGTACCTTCTTGTTCAATAGGATTTTGAGTAGCCATAACTAAAAAAGGCTCAGAAAGCTTAAAAGTCTTATCTCCAATAGTCACCTGTTTCTCTTGCATAGCTTCAAGAAGAGCAGACTGAACTTTTGCTGGGGCTCTATTAATTTCATCAGCCAAAACAAAATTTGCAAAAACAGGACCTTTTTTTATTGAAAAGTCTCCCTGTTTCATATTATATATCATTGTTCCTATTACATCTGCAGGAAGTAAATCAGGAGTAAACTGTATACGATGAAAAGTTCCCTTTACTGCATCACTAAGACTATTAATGGCTAATGTTTTAGCTAATCCCGGGACTCCCTCTAAAAGAACATGTCCTCTCCCTAATAATCCTATTAAGAGTCTCTCGATCATTTTATTCTGACCAATAATTTTTTTATTTATCTCCATTGTAAGAAGATCTATAAAAGCACTCTCTTTTTTTATTTTTTCATCTTTCTTACTTAAATCTATTTTCTCTTTCATCTTTAAATTGATTAATGAGCACAAATTTCAAAAAATATTTAAACTATATCTGTTAAGAATTGGTTAAAATATCATTATTTACAGTCATTACAAAACTATCCCTTTGAAAAATATTCGGGATATAAATAATCATTTTTTGGATAATGACTCATATCCACTTCTCTTATAATTTGATAAATTTGTTTTTTAAAATTTTCTATATTAAGTTTCCTTGTTGCCGAAATAAATAAGGCTTTACCTTCGGTTTTATTCATCCAAGTATTTTTCCACTTTATTAATGATATATTATCTCCATTAGACTCAACTCTTTTGCTCTTGTCTATAAAACTTTCATTATCATAATTATCTATTTTATTAAATACCATGAGAGTATACTTATTGTGGCAATTGATCTCACATAATATTTTATCAACTGAATTTATATGTTCTTCAAAACTAGTATGAGATATATCCACCACATGAAGAAGTATGTCTGCATCTTTAACTTCCTGAAGAGTACTTTTAAATGACTCAATTAATTGAGTAGGTAATTTTCTTATAAATCCAACAGTATCTGTTAAAAGGAATGGCAAGGTATTAATAACAACTTTTCTAACAGTCGTGTCTAATGTTGCAAAAAGTTTATCTTCAGCAAAAACATTCGTTTTTGATATTAGGTTCATGATTGTTGATTTACCAACATTTGTATAACCTACTAAAGCAACTTTAACTAATGAACCCCTATTCCCTCTTTGGACTTTCATTTGCTTATCAATAACTGACAACTTCTTTTTCAATAATGAAATTTTATCTCTAACTATTCTTCTATCAGTTTCAATCTCAGTTTCACCAGGACCTCTCATTCCAATTCCCCCTCTTTGTCTTTCAAGGTGTGTCCATAATCCTTTTAACCTAGGTAATAGATATTCATATTGAGCCAATTCAACTTGAGTTTTAGCATAACTTGTTTTCGCTCTCTGGGCAAAAATGTCAAGTATTAATGCTGTTCTATCAAGTATTTTACATTTCAGAAGTCTCTCTATATTTGATTGTTGAGTAGGCGATAGTTCATCATCAAAAACAACTATTGATACATCATTGTTCTTGATATATTTTTGAATTTCATCAATTTTCCCTTTTCCTATAAATGTCTTTGGGTTTGGAGTATTTATTTTCTGTTTAAATTTTCTTACAACTTTACCTCCCGCAGTTAATGATAGAAATTCTAACTCCTCAAGAAATTCATTTAATTTTTCTTCATTTTGTAAATTATTAATTATACCAACTAGGACAGTTCTCTCAAAATTTGATTTTTTTGATTCAATCATTTTTCTTTAGATAATTTCTTAAATTAAATGTCTTTCCATCAAAAACACCAAATGTAAAATGAGTAATCCAATCACCTAAGTTAATATACTTGGATTTAGATTTAAGTTGATGTACAATTGGAAAATGCCTATGGCCAAAAATAAAATAATCAATATGATCCTCAGTTAATTTCTTTTTGGAATATCTAATTAGCCATTCATTATCTTCTCCTTTAAAGTCAACATCCTTTTCTCCAGAAATAAGCTTGTTTTTTTGAGAAAAGTATTTTCCAAGAGAAATTCCAATATCTGGATGTATAAGTCTGAATAACCATATGAAAAAAGGATTTGACAATATAAGCTTCATTCTTTTGTATCCTTTATCACCAGGGCCTAACCCATCTCCATGTCCTATAAAAAAGGATTTAGAATTAAAAACAAAAACTTCAGGGTTTTTAAAAACTTTAATCCCTAGTTCCTTTTTAAAATAATCATTCATCCAATAATCATGATTACCAACAAAAAAATAAATTTTTATTCCCTGATCAGATAGTTCAGCTAACTTACCAAGTGTTCTTGTAAAACCTTTGGGAACAGAGTGTTTATATTCAAACCAGAAATCAAATAAATCCCCTAATAGAAAAATTATTTCAGCATCTTCTTTTATACTATCAAGCCACTTAACAAATTTCTTTTCTCTTATTCGACTTTCTTTATTTGAAGGAGCTCCAAGGTGGTTGTCTGAAGCAAAGTAAATTTTTTTGTCTTTTGAAATATCCATGTATCAGCCTATTGCTTGTTTTAAATCATCAATTAAATCATCTACATCTTCAATTCCAATACTTAGTCTTAAAAGAGAATCTACCAGACCTGATTTTTTCCTATCCTCTGGTGATATTGAAGCATGTGTCATGCTAGCAGGGTGACAACATAAACTCTCTACCCCACCTAAAGATACAGCTACAGTGAATAGTTTTAAATTTTCTGCAATTTTTTTTGCAGTTTTAAAATTTGATTGTTTTGGGATAAATGAAACGATTCCTCCAAAATCTTTCATTTGTTTTTTTGCAATTTTGTGATTTGTATGATCTGAGAACCCAGGCCAATATACTTTCCCTATTTTAGGGTTTCTCTTTAAAAAATAAGCAATCTTCTTTGCATTTTCAGAGTGTCTTTGCATTCTAAGATGAAGTGTTTTAATCCCTCTTAATGTCAAAAAAGAATCCATAGGACCAGGAGTAGCACCCGATGCATTTTGAATAAATGATAATCTTTCATATAACCTTTTATTATTAATTACAATTGCACCAATTATAACATCACTGTGTCCTGCTATATATTTTGTTGCTGAATGAATTATTATATCAGCTCCCAATTCTAATGGTCTTTGAAGATAAGGAGAGGCAAATGTGTTATCAACACACAAAAGAATTTTATTTTTTTTTGAAAGTTTTGCAAGAGACTTAATATCGATAATATTCATCATTGGGTTTGTTGGTGTTTCAATCCATATAAGTCGAGTGTTTTTTGTGATTTTATCTTCAATATTTTTTAAATCCTCCATGTTAACAAAATGAAATTTAATATCATATTTCTGAAATATTGTTTTAAATAACCTATAACTTCCTCCATAAAGATCATTTGTAGAAATTACTTCATCACCAGGATTTAAGGTTTTTAAAAGCGCATCTGTTGCAGCTAATCCAGATGAAAAAGCTAATCCATATTTTCCATTTTCTAAAGAAGCTATAGAATTTTCAAGGTTTGTTCTTGTTGGATTGTGCGTTCTACTATATGTATATCCTTTATGTTTCCCAGGTGAGGACTGAGCATACGTAGAAGTCTGATAAATAGGAGTCATTACAGAATTATACGCAGGATCTAATATCTGTCCTCCATGAATTGTTTTTGTATTAAATTTCATTTTCTTTTTCATTGTATAACCAATGATAGTATTCCATAAAGATATTGGATTTTTAAGTATTTACTCTTTTTTTAGAATAAAATGATATTTCTTTGTGTGGTAAAATTCTTATCTCTTTTATGACTGATGAACTCTAGATATTTAGCTTTATTAGCAGCATTTGCAGCAACAACCATATATGGTATAAATCATACTATAGCTAAAGAAGTTATGCCAATATATATTGGTTCATTTGGATTTATAATGTTAAGGCTTCTTGGGGCAACAGCACTTTTTTGGATAATTAGTTGTTTTACGCCAAAGGAAAAAGTAGATAAAAAAGACTTCATAATTATGATTATTGCTTCAATCCTTGGTATGTGTATAAATATGCTAGCATTTTTTAGAGGGCTAGAACTTTCCACTCCTATCAATAGTGGAGTTATAATAACAATAGCTCCTGTAATAGTACTAATTCTATCATATATATTTTTAAAAGAGAAAATAACATTTATCAAACTTTCTGGAATATTGATTGGGTTTTCAGGTGCACTATTTTTAATTTTTAATTCTGCTAAAACTGGAATAAATGCACCAAATATTCCTGTTGGAAATTCTCTTTTTCTTTTAAATGCTTCTGCATTTGCAGGATATCTAGTAATTATTAAACCCTTAACAAAAAAATATAATGTTTTTACACTTATGAAATGGACATTTTTATTTGGATTAATTTTATCAACTCCTCTAACAATTAGTGAATTTAATTCTGTTGAGTGGAACTCTCTTCCATGGTTTGCAATTTGGAGAATGACATATGTAGTTGTTGGAACAACTTTTTTTACTTATTTATTTAATACATATGCTTTAAAAACCTTATCACCTACAACTGTTGGATCTTTCATCTATTTACAACCCATAATTACAATAATTTTTGCTCTTGCAACTGGAAATGATTCATTAGATTTTACAAAAGTATTTGCTTGTCTTTTAGTTTTTCTAGGTGTTTATATGGTATCGAAAAAGAACTATATATCAACATTCCCATCATAGTATCCAGGAATTGGAACGTAACCTAATTTATTTGTAAGCACATATTCTGTCAACTTATATGATCTAACTGCCATTTGCCTAAATAAACCACATATCTCAGAATAATTTTTTCCATTAGATTCAGTGAAATCACTTGAATCTAAATGATTTGATAAATATTTCTCTAGTTTAATGTTATCAACTTCTTCTATAGATTTTTGATTTTCATTACTTAATATCACATTTATAAATTCCTCTATTTCTTGATTTAATTCAGACTGATTATCTGATGGAGTATTTTTAAAAATATATGCATCTACAAATTTTGATAAGTTTAATGATATAGCACCAGGAGTATCAGTTTCTGGAATAATAATTTCAAACATCCTGTCTATGAAACTTATTTGCTTTGTTGTAAAAAAATCAGGAGACCAATCAAGTTCATTAGCTTGACATGATTGAAGAATAGATAGGATACTCGTTGAAAAGGTTATTGATCCAAATGAAATTCCAATATTTTTTAATGCTTTTCTTCTATTCATAATTAGATGTTTTGCTTATTTAATTCATCTACTGTATGGTTTACAGCTCTTGCAGTTAATGCCATATATGTTATGGATGGATTTTGATTTCCTGATGATGTCATACAAGCACCATCTGTTACATAAACATTTTTGACACTATGAATTTGATTATTACCATTAAGAACTGAAGTCTTTGGATTTCTTCCCATTCTTACTGTTCCCATCTCATGAATTCCATTTCCAAAAACATAATTATCATCAGATCCTGTACCAGTTACATTTTTAAAACCTGATCTTTCAAGCATTTCAATTGCTTGTTGTTTCATGTCTTTTCTCATAGCAATTTCGTTCTCTCTTATTGTTGCATTGAATGTTACAGTTGGAAGACCCCACTTATCAAGTTTATTATAATCTAGAGTCATCTGATTATCGTGATATGGTAGAATTTCACCAAATGCTCCCATCGATCCAGACCACTCACCATCTTGTACAATTATTTCTTTGAATCTTTTTCCATATGCAGCAAGTTCCTCTTTACTATTAGCTATGCTCATAGAACCTCTTCTTGCTCCACCTTGGTAGCCATAACCTCTAATAAAATCTTTTCTATTAGTTATACCACCTATATTTCTAAATCTTGGAATATAAAAGCCTGCAGGTTTTCTACCATAAGTTTTTTTATTTTTAAATCCCTCAAAAGTCCCATTAGCTCCAGTTTCAAAATGATGATCCATTAAGTTATGACCCAATTCTCCTGAGTCATTCCCCATTCCATTTGGAAATCTATTTGATTTTGATTGCATTAAAATAGAGGTTGATGCAACAGTAGATGAGCATAAGAAAATTACTTTTGCATAATATTCATAAGACTGATTGTTTTCTGCATCAATTACTCTAACACCTGTTGCTCTTTTTTTATCATCATCGTAAATAATTTCATGAACAATAGAATTTGGCATTAAAGTCATATTACCAGTTGCCTCAGCTGCTGGCAAAGTTGATGAATTACTACTAAAGTATGCGCCATAAGGACATCCTCTCATACACCTATTTCTATATTGACAGGTAACTCTTCCTAAACCAGGTTTGGTTCCTTCTGTAATATGAGCTGTTCTTGCATTTGAGAGTACTCTTCCATCATTAAAGTTTTTAGCTATACTTTCTCTCATATGATTTTCCAAAACATTTAGCTCAAATGGTTTTAGAAATTTTCCATCAGGAAACTGAGGTAATCCCTCATACCTTCCTTGAACTCCAATATATTGTTCCACATAGTCATACCATGGTGCTATATCTTTATATCTAATTGGCCAATCGACAGCAATTCCATCTTTTAGATTAGCTTCAAAATCGAATTCACTTAATCTATATGTATGTCTACCCCATGTAAGTGATCTTCCTCCAACATTGTATCCTCTTATCCAATTAAATTTATTTTCATCATCATTATATGGATGTTCTAGATCATCAACAAAAAAATGTCTAGAAGATTCTCTATTAACATAACCCGTTCTACTTTGTTTTGGTTGTCTTTTGCGGGCATCTTGAGTAATAGTGTCACCTCCTTTAAAGTCCCATGGATCCATATTTGATGTGTGATAATCATCAATGTGCTTAATCATTCGACCTCTCTCAAGGACTAAAGTCTTAAGACCTTTCTCTGTAAGTTCTTTTGCAGCCCATCCACCACTTATACCTGTTCCAACTACAATAGCATCAAAATTATTATTCATTTTTTTTATACCTTAATTAAATATAATATTATTGGGTTTAATATCGCATTAATTTAATTAAATTTATAAAGTATAAATCATAAAAAATTATAAGATGAAAAGAAAAGAATTTTTAAAAATAGCGGCAAGTGGAGCCATTGGAGTGTCTTCCCTAGGCTATTTATCATGTGAGAAAGAAAAAGAAATTTTTTTTAAACTTTCTCTAGCACAATGGTCCTTCCACAGAGCTATTCAAAACGGGATCATGTCTCCATACACTTTTGCCCAAAATGCAAAAACTCTAGGCTTTGATGGAATTGAATATGTTAATGCTCTTTATGATGATGTAATGAAAGTAGAAAATAAAAGTGATGCTCTCAAAAACTTTATCAAAAAAAATAATGAATTAGCTATGGACAATGGAATTGAAAATGTATTAATAATGATTGATTCAGAAGGTAATCTTGCAGATGAAAATAATGATGCCAGACCTAAAGCTATTGACAATCACAAAAGGTGGATAGAAACCGCAGCTGAGATGAATTGTAGTACAGTAAGATTAAATCTTTATGGGTCTAAGGACGTAAATACATGGACACAGCTTTCAATAGATAGTTTAAGTAAATTGTCTGAATTCGCAGTTGGTCATAATATTAATGTTACCGTGGAAAATCATGGGAGGATAACCTCAAACATTCCTGCGCTTATGAATGTTATTAATTCTGTTAACATGGACAATTGTGGAACACTTCCAGACTTTGGGAATTTCTGTATGGCAGATGAAGGTTACGGGTCAATTTTTGATGGAACATGTGAAGAAGTTTATGATCCTTATCAAGGTGTTGAAGAAATGATGCCTAAAGCATTAGCCGTTAGTGCTAAATCTAACGATTTTGATGAAGAAGGAAATGAAACAACACTAGATTACAGAAGAATGTTAGAGATTGTCAAAAGTTTTGAATATACTGGATATATTGGTGTTGAATATGAAGGAAATAGATTATCTGAGGTTGA
>CETV01015576.1_pt1 | contig 9994 bp, 8 predicted proteins | sample 531451 | NCBI WGS metagenome assembly CETV01 (sample SAMEA2623155, study PRJEB7988) | marine metagenome | isolation source: saline water (ENVO:00002010), including | reverse complement strand
TGATGCGGGCCGAGTGGGACGTGGGCCGCCACCTGCGCAGCGGCCGCCTGGTGCAGGTGCTGCCGCAATACGCCACGCCCGATGCCGACATCTATGCGGTGTATCCGCAGCGCCACCAGCTGGCTGCGCGGGTGCGCGCCTTCGTGGACTTCCTGGCGCAGTCGTTCGGCCAGCAGGCGCTGGCCCAGCGCGGCTGAACGAACCCGCGCCTAGAGCAGCCGGAACGCTGCGACCGCCACCAGCGTGGGCCCCAGCGCAGCCAGCAGCAGCCAGCCGGCGTTGATCGCGCCATCGGTGAAACCGCCGCGCAGGATGGAAAAGCCTGCGGGGTTGGGCGCATTGGCGATCACCGTCAGGCCGCCACCGGTCACCGCGCCGGCCACCAGCGAGATCTTGAACTGCTCGCTCAGGCCCTCCACCAACGAGCCCAGGTAGGTGAGCGCTGCGTTGTCCGTCACCGCCGTGAGCAGCGTGGCGCCGTAGTACACCGCGCTCGGGCTCATCGACGTGAGCACCGGCTGCAGCCACCACTGCTGCTGCCCGCCCAGCACCACCAGCCCGGCCAGGAAGAAGGCCACCAGCAGCGCCTCGCGCAGGATCAGCGGATCGTGGTGGCGCGGGTAGGCGGCGCTGTAGCCGATGAAAAACAGCAGCAGCCCCAGGAACACCGCCGGGTGGTGCGAGAAGGTGACCACGCCCGCCAGGAACAGCGCGCACACCACCATGGCCGACACCGGCACCAGGCGGCGCACGTCGGTGTCACCATCGGCCGCATGGGCCAGGATCTGGCGGCCGAACAGCAGCGTGACGGCCGCCGCGTTGATGGTCACGGCCAGGGCCGAGCGCCAGCCGAAGTGGGTGAGCATGTAGACCATGTCCCAGTTCCACTTGGCGGCCACCATCAGCACCGGCGGCGCCGCGAAGGAGGTGAGCGTGCCGCCGATGGACACGTTGACGAACAGCACGCCGATGGTGGCGTACTTGACCCGCTGCGGGATGTCGGTCGCGAAGATGCGGTCGCGCAGCATCATCGCGGCCAGCGTCATCGCCGCCGGCTCGGTGATGAAGGAGCCCAGCAGCGGCAGCACCGACAGCGCCAGGAAGTAAATCGCCAGCCGTCGCGGCAGCGGCAGCAGCCGCGCCAGGCCCTGCACGCCCGCCATCGACAGCTGCAGGATCGGCCGGCTGCCGGCCACCACCATGATGGCGAAGACGAACAGCGGCTCGGTGAAGTTGCGGCTGTCCACGTACTCGGTGGCAAAGGCCTTGCCCTGGGTGGCGAACATGAACAGCACCAGCACCAGCGCCCAGAAGCCGAACACCACCTCCACCTCACCCAGCAGGTGCAGGCTGCCCTCATGCCGCGGGTAGCGGTGCGCCAGGCGTTGGAACAGGGTGGTGGAGAAGGTGTGGATCAGCGCGATGAGAAAGAGCCCGGCGCCGACGAGCTGAACGGTGGTGGGAGACGTCATGCGGGGATTGTGCTTTGCGCTGTCACGCCTTCACGAACCGCACCACCATCTCGACGATGGCCTCGCGCCGGGCGGCGGTGGCGGCGGGGTCGTCGAAGTCGACCTTGAAGATCAGGCCGAAGGTGTGGCGGTTGGCCACGTTGAAGAAGCACGGGGCCGCGATGGCCATGTGCAGCGACACGGGATCGATGCCGGGGCGGAACACGCCCTCCTGCACGCCGCGGTCGTAGATCTCGGCCACCGCGTCGATGGCGGGCACGTTCAGCTGCTGGATGGTCTTGCTCTGCGCCAGGAACTCGCCCCGGTGCATGTTCTCGTTCATCACCAGGCGGATGAAGTCGGGGTTCTCCGACTGGTAGTCGAAGGTGAAGGCCACCAGCTTGCGCAGCGCGGCCTCGGGGACCAGGTCTTCCAGCTGCAGGCCCGCCTCGATGCGGCGGATGCGGCTGTAGGCCGCCTCCAGCACGGCCAGGTACAGGCCTTCCTTGCTGCCGAAGTAGTAGTAAATCATGCGCTTGCTGGTGCGCATGGCCTCGGCGATGTCGTCGATGCGGGCGCCCGCGAGCCCCTTCTCCGAGAACTCGTGGGTCGCCACCTCGATGATGTCCGCCATCGTGCGGCCGGGGTCGTTGGTGCGCGGCACGCTGGCTGGCGCAGCCGCCTTCTTCCGGGGCGACGCAGTGGTTCGGCGCGCGGAATGTACCGTTTCGTCCATTTGGCGAGCGTAACCGAAGCCCGCCGGGACGTAGAGGTCAGGCGGCCAGTGCGGCCGGTGGCAGGCCTTGCCGGTCGCGCTCGGCCATGCGCTCGTACAGCGCCTCCAGGTCGCGCGCGAAACGTTCGCCGCTGAAGAGCGCAAAGCCCTCACGCCCGGCGTCCAGGTGCTGGCGCATGGCCTGCAGCGCCTCGCGGTCGCGCATCAGCGCGATGGCGGTCTGCTCGTACTGCTCGAGCGTGGTGCAGGCCAGCTCGGGCAGGCCCACGCTGTGCAGCAGGCTGCCGGCCACGCGGGAGGCAAAGCTGTCGCCCATCAGCGTGAGCACCGGCACGCCCATCCACAGCGCATCGCTGGCGGTGGTGTGGGCGCTGCAGGGCCAGTTGTCCAGCATGAAGTCCACCAGCGGCAGGCGGGCCAGGTGCTCGTCGTTGCCCACGCGCGGCGCAAAGCGGATGCGGCCCGGCTCCAGCCCGCGGGCCTCGGCTTCGCGCTCGATGTTCTTCATCGCCTGGTGGTTGTCGGCCAGCATCCACAGCAGGCTGCCCGGCACCGCGTGCAGGATGCGGGCCCAGGCGTCGAAGGTCTCGGGCGTCAGCTTGAAGCTCTGGTTGAAGTTGCCCAGGATGATCTTGTCTTCCGGCAGGCCCCACTGCATGCGACGGTGCGGCTCGGGCCGCTGACGCCGGCTGTCGTTGGGCTGGTAGCAGCCGGGCAGCTGGGCGATGTGCTCGCTGTAGTGGGCGGCATGTTCCAGCGGCGTGACCTGCGGGTCGCCGATGATGTAGTCGATGTAATCTGCGCCGCAGGTGCCCGGAAAGCCCAGCCACGCCACCTGGATGGGCGCGGGCCGGTACGCGAACACGCCCAGCCGGTTCTCGAAGGTCTGGCCCTTCAGGTCCACCAGCACGTCGATCTCGTCGGCATGGATGCGCTGGGCCATCTCGGCCAGCGACATGCCGTTCATGTCCACGAAGTGCTCGCAGGCGCTGCGGATGCGGTGCTGCACCGGCGTGTTGTCGTCGCGGCTGTGCGAATACAGCGTGACCTCGAAGCGCGAGGTGTCGCGCTTTTCCAGCGCTTCGACCATCAGCAGCGTGGTGGCGTGGCTGTAGAAATCGGACGACACATAACCGATGCGCAGGCGCCGGCTGCCCGCCGCGGCCACGCGCCGGCGCGGCAGCGGCTTGACGCCGAGGGCGCAGCGCTGGGCCACCTGCTGCGCCGCCTTGAGAAACAGCGGCGGCGGCACGTCCAGCGCGGTCAGCGCCCACACGGCGCCTTCGCCCTTGGTGCTCAGCGGGTCGACCTCGATCTCCTGCAACGTCTTGACCAGTTGCGACTGGTCCTGCGCGTACTGGCGCCAGGCGCAGGCGTACTGGCGCAGGTGCAGCACCATCACCTGGGCGGCAAAGCGCCCGGGCTCCAGCGTCACGGCGGTCAAAAAGCTTTCGGCCGCTTCCTCGAACAGCTTCATCTCCTTGAGCGACAGGCCCAGCTTCATGTGGATGGCCGGGTCGCGGATGCACAGCACCATCGCTTCCAGGTAGATGGGAATGGCTTCTTCGTGCCGGCGCAGCTCGGCCAGCGTGGTGGCGTGGTTGCTGACGAACTGGTAGTGCTCGCGCGCTTCGCCGGTGGCATGGGCCTCGAACAGGGTCAGCGCCTCGGCGAACCGGTTCTGGCGCATCAATGCGGTGGTGAGCTGGTGCACCGCCTTCAGGTTGCCGGGCTCCAGCGCATGGGCACGCTGGGCGGCTTCGGCCATGCCGGCGATGTCGCCCAGGTGGTGGCGGGCGGCGCCCAGCGCCAGCCACTGTTCCACACCGAAGCGCGGGTGCCGGGTCATGCCGGCCAGGGCGGATTCGGCCCGCTGCCAGTTCTCCAGCGCGTCTGCGCCGGCGGGCACGTCGGTGCGGGGCACCGGGCGGGCGACAGGGGCGGTGCGGCGGCGGGCGTGGCGAGCAAGCATGGCGGGCGGTCCATCTCTTCAATATGAGTCGCCAAGGCTACCGACCCCCCGCAAATCGGTTACCACAAACAGCAGCGTGCTTGCAGGCTATTTACAACTCTTCTTCACGCCGGGGCTTAAGTCCGCGGAAGCGGGGTCCGATAAGGCTTCCATCAGCGCTTGACAAGGGTGCTGAGAGACCCGGAAGCCCTCCCGGGCAGTCGCCAAACAACAAGCAGGCGTGGCTCGGGAGGACTTGGCGGGAACCGCCTGGCCTTCGGCCGCTGTCCAGCAGACAACTGTTGGATATCGGCAGGCAGCCGGCACGGCTGATGGAGGTCTCCTCCGCCAGACGAGGCAAATCCGGCGCCAGCGCCGGGATCTCATCATCATTAGGAGTGTGTCCCCATGGCCATGACCATCAACACCAACGTCACTTCCCTGACGGCGCAGCGCAACCTGAACGCTTCGCAAAGCACCCTCACCACCGCGATGCAGCGCCTGTCCTCGGGCACCCGCGTCAACAGCGCCAAGGACGATGCCGCCGGCCTGGCGATCGCCGAGCGCATGAACGCGCAGACCCGCGGCCTGAGCGTCGCCGCCCGCAATGCCAACGACGGCATCTCGCTGGCGCAGACCGCTGAAGGCGCGCTGGGCAAGGTGGGCGACATGCTGCAACGCATGCGTGAATTGGCGGTGCAGTCGGCCAACGCCACCAACAGCGACACCGACCGCTCGGCCCTGCAATCGGAAGTGGTGCAGCTGCGCGATGAAATCGACCGCGTCGCCAAGAACACCAGCTTCAACGGCAAGAAGCTGCTGGACGGCTCCTTCGCCGCCGGCAACTTCCAGGTCGGCGCCAACTCGGGCCAGGTGATCTCGATCGCCGCGATCACCGACTCGTCGGCCACCGGCCTGTCGAAGGTGGTGTACGGCTCGTCCAGCGCCACCGGCATCTCGGCCAGCTCGGTCACCACGCTGACCGAGATCACCGACGGCTCGCTGGCGGTGGCCGTCAGCGGCGTCGCCTACTCGCTGGGCAACCTGTCGACCGCCCGCACCGGCGAAGAGCGCCTGGGCCAGGTGGTGGAAGCCATCAACCGCCTGACCTCGGACACCGGCGTGACCGCCTTCCTGAAGAAGGAATCGACCGGCACCTACACCGTCAACCTGCGTTCGGACAAGCTCGACACCACCGGCGCTGCCGTGGGCATCAGCCTGAACGGCTTCAGCACCGCCACCACCGGCATCTCGTCGGCCAGCATCTCCGCCGGCTCGGGCACCTCCATCGCCGGCATCGACAAGCTGTCGATCGGCACCTCGGAAGACGCCTGGCTGGCCATGAAGCAGATCGACGATGCGCTGACCCAGATCAACGGCGCGCGCGCCGGCCTGGGTGCGGTGCAAAGCCGGTTCGAGAACGCGGTGTCCAACATCCAGACGCAAGCCGAGAACACCGCGGCTGCCCGCGGCCGCATCGTGGACGCCGACTTCGCCTCGGAAACCGCCAACCTGTCGAAGGCGCAGATCCTGCAGCAGGCCGGCACCGCGATGGTCGCCCAGGCCAACCAGCTGCCCCAGCAGGTGCTGCAGCTGCTGCGCTGATCCGCAGCCGCCTGGCGGCAGGCCCATCGGGGCCGCCGCCCTGCCCCTTCCAACGCCCCGCAGGCTTCGCGCCGCGGGGCGTTTTCCGTTCGAAACTGGGGCGCCTTTGTGTAGCTCTTCGCGGTTTTGTCCCGCTCGCGGCGATTGAACAATGGGCACGTCCCACGGTGATCGCGGCGGAGTCCAGCCGGCATCCATCCCTGGGCCGCCTTACTGGAGAGCCTGATGCCGCAGACCATCAACACCAACATCGCTTCGCTGAATGCCCAGCGCAATCTGAACGCTTCGCAAAGCAGCCTGCAGACGTCGATGCAACGGCTGTCGTCGGGCGTGCGTGTCAACAGCGCCAAGGACGATGCCGCGGGCCTCGCCATCGCCGAGCGCATGAACACCCAGGTGCGCGGCCTCAGCGTGGCGGCCCGCAACGCCAACGACGGCATCTCGATGGCGCAGACGGCCGAAGGGGCGCTGGGCAAGATCGGCGACATGCTGCAGCGGATGCGCGAACTGGCGGTGCAGTCGTCCAACGCCAGCAACAGCACGCAGGACCGCAGCGCGCTGCAGGCCGAAGTGGGCCAGCTGCGCGACGAAATCGACCGCGTGGCCAAGCAGACCGGCTTCAACGGCACCAAGCTGCTGGACGGCAGCTTCTCGGCGGCCACCTTCCAGGTAGGGGCCAACTCGGGTGAAGTGATCACCGTCGCGGCGCTGACCAATGCCTCGGCCACCGGCCTGTCCAAGGTGGTGTACGGCTCCACCAGCCAGGTGGGCGTGTCGACCTCGGGCATCACCACCTTGTCCGCGGTCACCGACGGCTCGCTGGCGGTGACGGTGAGCGGTGTGGCCTTCTCGCTGGCCAACCTGGCCACCGCCCGCACCGGCGAAGAGCGCCTGGGCCAGGTGGTGGAAGCCATCAACCGCCTGACCTCGGACACCGGCCTGACCGCCTTCCTCAAGCAGAGCGCGCCCGGCGTGTTCGACGTGGAACTGCGCTCGGACAAGCTGGACACCAGCGGCGCCGCCGTCGCCACGTCGTTGACGGGTTTTTCCACCGCCATCACCGGCATCTCGGGCGCGGGCATTTCCGCCGGCACCGCCACGTCCACCGCCGGCATCGACGCCCTGACCATCGCCACGCCCGAAGACGCCTGGCTGGCCATGAAGCAGATCGACGATGCGCTGGTGCAGATCAACGGTGCCCGCGCCACGCTGGGCGCGGTGCAAAGCCGGTTCGAGAGCGCCGTCTCCAACATCATGACGCAGGGCGAGAACACCTCGGCCGCGCGCGGCCGGATCATGGACGCCGACTTCGCGGCCGAGACGGCCAACCTCTCGCGCGCGCAGATCCTGCAGCAGGCCGGCACGGCGATGGTGGCGCAGGCCAACCAGCTGCCGCAGCAGGTGCTCAAGCTGCTGCAAGGTTGACGAAGCCTTACATCCCCAGGGTCAAGTCGGCATGGGGATGACCGAATAACGACGGGCCGGCCTGAGTGCCGGCCGCGCGCCGTTGGCAGGCACACATCAGCAAGGGGAACAACATGGCATCGGTCACCTCCATCGGCATAGGCAGCGGCCTCAAGGTCGATGACATCATCACCGGCCTGATGAAGATCGAAAGCCGGCCGGTCACCCAGCTGGAGTCGCGTGCCGCCGACATCAACGCCAAGATCTCGGCCTACGGCTCGCTGACCTCGGCGATGGAAGACTTCCGCTCGGCCTCGGTCACGCTGGCCGGCCTGGGCACCTTCAATTCGATGAACGGCAGCAGCACCAATGCCAATGCGGTGGCGGTGAGCACCGCCACCGGGGCCAGCGCCGGCAGCTATGCGGTGGAAGTGCAGCAGCTGGCCACCGCCCAGTCGGTGTCCAGCAAGTCGTACACCGCCGCCACCTCGCCGGTGGGCAGCGGCACGCTGAACATCGACATCGGCAGCTGGAATGCCGGCAACACCACCTTCACGCCCAACAGCGGCGGCAAGACCTTGAGCGTGGAGGTGACCGCCGCCGACACGCTGAGCACGCTGCGCGACAAGATCAACGGGCTGGGTGCCGGGGTCAATGCCTCCATCCTCAACGACGCCAGCGGCGCGCGGCTGGTGATCAACTCCCGCGAGACCGGCACCACCAACGGCTTTCGCATCACCGCCACCGACGGCGACGGCACCAACACCGACAACCTGGGCCTCTCGGCCCTGGCCTTCGACCCGCCCAATGCCGCCTCGGCCACCACGCTGCGGCAGTCGGGCGGCGATGCGCAGGCCAAGGTCAACGGCCTGCCCGTCACCTCGGCCAGCAACACCCTGGCCAACGTGGTGGAAGGCGTGACGCTGACGCTGGGCGCCACCACCACCAGCCCGGTGAGCGTGGCCGTGAGCCCCGACACCGAGAAGGTGAAGAAGGCGCTGACCGACTTCACCAAGGCCTACAACACGCTGACCACGCTGCTGTCCAAGCAGACCAAGTACGACGACGCCACCAAGACCGCCGGCATGCTGCAGGGTGACAGCACGGCCGTCTCGCTGCAGCGGCAGCTGCGCAACCTGGTGGGTGCCAGCTCGCCGGCCTCGTCGGTGTACCAGACGCTGTCGTCGGTGGGCGTTAGCCTGCAGGCGGACGGCACGCTGTCGGTGGACGACGCCAAGTTCAGCAAGGCCCTGACGGCCAACCTGGGCGAGGTGCGCAAGCTGTTCACCGCCACCGACCTGACCAACAACAGCCGCAGCGGCATCGGCACCCAGCTGCGCAAGTTCAGCGATTCGGTGCTGAGCGTGGAAGGCTCCCTGACCAGCCGCACCGAGGCGCTGAACAAGAGCCTGACCCGCAACGAGACCGAGACCAAGAAGGCCCAGGACCGCGTGGACGACGTCGAGAAGCGGCTGCGCGCGCAGTACTCGGCGCTGGACACCAAGATGTCCAACCTGAACTCGCTGAACACCTACATCAGCAACCAGATCGCGGCCTGGAACAAGGCCTGACGCGGGGCGCGCCAAAGACCCGAAGTAGGCACTTATTACGGCCGCCCGCAGGTTCAAGTCACTCGCCGCCCAGGCCGATAACAGCTCATCGCAGCAGCAACGTCCAACCGCATCATGTACGCACCGCACGCCGCTTCGCCCTTCGGTCACGCCCACTCCATCGCCAACATGTACCGCGCCGTCGGCGTGAACACGAGCGTGGAAGCCGCCGATCCGCACCGGCTGGTGGCGATGCTGTTCGACGGCTTCATGGACGCCATCGCCCAGGCGCGTGGTGCGCTGCTGGCCGGCGACATCGAACGCAAGGGCCGCGAGATCAGCCGCGCCGCGCGCATCGTGGAAGAGGGCCTCAAAGGCGGCCTCAACCTCGAAGCCGGTGGTGGCCTGGCCGCGGACCTCAACGACCTTTATGCCTACGTCACGCTGCGGCTGACGCAGGCCAACCTTCGCAACGACGAACAGGCGCTTCAAGAATGCCGCCGCCTGATCGAGCCCCTGCGTGACGCCTGGGCGGCGATCGCACCGCAGGCCACCACCGCGGCTTCGACTGCCCGATGACCCTCCCTCTCTGCGATCGGCGGCACGCCGCACTCACCATGAACGACAAGCTGCTCGCCTACTACGAAGCCATCGAGCGAGCCAGCGCCGACATGCTCGAAGCAGCGCGGGCCGGCAACTGGGACCAGGTGCTCAAGCTCGAAGGCGCCTGCGTGCTGCTGATCTCGCAGCTCAAGCACGCGGCCCGCAGCGAGAAGCTGCCGCCCGAATCGATGCAGCTCAAGACCCGCATCATGCAGCGCATCCTGGTCAACGACGCGGAGATCCGCGTGCTGGCCGAGCCCTGGATCGAAGACCTGGACCACCTGATGTCCGGTCAGTCGCAGACGCTGCATTGAAGCCCGAGCGCGCCATGTCGTCCGCCCTGACGCCCGATACCCAGCCCGCGCCGCTTGATGCCCTGAGCGGCGACGAGCGCGACAGCTTCCGCGTCAGCGCGCCCGAGCAGGTGGCCGCGCTGCTGCGCGAGCTGATGGACGAAGGCGCCACCGTGCACCTGAGTGCCCCCGACGGCAGCGCGTACACCACCACCGTGTGGACCGTGGACACGGCCGCCGGCAAGATCAGCTTCAGCGCCAACGCCACCGACCCGCAGCTGCAGGCGCTGGTGGACGCCGGCGAAGCCACCGTGGTGGGCTACCTCGACAACGTGAAGCTGCAGTTCGACCTGCAGCAGCTGCTGCTGGTGCATGGCCACCGCGCCTGCGCGCTGCAGGCC
>CETV01014449.1_pt1 | contig 10017 bp, 7 predicted proteins | sample 531451 | NCBI WGS metagenome assembly CETV01 (sample SAMEA2623155, study PRJEB7988) | marine metagenome | isolation source: saline water (ENVO:00002010), including | reverse complement strand
TGATAGATGATATCTTTATTGGCAAAGATCAAAACATGCTTGTAATTCTACCAGTTGTTGCAGTTATAATTATGTTAATTAGATCTATTGGTACTTATGGCGCAAATGTTTCTATTAATGTTATAGGACAAAGGTTAGTAGGGTCATTACAAGAGGATTTGTACAATTCACTGTTGAAGGCAGATCTTGCTTACATTAATTCAGTTCATTCTGCGAGATTCATTTCTAATTTTACAGCAGACTCTACAAAATTAAGAGAAACAATGTCTTCGGTAGTTGTAAATTTATCGAGAAACATTTTAATGGTTTTAGGTCTTATGGGTTATTTATTCTGGGTAGAGCCCAATCTAGCAGTAATTTTTATCTTAGTCCTGCCCCCGGCAGCAATTGGACTTAGAATATTGGGAAGGAAACTGAGGAAAGCTATTAGACTAAGTTTGGAGGAGATAGGCACTCTTTCATCATTGGTATCTGAAACTTTAAGAGGAATGAGAATTATAAAGGCATATAGAAAAGAAAATGTTTACTCTGAAAAGGCTATAAAAATTATCAAAAAGGTTGTTTCTTTGTCTATGAAAGGTGTAAGAGCCCGATCAGCTTCAGCTCCAATTATGGAAATGGTAACGGGTTTTGCGATAGCTGGAATTATTTATTATTCCGGGAATAAATCGATTGATGGAAGTATGAGTGTGGGAAGTTTTATGGCCTTTACGACCGCTGCTGGTTTGTTATACGATCCTCTAAAAGCAGTAGCTAATCTACAAGCTATGCTTCAAGAAGGAGTTGCTGCTTCTCAAAGATTATTTCCTATATTAGATAATAATCCAACCGTGGTTGATAACCTCAAAACGAAAGAAATTGTTGATTCTATAGGAGAACTGGAATTTGATAATGTGTCTTTTTCCTACCCTAATACTTTCCAATATGTATTGAGAAATGTTTCTTTAAGGATAATGCCTGGTGAAACAGTCGCCTTAGTAGGTCCATCCGGCGCAGGGAAATCTACTCTTTTAAATTTAGTGCCTAGATTTTACGATTCAACAGAGGGTACGGTAAAAATTGATAAGATTGATGTAAAAGATCTTTCTCTAAAATCCGTACGTGATACTTCATCATTAGTTACTCAAGATGCGCTAATCTTTGACACTTCAGTAAGAGAAAATATTATGTTTGGAGCTAAAGGTGTGGGTGAAGATGTATTCATGTCAGTATGTAAAGAAACCTTGGTTGATGAATTTGTTAAAGAATTCCCTGAAGGATATGAAACTGTAGTAGGAGAAGGAGGAGTCAAAATTTCTGGAGGACAAAGACAAAGAATTGCGATAGCAAGAGCTATGATAAAGGATTCCCCCATATTGTTGCTGGATGAAGCAACCTCATCATTGGACAGTGAATCAGAACAAAAAGTTCAAATCGCTCTTCGAGCGTTACTTAAAGAAAAAAGTGCTCTTATAATTGCCCATCGTCTTTCTACCGTGCGAGATGCTGATATGATATATGTATTTGACAAAGGGAAGATTGTTGAAAAGGGAAAGCATGAACAATTATTAGATAACAAGGGACTTTATTCTCTCCTGTTTAAGACTCAGTTTCCGGAGGATGCTATTGAATAAAAGATTATGGATTTATTTATTATCAAATGCCTTTTCAATTTTTATTAGACTTGTCTATTCCACAAATAGGTGGGAACATTTTAATTATGAGCTTCCTAAGAAATATTGGTTGAATAACAAACCTTTTATTTGGATTCATTGGCACGGTCAGAGTTTGATGCTACCAAGATCTTGGGATCATTCTTCGCAAGAGCTTTTTGCTTTGGTTTCTAAACATGGTGATGGAGAATTAATAGCTAACACTCTAAGCCGACTTCAAGTTAAATTAATTAGAGGAGCAGGAAATCCAGATAAACTAGGGATTAAAGAAAAAGGTGGTAAGGCCGCACTAAGATCCATGATTAAAACCTTGGAAGATGGAAGTTCTGTGTCATTTACAGCTGATCAACCCCCTGGTCCTGGCAGGTTAGCTGGAAAAGGGGCAATTACCTTAGCTAAACTATCTGGATGTCCAATTGTACCTGTTGCAGCTACTACTTCAAATCGATACGAATTCACAAGTTGGGATAAATTTACTATGCATTTACCTTTTGGAAAAGGAGCAGTTATTTGGGGAGATCCTATTTTTGTGTCAAAAAATGCTACAAAGGAAGAGGTAGAAAATAAAAGAAATTTACTGGAGAATTCACTTAACGAGCTAACAATAAAAGCTAACAAAGCTGTAGGAAAAAAATAAGATGCCGTTCTCAGTTAAAATTTATCGTTTCATTTCTATCTTAATCGTTCCCTTTACAAATTTTTTTCTGTTTTTCCGAGTTTTAAGAAATAAAGAGGATAAATCACGTAAAAAAGAAAGACTTGGGATTTCAAAAATACAAAATAATAATAATGAAATTATATGGTTTCACGCTGCAAGCGTTGGGGAGACGTTATCAATATTACCAATCGTAAAGATTTTAAGTGAAAATGAAAGTAATATCCTAATTACAACTGTCACTCAAACTTCATCTTCAATAATTTCAAAAAGATTTCCTAAAAATGTAGTTCATCAATATGTTCCATTTGATAGCCCTTTATATATCAAAAGATTCCTCTCAAATTGGAATCCTAAAATTGCTATTTTTATTGAATCCGAAATTTGGCCAAACTTAATAATAGAAACTAAGAAAAACAAAACAACTATTATTCTTGCCAATGCAAGGATTACAAAGAAATCATTTGGAGGTTGGTCAAGATTCCCAGCGTCTATCAAGTATTTGTTATCTTTATTTGACACAACAATCGCACAAGACAGAAAAACTTTAGAAAGATTAATTGAGCTTGGGTCTGAAAAAGTCAAGGTTTTTGGCAATTTAAAACATGATTCAGAAAAACTACCCTTTGATTCAAATAAACTAAAGTCTTTAAAGAAATCTATAGGAAGTAAAGACATTTTGTTGGCTAGTTCAACACATAAAGGAGAAGAAGAAATTATTTTTTCCGCTTATAAGGAACTTAAGAACCTAGAAAGGGATTTATTGCTTGTTATTGCTCCTAGACACCCAGAAAGGGGTAAGGAAATAGGTAAAATAGCAGCCAATTTTGGCTTCAATGAAGGTGATATAGTGTTTAGGTCAGAAGGAAAGTTACCCAGAGATAATTCCAAACTATATATATATGATACGATTGGAGAGTTAGGTGAAATATATGAAATATGCGAATATGTAATTATGGGAGGTTCATTTGTCACCAAAGGTGGTCATAACCCGATAGAACCTGCAAAATTTAGGACTGCAATATTTTCGGGACCACATTATTTCAATTTTGAAAACGAATACGAAGGTTTGATTGAATCCAAAGCAGCAAAAATTTTTAAGGATAAAATTGATATAGATATATTAAAAAATAAAAGCGAGATTCATAAGATGGCGTTAATTGCTGAAAATTATAGTATATCTTTAGGGGGGGTATCTGAACTAATAATAAAAGAGATAAAGATGCTTATGAATAAAAATGCGTAGCCCAGAGTTTTGGTGGAAAAGAACTAATAAAATTACTTCTTTGTTAAACTTTATTCCTAATACAATCGTTAATTTAAAAAATTTATTTATTAATCCATATAGGCCCAATCTCAAAGTTCTGTGTGTTGGAAACTTTACTATAGGTGGAGCGGGAAAGACACCCATGGTCAGATTCTTAAGAAAGATGTTGGAGAGAGAAGGCATTAGTTCTGCTGTTATGTTAAGGGGATACAAGGGATCAAATGCTGGTCCATTGAAGGTTGATATAAAAACACATTCTTATAAAGAAGTTGGGGATGAGGCTTTGCTTCATTCTAAAGATGGCTTAACAATTGTTTCAAAAAATAGAGTGAAAGGAAGTAAATATGCCGAAGATCTGGGAATAGATGTATTAATTCTTGATGATGGCTTTCAAAATCCTTCAATTATAAAAGATTGTAATTTATTAGTTGTTTCATCGACACAAGGGGTAGGTAATAGTTTGACGTTTCCCTTTGGACCATTAAGAGAGTCACTGGAAATTACTAGCGATAAAGTCGATATACTTGTTAAGGCCAAATTTTCAGAAGTCAGTCATTTTTCTTTTGATATAATAAATAAATATTTTAACAACATAGTTGATGCAGATTTCGTAACAGTTATTGATTCTAATTTGACGGATTATGTAGTTCTTTTCGCTGGCATGGGGGATCCTCAAAAACTTATCGACAGTGTTAAGAATAAGTGTAAAAAACTTCATGTTTTTATTAAAGATGATCACGAACCGATTAACGAAAGAACAGCAAAAGATATTCTGCAAGCAGCCCATGAAAACAATGCCGATATTCTTACAACAGAAAAAGATATAATGCGGTTACTACATTCAAAAGATGGGTCGTACGGTAAAGAATTACTATTAAAATCCAAAATGATAAAACTTAATGTTGTTTTAGACGAACCATTTCTTTTACAAAAAATTAAGCGTTTATTGGGTTAAGGTTTAAAATATAGCATATCCACCATCGACTACAAACAGATCTCCAGAATGGTAAGCTGAAGAATCTGATGCCAAATAGACTGCAATACCGGCAAAATCTTCTGGCTTTCCCCACCTTCGCATGGGTACCCTAGAGATTACTTTATCAGTAAATTTTTGGTTATTTTGATTAGGGATAGTCATGTCTGTTGCGATCCAACCAGGAACAATGGTATTAGCTCTAATTCCGTATCTAGCATGCTCGACAGTAATTCCTTTAATCATTGCTCTTATTCCACCTTTAGAGGCTGCATAAGGTTGAGTCTTTGCGGCGCCTTCAATACCTGCAAGACTAGCAACACCAATTACAGATCCCCCAGGATCACCATTTTTTGCTCTTTCTACCATGTGTTTACAAGATTCTCTTAGGGTAAAGAAAACACCATCCAAATTAACGGATAAAACTTTTCTATAAACTTCAGTATTCATATCTTCAAAGGGGCCACCAAACGCATTCATACCCGCATTAGCAAAGACTGAGTCAATTCTTCCAAAATCATTGATGACTTCAATAGTCTTTTTTTTGACTTTATCCTCTTGAGACACATCAACTTCGTATGCCTCAACTTTTGTTCCATATTGACTTAATAATTTTTTTGCCGATTCATTTTTTTCTTTATTTCTTCCCCATATGGCTACTTTACAGCCGCATGAAACTAAACCTTCTGCCATGCCAAGACCTATTCCTCCATTACCACCTGTAATTAGTGATACCTTACCAGATAAATCAAATAATTTTTTTTTCACGCTTGTAACCTTCTCATTGTTGATGTTAATGCATATAAATTAATATGCGAAGAATTTATATAATCATATTCTTATTAATTTTTAGCAACAGTTTATTTGCGGAAATAAACTTTTCAAATTTGACTATTATTAACGATAAAGATGAAAAAATTATTTTTAGAGTTGAGGTAGTTAAATCTGAAAAGTTACAAAGAAAAGGTCTGATGTATAGGGACAAATTAGCGCCCCAAACAGGAATGTTATTTTTATTTAGAAATAAAAAAAGAGCATCTTTTTGGATGAAAAATACCAATACCCCTCTTGATATCATCTTTATAAAGCAATCAGGAATAATTGACTCAATCAAAAAAAACACGATGCCTATGAGTACAAAGAAAATTAAATCGGAATCAAAAGTAATTGCAGTACTTGAAATACCAGCGGGTGAAACCAAATTATTCAATATTTCTAAGAATTCATTTGTAGATTTAAGTGGATTGGAAGATTAAATTATTTATATATTACTTTTAATATTTCATAGGACTTTCCACCACCAGGAGTATTAACTTCAACACTATCACCTATTGATTTTCCTATTAGAGACTTGGCTAAAGGTGAGAAAATTGATATTTTCCCTTCAGCAAAATTAGCTTCAATTTCACCAACAATCATATATTTTGATTCTTTTTCACTATCTTCGTCTACTATTAAGACTGTTGCTCCAAACTTTACGTCTTTCCCTGAAAGTGTCGAAGGATCAATTACTTCTGCTTTACTAAGCAAGTTTTCAAGTTCTAGGATTCTAGTTTCAATGTGACCTTGCTCTTCTTTAGCGGCATGATATTCAGCATTTTCTGATAAATCTCCATGAGCCCTTGCTTCTGCAATAGCATTTATAACTTTGGGCCTTCGAATGGTTTTTAGATCTTTAAGTTCATTCTCGACTTGAGCTCTTCCTTTATTAGTAATAGGTATTTTTTGCATAATTAGAAACCCTTAGAATGTTAACATAAATTGTATAATTTTTAACTCAATTTTTAACTTCGTATGATTGAATGGTCTCTACATTTATTTCTTGATTTTTAATCGCTTTTATCCCGGCTACTGCCGCTCTCGCTCCTGAGACAGTAGTGTAGTATGGTGTATTGCTTTCAAGAGATGATCTTCTTATGGATTTTGAATCTTTTATCGCTTGTGGAGTTTCAGTTGTATTAAACACTAATGAGACTTTCTTATTATTAATTTCATCAACTATATGCGGGCTTCCCTGTAAAACTTTGTTTATAGTCTTCGTTTTTATTTCATTTTTATTTAAATATTCAGAAGTTCCTCCAGTTGCAAGTACTGAAAATCCCATATTTCTAAGATCTCTAACAGGCTTAATTATTTTATTTTTGTCAGTATCCTTAACGGAAACAAAGACTACTCCTTCCGTGGGTACAGTAGTGCCTCCCGCTATTTGACTTTTTGCAAAAGCCATACCAAATTCTCTATCTATACCCATAACCTCCCCGGTTGATCTCATTTCAGGCCCCAAAATAGTATCTACCCCAGGGAATCTCTTAAAAGGAAAGACAGCTTCTTTTATAGCTATATGATCTAGCTTTCTTTCTTTTAAGTTTAAACTCTCTAAGGTTTTTCCTGACATAAGTTGTGTAGCTAATTTTGCTATCGGTATCCCTGAAACTTTTGAAACGAAAGGAACTGTTCTGCTAGCTCTTGGGTTTACTTCTAGAATGAAAACCTTTTCTTCTTTTACAGCAAATTGAACGTTCATCAATCCTTTGACTTTAAGAGATTTTGCTAAGTGAATGACATTTTCTTTTAATTTTAATAGAATTTCCTCTTTGAGAGAAAAGGGAGGCATTGAGCAAGCAGAATCACCAGAGTGGACTCCCGCTTCTTCGATGTGTTCCAAGATACCAGCTATATAGACATCTTTTCCATCAGATAGTGCATCTATGTCAACTTCAATAGCATCCCTTAGGTATGAATCTATTAGAACTGGGCTAGATCCTGAAACCACGACGGCTTCATTTATATATTTTTCGAGTTGATTTGGAGAATGAACTATTTCCATTGCCCTTCCTCCTAAAACATATGAAGGTCTTATCACAATTGGATACCCAATATTTTCAGCTATTTTTATAGCTTCACTTGAAGATCTGGCTATTCCATTGTTTGGCTGAAGTATATTCAGTGAGTTTACTAGTTCCTTAAATCTATCTCTGTCTTCGGCAAGATCAATGGCATCTTGGCTGGTTCCAAGGATCTTCACGTTTATTTTATTAGTTTCAAATTCTTTTGCAAGTTTAAGGGGTGTTTGCCCTCCAAATTGCACTATTAAACCCAATAAGTTACCATTTGAAGATTCATTCTCAACAATTTCTACCACATCTTCTAGGGTTAATGGCTCAAAATATAACCTATCTGAAGTATCATAATCGGTTGATACTGTCTCAGGATTGCAGTTAATCATGATGCTCTCTAGGTTTAAATCGGAAAGTGCAAATGATGCGTGACAGCAACAGTAATCGAACTCAATCCCTTGACCAATTCTATTTGGACCACCACCAAGAATAATTACCTTATCCTTTTTAGAAGGTGAAGATTCACAGAATTTATTAGTAGAATAGAAATTTTTTCCATAAGTTGAATACATATAATCTGTTTTAGTTTCAAATTCTGCTGCACAAGTATCTACTTTTTTGTAGGCAGGTCTAACTCCAAGTTTATGTCTGATTTCTCTAACATTTCTTTCATTCATTCCGCTAAGCTCTGATAAACGAGCATCAGAAAATCCTTGCGACTTTAACCATCTCATATTTATTTTATCTTTTGGTATTCCATCTTTTTTTACCAGTTCTTCACATTCAATTATTTCATTGATTTGATATACAAACCAAGGGTCATATTTAGTTATTAAGCATATCTCCTCAACTGAGAAATTATTTCGAAGAGCTTCACCTACTAAAAGCAATCTTTCAGGTACATTTTGCGATAATAGATTTTTTAACTCCTTTTTAGTCCATATTTTCTCATTATCTCTCTTTAAATTATTCAAGCCGTTAAGACCATTTTCTAAAGATCTAAGACCTTTTTGGAAGGATTCTTTAAAATTGCTACCTATAGACATGATTTCTCCAACGGATTTCATAGAAGTGGTTAGTAGGGGTTTTGATCCAGGAAATTTTTCAAAAGCAAATCGAGGTATTTTGGTTACAACATAGTCTATTGATGGCTCAAAGGATGCGGGGGTCGTTGTGGTTATATCGTTTATGAGTTCGTCTAAATTATAACCAATAGCTAGAAGAGCTGCAATCTTAGCAATCGGAAATCCAGTTGCTTTTGAGGCTAGAGCTGAAGATCTTGAAACCCTAGGATTCATTTCTATAATAACTATTCTTCCGTCTTTAGGGTTAATTGCAAATTGAACATTTGAACCACCTGTATCTACGCCTATTTCCCTTAGAATGTTAATTGATGCGTTTCTTAACTCTTGATATTCCTTGTCAGTTAATGTTAAGGCTGGAGCAACTGTAATTGAATCTCCGGTATGGATGCCCATTGGGTCAATATTTTCAATGGAGCATATTATTATACAATTATCAGATTTGTCCCTCACTACTTCCATCTCGAACTCTTTCCACCCAATTACAGATTCTTCTACCAAGACCTCACTATTTGGTGAAATTTTTAGCCCTTCCTCGACAATAGTTTCAAATTCATCATAATTTTTTGCAATGCCACCGCCCGTTCCCCCTAGAGTAAAAGAAGGTCTTATAATTGCAGGTAGCCCAATAATTTTTAATTGTTTTTTTGCTTCAGATACAGAGTGAGCAATATAAGATTTTGGGGTTTCTAGCCCAATTGAATTCATTGCTTTTTTAAATTTTTCTCTATTTTCTGCTTTAGAAATAGCTTTTTCATTTGCCCCAATAAGTTCAACACCCTTTTCCTTTAGGAATCCAGTTTCAGAAATTTCTAGTGCAACATTTAATGCTGTTTGACCGCCCATAGTAGGCAATAGTGCGTCAGGTTTTTCTTTTTCTACAATCTTCTTTATAACTTCGGCTGTAATGGGTTCTATATAGGTCGCATCAGCAATTTCTGGATCTGTCATAATTGTAGCAGGGTTAGAATTTATCAAAATAACCCTATATCCCTCACCTTTAAGAGCTTTACAGGCTTGGGTACCAGAATAATCAAATTCGCAAGCTTGCCCAATAATAATTGGACCAGCACCAATAACTAAAATACTTTTAATGTCATCTCGTCTAGGCATATTTGTTTCTCTCAACAAGATTTAGGAATTTATCAAATAAGTAGTATGAATCATTTGGGCCTGGTGAAGCCTCAGGATGATGTTGGACAGAAAATATAGGTTTGTTTGAAATTTTTATTCCGCAATTGCTTTCATCAAAAAGACTCAAGTGAGTTTGAATAATATTACTAGGTAAGGATTTATAATCTACAGCAAAACCATGATTCATTGATGTTATAGTAACTTTACCGCTTTCCATATCTTTAACGGGATGATTTGCACCATGATGGCCTTGATGCATTTTATTAGTTTTACCGCCAAGAGCCAAAGCTAATATTTGGTGACCTAGGCAAATGCCGAAAGTTGGAATTTCTTGGTCTATTATTTCCTTGATTATTTTTATTGCATAAGAACCCGTTGCTTCTGGATCACCAGGACCATTAGACAAGACAATTCCAT
>CETV01105568.1_pt1 | contig 10035 bp, 8 predicted proteins | sample 531451 | NCBI WGS metagenome assembly CETV01 (sample SAMEA2623155, study PRJEB7988) | marine metagenome | isolation source: saline water (ENVO:00002010), including | reverse complement strand
GCTCAGGCGGCGGGCAATTTTTTCCCGATCTACGCTCTGGACCCAATCGAAGTGCTCGGCGATGCCCCGAGTCTTATTGCTCTGAATTGGACCGATAAAGTGCCAGCTTAGTTCGAGATCACTCAAACCCTCAATTTTTTCCAGGGCTTCCTGGAAATAATTTTCACCGAAATCCTTGATGCCGGCCGCGGCAGCGCGTCGAATTTTTTCCGGCGCTTGCTTCTTGCTGACGGCCAGCAGCCGGACCGAATCTCGCGGGCGATCATATCGCTCTTCAAGTATTCGAATTCGCTGCTTCAGGGCAGTAATATTTTCTGTTAACACGGCCACGGTTTTGCCCTCACTAGGACTGGGATATTCGCCACAGGGCAGGTACCATAGGTGACGCCATTACTATTGGCCAGAGAGATTTCAAAGTAAAGATGGACTTGCTTGCTCCATCCACAACCAAACTAAAATACTATGGCAGAAGGTAAGGCAGATGGATATTACAGAACTGCTGGGATTTAGCGTCAAGCAAGGCGCTTCCGACTTGCATATTACTGCGGGTATGCCGCCATTGATACGGGTCGATGGAGACATCCGTCGCATCGATGTGCCGGAGATGGATGCAAAAGAAGTTCATGCACTGATCTATGAAATCATGAACGACAAGCAACGCAGAGACTATGAAGAATTTATGGAAACTGACTTTTCCTTCGAAGTGCCAAACTTGGCTAGGTTCCGGGTTAATGCATTTATGCAGAATCGGGGACCAGCGGCCGTATTGCGAACCATCCCTTCGAAAGTACTCACAATGGAAGAGTTGGGTATGGGTGATGTATTCAGAAAAATCTCCAGCGTGCCGCGTGGACTGGTAGTCGTTACGGGCCCCACCGGTTGCGGCAAGAGCACCACGCTGGCGGCGATGGTAGACTTCGTTAACGACACCCGGTATGAGCACATTCTTACTATCGAAGACCCCATCGAATTTGTTCATCAGAGTAAAAAATGCTTGATTAACCAGCGCGAGGTTTATCGTGATACGCTTGGTTTTAACGAAGCACTGCGCTCGGCTCTGCGTGAGGACCCAGACATTATCCTGGTAGGTGAGTTACGGGATTTGGAAACAATTCGGCTCGCACTCACTGCCGCGGAAACCGGCCACCTGGTTTTCGGTACTCTGCACACGACTTCTGCCGCAAAAACTATCGACAGGGTAATTGATGTATTCCCCGCAGCAGAAAAAGATATGGTGCGCTCGATGCTGTCGGAGTCGTTACAGGCGGTTATTTCACAGGCACTATTGAAGAAACCAGGTGGCGGTAGAGTGGCAGCCCACGAAATTATGATTGGGACATCGGCGATCAGAAACCTGATTCGAGAAGATAAGGTGGCGCAAATGTATTCAGCGATTCAGACCGGTGCCTCTGTCGGCATGCAGACGCTGGATCAATGTCTGAAAGATTTGCTCAAGAGAGGCGTAATAAATCGGGAAGAAGCGATCTTGAAAGCGAAGACGCCGGAGGCGTTCTAGTTTGCTCTGTGTTTGCCAGGCTTGCCTTGGAATCAAATGTTCTTTAATTCGGCAAACCAGTTTTCCAGAATAATCTGAGCCGCTATAGCATCTATAGCGGTGTTTTTCTTTTTCCCCCTGCTGGATACAGCGACCTTTTCTAATGCGGCCCGGGATGACAGCCGTTCATCCATGCCATAGATCGGTTTGTGAAAGCGACCATTGAGGCGATTGCCGAATTTCACTGCTCTTCTGAACAGTTCGCTTTCCGAGCCATCGAGGTTAAATGGCAAGCCGACCACGAACAGATCTGGCTGCCACTCGTCGATCAAGGCTTCCAGTTCATCCCAGTTTGGAATTCCATCGTTGGCGCGTAGCACCGTAACCGCCTCGGCGGTAGCCGTCAGGCTTTGCCCGCAAGCCACACCAATCCGCTGCGTGCCAAAATCGAATGCTAGGGCACTAACCGGCTTATTCCTGTCTGTGGGGAAAGACTCTAAATTCACCTGGTTACCTTGCTCGGGGACTGCCTCCGCTCTAGGAATGACCGGCGTCAGGAGATATCTGCTGTAGATCTATACCGAGCAGAGAGGCGGCAGCATCAGCTTTGGCCGCGTAATCCTGGGAGAAAATCAAGTCCGTATCGGCTGGGATCGTGAGCCAGGTATTCGCGCTGATCTCTCTTTCCAACTGGCCTGCATCCCAGCCGGCGCAGCCCAGCGCCACCAGGTAGTTGTCCGGGCCATTACCGGCGGCGATGTCTTGCAAGATCGTTTTAGAAGTGCAGATGCTAATATCCGCCGTCACTGTAATTGAAGACTCCCAGGTCCTGTCGGCGTCGTGAATGATAAAACCCTTATCGCGCTCGACTGGTCCACCGGCAAGCACTCGTCGCTGCTGAAATAGCTGTACTTCTAAATCACAGACTATATCCAACTCGTTGAAGATGTCGGCAATGCTGGCATTCAGGGGTTTATTGATAACGATACCCAGGGCACCTTCATTATTGTGTTTCCACAAATAGGTCACGCTGTTGGAAAAATAGGAATCCAGCATTTGCGGCATGGCAATGAGAAACTGGTTCTCGAGGAAGCTTGGCTTGGTTGAGTCACTCATAAAAAAGCTTAGGGCATCACTGTATTATTCAGAGGTGCCCTAAGCCTCAGAAACTGGTCAGGGCGTTACCCTCGTGGAAACGCCAGGTCCGAATAATCTCTAGTATATCAGCTACTGCGAGGAGTTCCGGAGGAAAGGGCTGAAAAGGAGCAGCGAGGTTTACAATTTCCACCGCCGCCTGATCCAGGATGCTGTGCCCGGAGGGCCGCAGAATCCGAATACTTTCAACTTCACCATTCGGCAACAGGGCTACCAGCATGCGCAAACTACCGTAGAGCTGCCGTCTCCGTGCTTCGCTTGGGTAATTAATATTACCAACTGCTTCGATTCGTCTACGCCATCTATCCAGGTAGAGTGCATCTTGGCTCTTTCTGGTTGATGCAGAGGAGATCGTGTACCTATTAGGTCGTTTCGCATATCTCTGGCGTTGCAAATCCAGCTGCGCCTGCAGGCTGGCGATAGCCAGGCTAAGTCCTTCCGGCGTGGGCCGTTCAGAGAGAATTCTTTCATCCTTCACTTCATCCAACTGTTGTCGCACCTGGTCTTCATCCTGAAACGAGGAGATAACCGCCGTATCCTGAACCTTAACATCGTTAACTGTCATTGGAGCCGCAGGCACGGGTCGAACTTCCTGGATAAGCTCTTCATAGAAATCCGACTCGAAGGGTGAGCTTGGTGCGGCTTTTTCATCGAGGTTGCCACTGCCGAGCTGATTTTCCTGCGCTAGAAAATCGGCGTCGTCCGGTGCGAATTCGCTGCGGTACTGCGCCATGGTTATTGCCAGGGTACCCTTGCTACTTATTTCCTCAAGATAGCTAAAGCCTACGCCCAGAATAATAATGGCATGGGCACAGATGGACAGGAAAACGGTGAAACCGAATCGTTCCCGGGAAAGATCCTGTTCGCTGTCTGGCATGTGTTGCCCTTGTTATTTCAATTTAGCCTGGATGCATTCCATCAAGTCGCCGGCAATGTCCAGGTTCACTGCGCGATCTATTTCTCTGGCACAGGTTGGGCTGGTGACATTGATTTCAGTTAAATAATCACCAATCACATCCAGCCCAACAAACAGTAGGCCCTTTTCCCGCAGAACGGGAGCGACCTGTTCACAAATCCAATAGTCTCTTTCACTCAGCTCCTGGGCAACTCCGCTACCGCCGACAGCCAGGTTACCCCGGGTCTCACCCGATGCCGGAACTCTGGCGAGGGCATGGCCAACCGGTTTGCCATCGATTAGCAATAGCCGTTTGTCGCCGTTGGTTATCTCAGGGATGAATTTCTGCGCCATGATATGCTTGACTCCGCCACCGGTAAGCGTCTCGATGATGACGCTTAGATTAGGGTCGTCAGGCTTCACCCGAAAAATCGACGTTCCTCCCATGCCATCGAGCGGTTTATAGATTACATCGCGATGTTGATTATGGAATGCCTTTAGTTTTTCCATCGAACTACCCACCATTAATGGCGGACAACACTGAGGGAACTGTGTGGCGAACAATTTTTCATTACAATCGCGCAGACTCTGCGGGTCATTAACAATTAAACTACCCGCACGTTGTGCATTTTCCAGCAGATAGGTGGTGTAGATGTAGTCCATATCGAAAGGAGGGTCTACCCGCATCAGAATGATGTCGAGCTCTGCCAGCGCCATATCGGTATGACTCCCCAGGGTAAACCAGTCCTGCTCGTCATCCCTTACCGACAGGGTCCGTGCCTGAGCCCTGCTTTCACTCTGAGCCATGTACAGGTCTGACTGCAGCATGTAGTGGATTACCCATCCCCGTTGTTGAGCTGCCAATAACATAGCGAGCGTTGTGTCTTTCTTTACAGTGATGGATTCGATTGGATCCATCACCACTCCAAGTTTTACACTCATAGAACTGATCCTGTCGCCCTAGCTCCCTATCCCCGTGACGTCGCTTCCGCAGGCTGGATTAAAGGCGGAATCATATCCCACTTTATCGGCAGAAGCGACGCTACCAGGATTCTGAAAGTCCAGGATTTTTTCTGATTTACAGCTTGGCCGCTAAAGCCGCTATAATAGGGTTTTTGCTTGGTGAAGAGAGTCCGTGAAAGTATTTGGTTTTGCATGGGGTATCGGCGGAGTATTGCTCATGCTGGTGTTTGCTATCTACAGACTGGCGCCGATTGCGCTGGATCTGGAACGCTCACCAATGAGTCAGCTGCATTGGGCGGCGCTTATTATTTCCGTGGCCTACATGGCCTATGCTGAAGGCTATAAGGGATTCCATCTGAGTTTTGCTCCCCGGGTGGTGATACGGGCGAGCTATCTGAGGGACAACCCACGAGTTGGCCATATATTATTGGCGCCTCTATTCTGCATGGGTTATATCTACGCAACCCGAAAGCGCAAATTGTTTTCGATTGGTTTGACCGTGATGATCATTTGTTTCATCTTGATAGCACGACTCTTACCGCAGCCCTGGCGCGGGATTATCGATGCCGGCGTTGTAGTTGGTCTAGCTATAGGAATTGTCTCGATTCTCTATTTTATTGTTATCGAAAGCAAAAACCCTGAACTCATAAAAATATCTCCTGAGGTGCCGGGTGACATTTGAAACAAGCTTCAAGCAAGGGCTCTGAGGGAGCCTCATCATGAGCATTGCCACAACAGATACCAGCTGTGCCATAGTAGTTACCTTCAAACCGGATATAACGGCACTTCTGACGCTGCTTGGTCAGTTGAACAAGGAGACGGATTTTGTCGTCATCGACAATGGTACTCCTGACATTGAAAAACTGGCTGAATCTATAATAATTTATGAACGCTGTCTGGATCTGCTGTGTTTGCCGAAAAACAAAGGTCTAGCTACGGCCCTCAATATCGGAATTGACTGGGCGCTGGAGAATAATCGCGACTACGTGTTTTTGTTTGACCAGGATAGCTCACTCTGTGATCTTTTCGTGAGTCGAATGAGCAGTGCCTATATCGAGGCAGATAAACAAAGTGTGAAAGGCATCGCCGCGATGGGCCCCCGGATTATTAACCCGCAATCGATGCGGCAAACACCTTTCAAATTATTCAACCGGCTACTATTGCGCTCCGATCGCGCATTTGCCAACAGTAAAACCAATTTTGTTGCCGACTTTTTGATTACCTCGGGAACCATGCTTATTCTCAAGCACTTCGCTGCGATAGGCAGAATGAAAGAAAGCTATTTTATCGACAATGTAGATCTGGAGTGGTGTTTTCGCGCCAAGTCGATGGGCTTCGACTTGGTAGGAACTGACGAGGCTGTGCTCTATCACACGATCGGCGAGAGAAGCCCAAGTCCCCTTGTGCGTGCCGGAATAATGGCGCAGCACAACCCGTCTCGTACCTACTATTCGAGTAGAAACAGAACCCATTTATATATGGTCGCTTATTCGCCACTGGGTTGGAAGCTCAGGGATATGGTCCGATTTTTTCTAAAGTCGCTGTGGTTGCTGGTTTCGTCCCAAGATCGCAAGCAGTACTGGCATTATATCCGCTCCGGCATTCGTGACGCTAAGTTACTAGGCTGATTTTAAATGAACAGGCAGCCCAAAATAGCTGTGTTACTGGCGACCTACAATGGCGCCGAGTTTCTCGCTCAACAGCTCGACTCCATACTACAGCAAACCTGGTCGAACCTTGTCATCGTGATCCGGGATGATGGCTCTACCGACAATACGGGGGAATTGATTCGCGCCGTTGCAAGCGAGAATCCGGACCGGGTGTGCCGGGTAGAGGTCGACGGGGCGCACGCAGGTGCGAAGAACAATTTTTCGGATCTGATCGAATATGTTCTAGAGCATAAAGTTCAGTTGGGTCTCGAACGCGCCTACATGATGTTCAGCGACCAGGATGATATTTGGCAGCCTGTGAAAATGGAGCGGCAGGCCCGCTTGATGTTTCAGGTCGAGGGCTCAGAAACCGACACGCCGGTGCTGGTTCACTGTGACTTGCATGTCGTCAACGCCGGCTTGCAGCCCGTCGCCGATTCCTTCATTCGTTACCAGGGTCTCGATGCGCGACATAACGGTTTCGGGCAATTGCTTATCAGTAACCTGATTACCGGATGCACTATGTTAATCAATGAAGCTGTGGCAGAAAAAGCTATCCCCGTGCCGGCAGGGGCGATCATGCATGACTGGTGGTTGGGATTGGTAGCTGCAGCCTATGGCGAGATTGCCTTCCTGCCAGAGCCATTGGTGGAATATCGACAGCATGAAAATAATGCCCTCGGTGCCAGGGAGCACAGTCCGGCCAGCTTAACTGACCGCGAACTGCTGAGGAAGATTTTCTACAAGCCCTACACACCTCTGTTCGCGGAGGTCGCAACTCAGGCTGAGACATTTCTTGTCCGCTTCCACGCCGATCTGACTTATAGGCAACGCGTTTACCTGCGCATGACCATGGGGCTACGATCGAAATTCGGCCACCTGCAAAGAATTCTGTTTCGATTATTACGACTTCTCCCGGGCTGAGAACAGATTCGCAAATTACCTTCCGATACTCTTTTACCGGGCTGTGTTCGATTCCTGGTGTTGGCGAATTTCCTCGAGTCGGGAAAGCATCTTTCTCCCCACCGCGGTGGGGGAAAAAAATTGCCTGATTGTCTCTCTGGCGTTGTTGCCCAGCTTCGCGGTCAATTCAGGATCTGCAGCCAGTTCTCTCATGGCAGCTGCTGCCTGTTCCAGATCCGGTTCGGCCCAGCGTTGGCCCGCCTTATAAGGTCCCAGAGTTTTTTCAATCCGGATCAGCTCAAAATCTATGGCTTTGCAATTGTCTGCAGTCATATAGTCAATTGAGCCGGACCAGTTGGTGATAATAGTTGCCTTGCCCAGACACATCGCCTCGGCAGGAGCCAGCCCAAATCCTTCGGATCGATGCAGGGATACGAAACAGTCTATCAATGAGAGCAAGGCATTAATTTCCAGCCTCGAATGGGGAGTTTCCATAATCAGAATATTTGGATGTGATTTGATTTCCTCAAGCAAACTGTCCAGCTTCACTTCTTCTGCATTATTCACCTTCAGTATCAGGCAGACTTCCTTATTGTTGCCCGCGAATGCCTGTTTGAAGGCCTTCACTGCCCCGTAGGGGTTCTTGCGCTCTGCTATAGAGCGGGTATCGAACATGGTCAGAAAAGTGAAAGCAGATTCCGGAATACCGAAATAGCTTCTGGAAAGCACTGACTCGGTTTTCAGGTCGATGCAGTGAGGGATAGTGATAACAGGAACCGGTGAAGATTTTTCCATGGCCTGTCTTACGAACTCTGAAGGCACCCAGACCTCATCGATTTCTTCGAATGCGGGAATCCATTCCCGAGGAATTTCTTCCAGCTCCCATGCCCAGTAAGCAATGTTATAGCGGCCCTTAAAGAAGTGGGCTGGGAGCTCCTGTTTCGCCAGCGGCAGAAAATCTGCGTTGATGTGGATTAGATTAATGTCATAGGGAGCGCTCAGTATTTCCTTATGGCGCCAAGACAGATCAGTCATCCGCCCGGGATTGGCAGTTTCAAAATTGATGATTCCGAAGTCAATAGCTGCGGCTTCGAGAGCTCTGGCATCCGAGCGAGCGCCTTCTCCCACGCCCATCTCCGCCCTTATGTAGCCAATCAGATTTACTCCTGGAGTGAGAGTCAGCTGCCGATTTTTCCTTAAGTCTTGCGCATCGAATTGCAGATCGGCAATGAGCTCCTCTGCGGGCATATCGAGGCGTAGGGAACAGTCCCATTTCTCCAGGCTAAGATTCGGATTGTAGTAGCTGTCTCCTTCGCTGAACTTGATCGACCAGCGCTTCCACATCGCCATTTCGTCTGCTTTTGGCAGACTCGCTTTTCGACTGATGCTTTCATGATGGATAAGGCAGCACTGGGGTGTCCAGATATTTCGATAGCCCAGGGTCGACAATCGCAGGCAAAGATCAATATCGTTGCCGACGACCGCAAGTTCTTCGTCGAAGCCTTCCATAGCCTCGAATTTCTTCCGACTCAGCATCAAGCAGGCGCCGGTGTTGGCGGTGACCTCCCTCACAGTTCTATCGAGCCTTCGGTAAATTTTCTCATCGGGCATCATCTTGTGAAACAGATGGGCGCAGCCACCACCGAAGTTTACGATGAACACACCTGCGTGTTGAATCGCGCCATTTGGATACAGCAACAAGCCGCCAACGGCACCCACTTCGGGGCGCACGGCATGTCGCAGTAATTCCTGCAACCACCTGGCATCGGTGATTTCAATATCATCATTTAAAAACAACAGGTAATCAGCCTTGGCTCGGCGGGCACCGATGTTGTTCAGACGCGACCAGTTGAAGGTTTCATCGCACTCGATGACCTCGAATTTTTTATCGTGAAGATATGCGATTCCATCCGGATTCCTGCCTCTGCTGTTATCGAGCATAAGGATTTCGTAGTTCTCATAGGCGGTGATTGCGGTAAGTGAATCGAGGCAAGGCTTAATCAGATCAAGCTTAGCCGTGGTCGGAATGATAATTGAAACTCGCGGCTCTCCGGCGATGGGCCATTCGATGTATCGGTATCCATCCACCATTGTTAAGTTGGCCTGGGGCTCAAGCTGGGACAGGTGTTTTTCAAGTACCACAGTTTCATCCCGCAATCTTCGTTCCAGATTTTTACCAGCTTGTGCCGGTGCCGACCACAGAATACTGGCGACTCGGTGGATCTTATCGCTGCAGTTTCCAATGTGTAACAGTAGGGCATAGCGCCAGTCGGAGGGCTTGCAAGTTGAGATGAAATCCAGGGAGATTGTCGCCGCCCGGACCAGGTACATATCCCCGACATAGTTACGTGACATCACATGATCGGGGGACCAGCCAAAGGTGAAGACCGGATCAACATGTATGCCGTCGCTGTTGAGCGTATCGTGATCTGAATAGACAAGATCGCTATTCATGGCTTGAGCACAGGCAATCAATTCCCGTAGTGCAAAGGGAAATAGTTGCTCCCCACTATTGAGACCCAGCAGATAATCGCGATCCGGGTTAACCCTCTGTAAAAGCTCGACCAGGCTTGAAGCAACATCGGTTTTTTCTTGCAGAGCCAAGCGAATTTCCGGCAGCAGGCTGCGTTGAATTTCCTGCCAGTTGTTGCCGAGGTAATGCACTTTCCAGCTGCTCCAATCTTGTGCCGCTATGGAATTGAGGGTCGCCAGGCTAGCACCGATGTCTAGGCCCTCATTGACTATTACATGGACTACAAACTGATCGCTGTTGAGGGCTTTGCCGATGGCAGTTTGTGGGTCATTGCTGAGCTGATATTTCAGCCAGGCACTATAGAGCTGATTACCCTTGAGGAGATAGAAATCCTGCTTTAACTCCGAGCGGTATCCTTCTGCATTTTTGGCGACGAGGGTCAGGGTGTGGGCACCGCTACTCAAAAAGTCCAGATTGATCTGCTCCGAAAAACCACAGTCGG
>CETV01068240.1_pt1 | contig 10080 bp, 10 predicted proteins | sample 531451 | NCBI WGS metagenome assembly CETV01 (sample SAMEA2623155, study PRJEB7988) | marine metagenome | isolation source: saline water (ENVO:00002010), including | reverse complement strand
TTAAAACTCCTGGGAACCAAAAGTTGTAATCTGATAGATTAGAAATTTCTCCCCAAACCATTTCTGGTTTGGATAAATAATTATGTTTAACAATGGTTTCCGCAGAAAATGGTTGAAGATAACTTGAAAACTCACTTGTTATTGTCTGCTCGCTATTCATATCTATAATGAACAGAGCAGTCACAATAAAAAAAGCCAGTGTTGCAATTATTAATATCATATTTATATCAATATTAAGTGAAATTTTACAAATGATATAACAAACAAATAAGTAGTTTGGTATAATAAACCTGTTCTATTTCCAAATAAGTAGTTTATCGTGTTTTAATATCAATAGCTCCACCCATACCAGCGCCCGTTCCATATAAAATAGCAGACTCAGATGAGGAAAGCCACTTTAGTTCTTTTATAGATAGGCTGGGAATATTATCAAGCTGTTCTATACCACCCATCTGGACACCATTCAAATAAACAGATATAGTTAAACCCTTACCCCGAAGCCAGCCGGGGCGTGCTATAGAAATAATATCTGCGGCGGTTAGAGCTGATGGAATTTCCTTTAATTCTTCTTGTGAAATAAAATTCCTTGGGCGACTGGGTCGTCGCTCACCACCATTAGATGCACAGCTAATGATAAATATGAAACTTATTAGTATTATTTTATAGTTTATCATATTATTATTTTATACTTAGTGGTCAGAATGTAAGATTGTTTATATAAGATCGGGAGATTATAATTAAATGAAAAGTATTGATGTTTCAGAGTTAAAAAAAATAATGGATGAAAAACGAAAGTATACCTTATTAGATGTGCGTGAACAAAACGAAGTAAATCATGCAAGTATTAATCCACACACACATATTCCATTAGGAGATATTGTAAATAGGTATGTGGAGTTAAACAAGGAACAACCAATAATTGTTATGTGTCATACTGGTGTAAGGTCGGCTCAAGCATGTGATGTGTTAAATAAATTAGATTTTGATGTATATAATTTGGATGGTGGAATTGATATGTGGTCTAAAAGCGTTGACCCCTCAGTTCCTATTTATTAATGCTTGAAACATCTTGCTCCTGTAAATAGCATTGAAATACCATGTTCATTACAGGCAGCGATAACCTCTTGGTCTCTAATTGAACCTCCGGGTTGAATTACTGAAGATATACCTGAATCTTTTATGGCATCTATGCTATCTCTAAATGGGAAAAAAGCATCTGAAGCCAAGACACCTCCGGCAACTTCGTCTCCTCCTTTTTGAAGCGCCATGGAAACAGCATCAACTCTACTTACTTGACCTGCGCCTAAACCAACTGTTGTATCATTTTTCGCAATCAAAATCCCGTTTGATTTTGCATGACGAAGAACCTTCCATGCAAACAGTGCTGTTTCAATATCTTTTGTTGAAGGAGATGTTTTTGTAACAATTTTTAAATCATTTTCTCTAAGACTTTTATTATCAACATCTTGAACTAAAAGGCCACCATCAATATTTCGCACTTCTAATTTATCAGCGCGTTTTCTGATTTCTCCAATTTCTAAAACTCTTAGATTCTTTTTATTTTTAAATATTTCAAGGGAGTTTTTATCAAATTTAGGTGCTAATACAATTTCTATAAAAACCTTAGATATAGCTTCAGCAACATCTTCTGTGCATGTTCTATTAAATGCAACAATTCCTCCAAATGCAGATATTGAATCTGCATTAAATGCCCGGTCATAAATTTTTAGAAGATCTTTCCCCACTGATACGCCGCAAGGGTTTGAATGTTTTACAATAACACAGGCAGGTTCATTAAATTCTTTTAAACATGCAAGTGCTCCATCAGCATCCATGATATTATTATATGATAATTCTTTCCCCTGATGAATTATAGCATTTAGTATGTTAGGTTCATTATTATTTATAATTTTGTATGATGATGCTGACTGATGGGGGTTTTCTCCATAACGCAAATTTGATTTTTTTTTATAAGTTAGCGTCAAATTATCTGATAATTGTTCATCCTTAAAATAATCATGTATTATGCTATCATATTGTGCTGTGTGTCCAAATGCTTTAGCTGATAAATGCTTTCTAGTTTCATATGATATAGTACTATTATTTATTAATTCATTTATGATAATTGTATAATCTAATGGATCAACTACGACGCATACCCATCCAACATTCTTAGCGGCAGATCTTATCATGGTTGGTCCGCCAATATCAATGTTTTCTAAAGCAAGGCTCACATCACAATTTTCACGTGATATAACATCGGAAAAAGGATATAGGTTACAGATAACAAGATCAATCCATTTTATTGAATTTTCCTTCGCTTCTTTTTCATGATCATCACGCAACCCAAGTATGCCCCCTTCAATTAAAGGATTAATTGTTTTAATACGACCATCCATAATCTCAGGGAAATGAGTATAATCACTTACATCGGTAACATCGATATTATCATTTCGTAAAGCATCAGCAGTACCGCCGGTAGATAAAATTTCAATATCATTATCAATTAGTGTTTTGCCAATATCAATTATGTTATTTTTATCAAAAACCGATAAAAGTGCTCTTTTGACCCTAATAGGTTCTTTATTAAGTGTGTCTTTTTGTATCATTATTATTAATTACCGCAAGGGTTAACCTGCTCTTACAGATTAGATTGTTTTTATCATCATTGATATCAATATTCCAGACTTGGATTTTTTCCCCTACGCGAACTGCTTCTGCTTTCCCATAAACCCACCCATTTGATATTGTTTGTAAATGACTTGCGTTTAGTTCAATTCCTACAACTGATTTTTTATGATAATCGATTTGCATTCCCGCACCGATACTAGCAAGTGTTTCCGCAAAAGCTGCGCTTGCGCCACCATGTAATAATCCATACGGTTGTTTTGTTCTATCATCAACTGGCATTTTACCTTCTATACTACATTTATCAAAACCTGTAATTTCAATACCAAGATGATCTGTCAATGTATTTTTTTGAAAGATAGCTACTTGATTTAATATTTCTTTTTTATCCATTATAATCTTTAATCTAATTATTATCCTTTGCTATTTGATTTATTGCTTCAATAAATGCGATCCCTTCTAATTCCTGAACTTTAACTTTTAATGTTTCAGGGGTTTCGTTTGTATTTACTTTACATTTTTTTTGAATCAATATTGGGCCTTTATCTAATTCCTCTGTAACAAAATGAATAGTACACCCGGATTCTTTATCTCCATTCTTAATTACTTGTTCATGAATATTCATATCCTTACCCCCACTGTACTTTGGTAATAATGATGGGTGAACGTTTATAATTTTATGCCTCCATCGGTTACAAAAGGTTGATGAAAGTATTCGCATAAACCCAATTAGTAAAATGAATTCTACATTATATTTTTCAAGCGTTGATGTTAATTCTAAATCAAAATTTTCTCGTTTTTTATTTTTGTGATTAATAAATATTGATGGTAATCCATTATTCTGAGCTCGTTTTAATATATATGCTTTTTCTTTGTTTGATATGACAACACTAACTGTCGCATTTAGTTTTTTTGCTTTTACTGATTCTAAAATGACTTGTAAATCCGTACCCCTTGTGGATCCTAAAACACCAAGTCTTATCATCTTAATGAATTCATGTTATCTATGCGTTTTTTAATTAAAAAGTCCTTACCAATATCTTTACGGTGGAAGAGAGGACCTATAATTGAGGATACTTCTCTTTCTGCAAAAACTTCTGCTTCAGAAATAGTATCAGCAATGCCCACAACAGCCATGGTTCTACTGCCCGATTCAATAAGCTGCCCATTTTCTATATCAACAGATGCATAGTATAACTGATCAAGGTTTGTAATATTATTAATATTAATGGATTGGCCTTTAATTGGGTTATCTGGGTAACCTTCAGGTACAGTATATTTACAAACTGTAGCCTGTTTTTTAAATTGAACCTGTATTTTATCAAGCTCGCAATTTGTGATACCAAAACAAATATCAATAAAATCTGTTTTTAATAATGATAATACATTCATTGCCTCGGGGTCTCCAAATCTTGCATTATATTCAATCAGTTTAACGCCATCCCTAGTTGCCATAAATCCGCCATAAAGAATACCTTTATATTTGTCATCGTATTTGTCTCGTAGCGCATTAATTGTTGCTTCATTTATCATTTTAGCTTCATTAACATCATCAGTATTTAAAAAGGGGAGTAGGTGATTAGAATCTGTATATGTTCCCATTCCACCAGTGTTCGGTCCAGAGTCACCTTCATATGCTCTTTTATGGTCTTGTACAATTGGCATGTGTTTTAATGATTTCCCATCACAAAAACTCATTAAAGAAAATTCTTCTCCAACAAATTTTTCTTCAATTACAAATTTTCCGCCACTATCTATTATTTCTTGGCAATAATCTATTGCATCATCATTATTCGCTAGGTGCTCCCCTGAAACTTTCACTCCTTTTCCACCTGCTAATCCATCAAATTTTACTACATAATCATTACCTAATTTTTGGAAAAATTCTGATACTCCATCCATTGAATAAAATGTTTTGTATTGTGCATCACCTGGAATTTGATATTTTTTAAATAAATCTCTAGTAAACGATTTAGATGTTTCTATTTGTGCCATTTCCTTCTTAGGTCCCACAACTTTAATATTACAATTCCAAAGAGCATCTGAAACACCTGCGGCTAAAGGATTTTCAGGTCCTATTATTGCCATTTGTATATTTTTATCTTTTGCATATCTAACTACCGATGAACAGTTGTTTATATCTTCAATTGTAATATCCTCGCAGAGCTCATTAATTCCTGGGTTCATATTTGATGCAATGCAATAAATCTCTTTTTGATGCCTCGAACGATTGAGTGATTTGATTATTGCATGTTCGCGTGCGCCAGAACCAACAACTAATATTTTATACATTATTATTATTTGAAATAATTATTAATTCCCGTTTCTATAACTAGTTCTCATTTGACCTATTTCATCAATTGTATTTAAATCAATATCATTTGCAATATAATTTCCATCTAAACAAGCCATGCAAGGTTTATCAATATAATGATCTCCTCTTCTTGTTACGGCTTCTACAAGGTCGTTGATATCTTGATATAAAAGGGCATCAACTTCTAAATATTCTTGTATTTCATTTTTAGTCATTCTACCGGCAATTAATTCTTCTTTTGTAGGCATATCTACCCCATAAAAGCAGGGCGAAAGGACTGGCGGGCACGCACTTGCGAAATATACTTCGCGTGCACTAAAGTCTCTTAACATTTTTACAATTTCTCTGCTTGTGTTACCGCGAACGATACTATCATCCATTATCATTACTTTTTTATCTCTAATTTCTAATTCTTGTGGAACTAGCTTATATCGAACTGATTTTTTTCTTTCCCGTTGTCCTGGCATAATAAAAGTACGACCAATAAACGTGTTTTTATATAACCCCTCAGAATATCTGACACCTAATTCATGTGCGAAGGATAATGCTGCTGTATTTGCGGTACTTGGAGCAGGTATAACTATGTCAGGCATTACATCTGGATATTTGTTCTTCCAAGCTGTTGCAAGGTTTTGCCCCATACGTAATCGGGACCTATATACACTTACATCGTTTAATGAAGCATCTGGTCTTGCAAAATAAACATACTCAAAAATACAGGGGTTAAATTCTTTTTTGACTAATCTTTTGTTGAAAATTTTTCCATTTTCAGCTATATAAATTATCTCACCAGGTAATACCATACCCTTTGGCTCATAGCCTAATGGATAAAACATTGTATTCTCAGAAGCAAAGATATAATCTGTTTTCCCACTATCGTTTTTCCGTTCTCCTTTAACGAGTGGTCGAATACCTTGAGGATCACGAAACACAACAAGGCCTTTTCCTATAATCATTGACGTAACTGAATATGCGCCTTTAACTTTATTAAAAATGGATGTAACCGATTCACATAGTAAATCAAAAAACTCTTCATCTGTTTGGGGTGGAATAGTTTGGTGTAATTCATCAGCAAACAGATGGAGCAAAACTTCAGAATCACTTGTGGTATTTAAATATCGCGTTTCTGTTTTAGTAACTTCTTTTGCAAGTTCATTATAATTGGTAAGATTGCCATTATGTGCAAGAGCTATTCCATAGGGTACTGATGTCCAAAAAGGTTGTACTTCACCATGACTGAAACCGCCATGCGTTGGGTACCGATTATGTGAGATTCCAATTGTTCCTTTTAAAAGGCTCATGTTCTCTTCGTTAAAAATTTCTTTTGCTAGACCCATCCCTTTTTCTTTATGCATTCTTTCATCATATGTCATGATACCTGCTGCATCTTGCCCGCGATGTTGAAGATGAATTATGCTATCATACAGCTCTCCTGCTACTGGTTTATCAGAAAAAATAGCGGCTATACCACACATTATATTAGATCCACCAATTTAGAAGAAAGGCCCGTGTATGATTCTGGAGTAATTGATAAAAGAAGTTTTTTATCATCACTATTAATATCAAGACTATCTACAAATTTACCAATTGCTTTTGAATCAATATTAACCCCGCGCGTTAATGTTTTTAATTGTTCATACGCATTATGCCTACCCGATTTTCTAAGTATTACTTGAATAGCTTCGGCTAATACCCCCCAGTTTGCATTTAATTCCTTTATCGCTTCTTCTTTATTAATATTAATACGTGTTAAGCCCTTTAATATATTTTTTAATGATAGATATGAATGGCCTAGCGCTGTTCCCTGATTGCGCAATGTTGTAGAGTCGGTTAAGTCTCTTTGCATACGTGATATCGGAAGCTTTGTAGAAAGAAAAATTAGTAATGCGTTTGAAACACCCATGTTGCCTTCAGCGTTTTCAAATTGAATAGGGTTAGTTTTATGTGGCATTGTTGATGATCCAACTTCTCCTTTGATTGTTTTTTGCCCTACAATCGATCTGCTGATGTAATACCATATATCGCGACAAAAATCAGTTAATATAGAATTGATACGTGTTATCTGATGATAACTTTCTACTAAAGAATCGTGGGGTTCAATTTGTGTTGTTATCAAATTTGGTTCAAGACCAATCGTTTGAACAAACTTTGTAGAAAATTGCAACCAATTTGTTTTAGGGTAAACCAACGATTGTGCAGACCATGTGCCGGTGGCCCCACCAAATTTCCCAAGTAATTTATGTGATGTAATTTGATTTATTTGGCGTTCTAATCGTGAGAAATAAACAGCAATTTCTTTTCCAAAGGTTGTAGGTGTAGCGGGTTGTCCATGCGTTAGAGATAATATTGGAGTGTTTTTATATTTTGTTGCCAACTTATGTAATTCTTTAGCCACATCCTTAAGTAAAGACAAATAAACTTTTTTTAACCCATCTTGCCATATAAGTGAGTAAGCCAAATTATTAACATCCTCTGATGTAAGTGCAAAATGTATCCATGGATGTAGGCTCTTTTTTAATTTCTCTCTAAGAAAATATTCAACAGCTTTTACATCATGATTCGTAATTGATTCATGTTTTTTTATATCACTAGCATCTTTTGTGTTAAATCTATTGTAAATATTTCTATACTTGATTAGATCCTTTTTCGAAAAAGGATCTAATTCTTTAATTGATGATTCATTCGATAGTGCTATTATATATTCTATTTCGACCTTTAAGCGATAGCGCATAAGGGCATATTCTGAAAAATATTCAGATAATTCCTTTACACTATTTCTATAGCGACCATCTAGTGGTGAAATTGAGTGTAGCTGATCAGGCACCAAAAATTCGCTTAATAGCTAAAGCACAATTCCCGGGATCTAAAACAGTTAATACTGGTGTATTGCTCGGCATTTGAAGAGTTGAATGAATATTTACTAGCATGTCAGTTTTATCTAAAAAAGGAGGACAAGCCAAGGTTGGGAATGATGAGTTTGCCCCCACAAAGCCAGACAAGGCATTTGATCGTCCTGCGATCGTTAGATATATAATATTCTTTTCATTACTATTTGAATCCAATATTTCTAGAACTTTTGTTGGTTCTTTGTGAGCAGAAGCGGCATGCTGTTCCCAGCTTATATTATATTCATCTAATTTATCCGTGATTTTTTTGGCGTGTGGTTCGTCGGAAGTTGAACCCATTATAATAATAACCTTCATTAACTGTCCTTTAACTTTTGTTTTATTCTGTCTTGAATTGATTCTTTTACATCAGGGAAAGGAAATAATTCACCCGTAATTTTTTCATACAAATATATATATCGACTGGAAAGCTCTGACACTAATTCATCGGGGGCATCCGGCAGTGTTTTGTCTTTATATGGATCACAATTATCGACAAACCATAGTCTTAAAAACTCTTTATCAATATTATCAGGCTCAAGCCCCTTATTTATTCTCTCATTGTATGACTCAGCTAACCAATAACGACTTGAGTCAGGAGTGTGTATTTCATCTATCAATATAATGTTGCCATCATTGTCATGCCCCATTTCATATTTAGTGTCTACTAGAATCATTCCGTTCTCTGCTGCCTTTTTTTGTCCGTAATCAAATAGCTCTAAAGCTTTAGTGCTACAATAGTTCCAATCTTCTTTTGTCATCCAACCTTCAGTAACTATTTCATCAGGGGAGATAGGGCGATCGTGGTGTTCTTCTTTTGTGGTTGGTGTCAGCATATTATTCTGAAGTTTTTGGTTTTTAATTAAACCTTCCGGTAGGGCATTGCCACAATATTCTCTGTCCCCTTTATTATATACTGTCCATAAAGATGTGCTTGTGCTGCCGGTTATATAACCCCTAACAACAAACTCTATGGGAATTACATTACATTTTTTTGCAATTGTGACGTTTGGATCTGGTATCTCAATTACATGATTAGGTATGATTTCTTTTGTTTTCTTAAACCACCAAGCGCTTGTGAGATTAAGAACCTGTCCCTTAAATGGAATTGAAGCTAATACACGATCAAAAGCGCTTTGTCGATCAGTAGTAATTAATACAATTTTATCATCAAACTCATATTGATCACGTACTTTACCAGCACATTTTTTACCATTACTAAGTATTGTTTCAACTAGTGTATTATTTATTTCTGCAATAATACGGTCTTTATATTTTTTATCTAATTCTGTAACATTCATATGATAAAGGGTTAAATAATATATTTGTATCCAAAATTGTGTTTAATGTAGAATCAAAATTACCGCTGTTTACTGTTATATTCCATATTACACCGTGTTTTATATTAGATATTTCTTTTATTTCAAATTTATCTTTTAATGATTCTAGTTTTGCTCGACCGAAAATGTCATCGTGCTGTCTCACTAGAAAGGATGCTGTGTTACTTGCCTCCTTTACTTTGCTAATAAATTCTTTATTAGAATTATAAAGTTCTCCAGACTTATCTATTTTATTTAACGTTTCGGATTTTTTTTGATCAATATCAATCTCCCAATGAGTGTGGCGTGAAATAATAACATCATGCCCTTTTTGGATCAGTGCATTCTGCACAGAGGCTGCTTCATTATCATTTATGATCATTTCAACTATCCACTCAAAATTGTCATTCGTATTATAATTATCAACGTCAATTAGTGGAGTATCAAAATTCAAATTATTATTATTAATTGGATTACCCAGATCAATAAATTCTAACATTGATGAAAAAATCAGGTCACCATTTTTTGATCGCTCAGGGTGCGGCATCATTGCCATAACATTACCCGAAGTATTACAAACAGCTGCGAGGTTAAATATAGAGCCATTAGGATTTGTTGGGAACTCGTTAATTATTAGTCCATCATCATTACAATATCTAAAAATTGTTTGATCGTTAGTAATAATCTCTTCTAATAATAATTCAGGAACAACAAAGCGCCCTTCTCCATGTGCTAGTGGTATATTAATCCACTCACCTTTTTTAATATGTCTAGTAAATGCGCAACTTTTAGACTCTGCAGTCATTTGGAGATTGGCCCATGTATTATAATACCCAACACCAACAACTTGACCGTCTTGTATTCTTTTGTTATCTGTTAAAGCTAAGCCAATTTTATACTTATTTAATCCTGGAACAAGACCGCTTTCGACTAA
>CETV01083703.1_pt1 | contig 10081 bp, 5 predicted proteins | sample 531451 | NCBI WGS metagenome assembly CETV01 (sample SAMEA2623155, study PRJEB7988) | marine metagenome | isolation source: saline water (ENVO:00002010), including | reverse complement strand
GCCACCATCGCGCTGGTGCTGGGCCTGGCCGACCTGCCGGCGCTGGCGGTGCCGGTGCTGTTCGGCGTCATGGGGTTTTTCGCCGGCATCGCCGGGCCCTCGCGCGATTTACTGGTCAAGCGCTCGGCCCCCGACAACGCCACCGGCCGCGTCTACGGCGTGGTGTATGCGGGCCTGGACATTGGCCAGGCGGCGCCGCCGCTGCTCTTCGGCACGCTGATGGACCAGGGCCGCTACACCACCGTGTGGCTGGGCCTGGCCCTGGTGCAGGGCGTGCTGATCGCCAGCGCCTTCAACGTGCGGCGCGTGCGCCGCACCGGGCGGGTGGTTCAGGCGGCCTGCAGCAGGAATTCCACCTTCACGGCGTCGAACGGAAATTCGATGCCGGTGCTGCCGTCGGCCGGGCGCGTGAGCACCCCGGCCTGCAGCAGGGCGGTGACGACGCCTGCGGCGCGTTCGCATTGAGTATTCGCCGCGCTGCCATCCGATTCGTACTGCCCACAAAGTTATGAATCTGAAAGGTCGGTAATCAGGGGCTTCGAGGTGCTTCTCGAAGCGATCGGATCGGCTCATCGCACCTCATCTATTGCCTCCGGATGCGCACATAATGTTTTGATTCTCAGGGCGCAGCAGGGCTGGCGAGCGCGTTCGAATTTCAAGTGCTGTACGGGATTCAGTGGCAATCACGCTTCTTTGGTAGCTGTCAGGGCGAGAATGGCGAGGCCATGTCCGGATTGACCATGCGGCGGGTGATAGCGTGCTTCAGAGAAGCTCTTTTCGCTTGTGAGTCTTGAGGGGTCTTTTGCAATTGATCCGCAAGCGCAGACCAAATCTCAGAGGCGCGCCCTTCGCTGACTTTGGCTTCGGTCGAAATGAGTGCTATTGCTTCGGCTTTAATGACCGGGTCAAGCATCGTTTGTTCAACCAGTGCCCAATCGCCATTTCCAAAAGCATTGTCGAAGACTCGCTCTAGCGCGGGTATCCTGCAGACGACTTTTCCAAGCAGATAGCCCCCTGCGCCACCCACTATAATGCCTATAGGATTGCCCCCGGTTCCGATGGCGCCGACAACTGCTCCAAGCGCGGTTGATGATATTAGGCAGGCTGTTCTGCTTTCAACAATACTCATGTTCGACATGATTGTGTACTCGCGTTTATAGCTTTGGTGTCGTGCGTTCAGAACGCGCGGCGTAAATCTATGGAGCCGGGACTTGGCGTGATTCTCGCGGTCATGATTCTGACCAACCGCGCGTGTTCAACTAATCTATCCGCTTGGCGTGCCGCGCCAATTCAACGCGCCGGAATGAGATAGCGGTCGCTGGCTTAGGCAAGATTTTAGGTCCCGCTGTCAATTCTCTAAAACCATAGCACCTGTGCTCGAATTGGCTTGTGCCAAATTGAAAACTGGCCATAGGCGCTAAAGTCTGTGAGCCTCTCTCACAACAATGAAGTTTTTTCCCCCAGATTCCTTGGTTAGGCGAAATTGCGGTATCCCACTGCGAACGCCTGGGGATAATGCTTCTGCATCTGGGTAATGGCAGTTCGCGTCGTGATGACGATTTGGGAGCACCTTGGCAGGGGTGTTTCCTCCCCGTCTCGAAAAGAAACTCGCCACTTTTGCCTTCAGTGCGACTGGGTCCTGTCCTCTGTTGACAAGTAATTCGTCGATGTTGTCGCCACCGACGCACGCCATCTTTCCTCCAGACCAGCGACTTGATGCCTTTAGCTCAAAATCTTGCGGAAGGAGTATTTCACTCTCCGCCAATTCGACGATCAGGAATCCCTCGTTGAGGCGTCCGCGGTGAAAACCAACTGCTCGCTCCAGATCGGCAGCGTTCAAATTCTCGATGTACTTTAGCATTGTGAAGTCACCATACCCAATTCGGATGATTCCCATTGGCTGCTCCAGGCTTGTGGCGGGGTGGCGTCTCGCGGTAACAAATGGCCGCCGGAAAATAATATGCAAGCGTTGAACCAAGCATGAATCGATATCGTCACCAATAACCGCTTGTGCCACTGTTGAGTCAATCCCAGCAGCATCGACGGCACGAGAGTGGCGGCTGCCAATAGTGGAGGCGCGTGAGTTAGGTGGGAGATTGCGAAAGCGATGCTTGTCAGCAGAACCGCGCTGTCAATGCCGGGCAGAGGTTGCCACTGGCCGATGCCTCGACGTTCAAGCCAGGGCTGAAGGCCACCGCGGAAGACGATTTCTTCGAGTACGGGGGCGAGCACGAGCACCGTCAGAAGACCTGCCGGATCGGACGGCGGCACGATGACCGGCCAAGCGCCTGCTTGTCCTGCAATGACGGCTATCCACGCGCCAATCGGCCCCGCGGCCACGACCAGCAGCAGCTTGAAGGGCCGGGGGCCCGTGCCGGGCCTAGAAGCTGTACCGCACACCGATTGCAAAGGACTTGCCCTCCGTCTGCCCGCGCACCCGGTCGTCCATGGCCACCACGTAGAAGTGGGTCACGCTGTCCCATTCGTAGAGGTAGGCACCGGACACCGTGGTGTGTTTGCGGTCCACGGCCGGTCCGTCGGCCTGCGCCTGGCCGGCCTGAAACAGCACGGTGCCGGGGCCCAGCGGCACCGCGACGCCGGCCGATAGCAGGTTGCTGCGCACGTCAAGCCCGCCGTCATCGGTGTGGGTGTAGGTGCCGAACAGGCGTGCCCGGCCGAAGTTGTAGCTGCTGCCGAGCTGCCAGGTCGACTCGCGCGTCGCGTCGTCGACGCGGTTGTCGAGCTTGACCCGTTGCCATGTCAGCGCGGCGGCGAAGACCCCGCGCGAGAACACGATGTTGGCCGCATTGAGCCGATTGTGGTCACCACCGTCGCGACCGCGCCCATGCATGGCGCTCATAGTGACGCTGTCTAACAGCAGCGGGGAGACGTAGGCGAGCGTGCGGTTCCAGTAGAAGTCGCCCTGCACAGCTTCAAGGTTGCCTGAGGCGAAGACGTGACGGATGGCCGGCGAGAAGGCCACCGAGTTGCCGAGCGCGTTGAAGCGGACGGTGGCGTCGAAGAGCAGTGTTTGCACGCGGCCCAAGCTCAGCGCGCCGTAGTCGCTGGACAGCGAAACGAAGGCCTTGCGCGACAGCAAGGGATCGCTCTGATTGCGTCCGGTCTGTGCGTCCTGAAAGCGCACGAAGGTTTCGAGCGTCACGCCGGGCTTCCACCCACCCTCGAAGCCATAACTTGCGTTGACGCCGACAAAGCTCGCCGTCATCGAATTGCTGTTGAAGCGGTGCACCCGCTCGAAGCCGCTGGGCTCAAAGCGGCCGTAGGAAAAGTCGGCGACGCCGTAGGCGGTGTAGTCGAACTGTGCGTGTGCGCTCGTGGCGGCAAGGACGGTCGCGACGATCAGCGCGGCGCGCAGCGGGGAGCCGGGCAACAGACTGTGCTTCATCGTGCCCCTCCCGGTTGGTTCGTGATCGCAGGCTGAGTGGCTGCGCTTTGACGGCGATGCCACAACACGGCTGCTGCGGCCAGGACGAGCAACCACAAGATCGGATCAGTCACTCCCCGGCGGCCATTGGCCATGCTGCATCCCCCGCTGGATACATCGGGGCTCGGCTGGGTCCGCCCCTCCAACGCCACCGTAAGGGCGCTCGCCGGCGCCTCAGCAGCGATGGTCAGCGTGCCGGTCGTGGTGGTTGTAGCGTTTGGGCGATAGCGCATGGCCACCGTACAGTCGCTTCCGATACGCAGCGTGAACGGTGGCGTGGGGCAGCTGACCAGTGCGACCTCAAACGGCCCGTCCACGGTCAGCGCATTCACCGTGACGACCCCATCGCCGGCTGCGATCAAGCGCAGTTCGACTGGGTCGGACAGTGCGCCGACGCGCACATCGCCAAAAGCCAAGCTTGACTGCGAAACCAGCAGGTATGGCGCGCTGCCACCCACCGCCTGACCCCTGACCGGAAGTGTGTCCGGAGCGACACCACCCGCCGATGTGATTTGCAGGTGAGCCTGTTTCGTGCCGCCGCTGCCCGGAAGGAAGCTGACCCGGATGTCGCAACTTTCGCCTTCGAGCAGTTGTGCCGGGCATCCGTCGGTTGAGAAGCTAGAAGCGTCGGCACCGATGAACCTTATCGATTGCACGTCGGTGGTGCCGGGGCCGACATTGAGCAGCCGTGCGACCTGCCGATTGATTGTCGACTGGCCTGCGACGACGAGGTCCGAAAAGGTGATCCCAGTGAGCCCGCTTTGCCACTGGAGCACCGGTACCGCGGAAGCTACTGCAGTGGCGGACAGCCGCACGGTGCGACGAGGCGTGATCGGATCGTTGGTATCGATCACGATGTCCGCCGAGTACGGCGTATCCGGTGTGTCACTTGGGGTGAACTGCAGCGCAAGGCTGCAGCTCGTTCCTGCGGCCAGGGAGCGGCCGGCGCAGGCTGTTGAGTCGGGCACCCATGTGAAGCCGGCGCTGGAGATCGACACCGAGCGGATTTGCAGTGCTGCGGTTGCGCCGGCCTTGTTCCCTATTACCAGTGCTCGGGGGCTGTACACAGCACCAATCGAACGTCGGCCGAAGTCGATGAAAGTGGGGTCGACCGTCATCGACGGGACCGGCGTTGGCACACTGGTGCCGCAAACGTCGACACGTTCGTCGGCGAGGCCAGACATGTCGGAGTGAATCGTTACGGTGGTGCAGCGCAGACCCAGGCTAGTTGGCTCGGCTAGAGGCTTAAAGACCAACGAGATTTGACATGCTCTACCGCCGTTTGACAGCTGGGCCAACGCACCTGCGGCCGTGCAGCTTTCGGTCAGCGAGAACTCGGTCGGGTTGCTATGTGTGACAGATGCGATCCTCAGCCCGTCGGAGGTGCCGGTGTTGCTGACGGTGAAGTCGCTCCAGGCTGCGCTAGTGGTTCCTGCGACCTGACTTGCGAATAGCGAAGGCAGCACCCGATTTTCCGTGTCGGCCGATGGATTGGTCGAAACGCCTATTAGCGGGAGAGGGCTGGCGGTGACGCTGCCTTTCAACGTGGTTATTGACGGCGAGAGGCGGGCGGGGCCTTTGTGTATTAACTGCATTGTCGCCCATCGAGTGCCGGTGCCACCTCCTACCCCGAACTTTGATGGGTTGAACTTCACCGCCAGGGTGCAGCTACCGCCCGGCCCCACTTTGAAGGTGCCGGTTAGGCTGGCTGAACCGGACGGTATGCAGCGAACTGGCGGGCTTGCACAGGCGCCCGCCGATGCATCAATCTCATAGTAATTGCGGTTATCGATCGTGCCGTTTATCAATGCAAGGAGATCGATGTCTAGTACGTCGAATCGTCCATCGTTGAAAACCGTTGCGCACAGCGATTTGCTGCTCCCCGTGTCTACTGCGAATCCGCGGCTCAGGGCCTCGAAGTTATCGCCCGCTCGAAGTACTGGCGCTGGATCAAACGCGTTCCCCTGAAAACTGCCGACCTGTTGCGGGCCAAGGCCATTGTGCGAGAAGAAGACGGTCTGGTTGGTTGACTTTTGTACCGACTGGGGTGCGAACTTAACTTGAATGGTGCAGCTGCCGCCAGGTGGTATGGATGTGCTCGCATTATTGATAAGGCAGTCTTGTGGTACTACCAAGAAGTTGGGGTCGCTTGTTTGGATTCCTGTGATTATAATGGCCTCATAGTTCGGAACATTCTGAACGGGATTGGTGTCGGCTTTTGCCTTGAACGTTATTGCGGCTACTGTAGAGCTCTCTTTGCTGCGGCCCGCGGGCACGTCTCCGAAGTCGAGAGGGGAGGCTGAAGTTGTGATTTCTGCAACTCCGTAATTGATGTGGGTTCCATCGTTATTGGCGGAAAGGTATTCTGCCAAGTCCTTAATGCTTTCATTGAGCTCTGTATTGGAGTTGGATTCGAGGGATTTGAAGCTGGGCATGCTGCCCATAGGGTTTGTGGAGCTGCTAAGCCCACTGGACCCTTTGACCGCGTTGATTTTTGTTTGTAGTTGTGTCCCAGTTTTCCCTAGCAGCATGTAACCGCTTGATCCTCTCTCAGTAACCCCGTGGCACAACGCACAGTTTTTGGAAAATATCTCGCGGCCTTGCTGCCAATCCGCTGCTGCTACTGGTTCAGCAAACAACAATATCCAAAACAAGGCGGTGAAAATAAGGCGGTCGTGGCCTGTCATCTCTGTTCCCGGTTATATGCAGTTGACCACCCGAAACTCGACCCGCCGATCCAGCGCGTCGCGGGCGTCGTCGGTGCCCAGTCCGACCAGCGCTTCGCGCGAGCCGACGCCGGCGGCGGTCAGCTTTGCCGAAAGAGCGCGGTTGTCGCGCTCCAGCAGGCGCTTGACCGCTTCGGCCCGCTGGCGTGAGAGCGTTTCGTTCAGCCGGGCGCTGCCTGTGCGGCTGGTATGGCCGACCACGCGCACACAGGCCGCCGTTTTTCCAGCGCCGTCCGCCAGCGAGGCGATCCACATCGTGTATTGCTCGGGCAGGTCGCCGGTCGTCGTGAATGTGGTCTTGCCGGGCTGAAACAACAGCTTGATCGGCAGCCGTTGCTGCTCCAGGCCCGAGGCGACGAGACCGGAGAACGCCTCGCGCGCCACGTCCCGCTGGCCGAGTTGCCAGCCGGTGAGGTACAGGCCATTGAGCACGCGCAGATCGCCCGGCTCGGCCAGTGCACGTGCTTCCTGGTAAAGCTGCAAGGCCTGCGGCAGCTTGCCGGCGTCATAAGCCTGGATCGCTTCATTGACGACAGCCGCTGCCGGCAGGCGAGCGAGGTAGTCCGGATCAGCGGGATCACCGATCTTCGTGTTCACCTGGCACGAGTTGATGTAGCCGAGCACCGTGCGGTCCTTGTGCCAGGTGGGGCTGTCGCGGTAGTAGGGCAGCGGCTCGGGGTTCACCGTGTCGACGGTGGCGCGGTCCAGCTGTTTGCCGACGATGCGGCCGGTGCGCAGGTCGATCAGCGTGAGCCATACGCGGAAGGCGTCAGGCTTCGTGTCCACCGCACGCTCCACGTTGACGGGGGTCAGCGTGCCGATCAGCAGCAGGGGCGCCTGCTGCAGCACTGCCCGGGTCAGGGGCTGAACGGTCCAGCGATCACTGGCCGCTCTCACAACCTGCTGCAGCTGCTCGCCCATGCGCACCGTGCTGGTGGTCTGGGCGCCGGTGTTGGCGTCGATCAGCGGATCGATCACCACGGCGCGAGGCGCATAGCCCACATAAGGCACCGCCTGCGCGACCAGTTGCTGGCCCGCGCGAGCAACTGCGTCGCCGAAGGGTACCGGCGCCGGTGCCACGAGGTCGCGAGGATGAATGCTGGCGGTTGTCGGGGGCACTCCGGGTGCTGCCGAAGGCGGCGGCGTGGCCGTACCGGCGGTGGGTGCTGTTGGCGCCGATGCGGGCGTGTGGCCTGAAGGTCCACAGGCCACGAGCAGCGCAGCCAGCAGCAACGCAGGCGAGGCTTTCAACCAGACAGGGCAGTGGTTGGTCATGGTGGTTCAGCCTCGGGTTGGCAGCATCACCTGCGCGCGTAAGCGGGGTCGGGCAATGGCGTCACGCAGCCCAGGTAGCGGCGCGTCAGCTCGGCCAGCTCGGGGTCTGCGTTGATTCGGTCGGTGAGCCGATTGCGAGAGGCGAGCGCGTTCGGCATCGAGGCGTTGACAGCCAGCTCGGCCGAGCCTCCGCAAAAATGGTCGCGCGCTGTTGTGCTGCCCAGCAGCGCAGAGACGTTGCTGTCAAAGTTGAAGCGCTGGTTGTCTGCGCCCATCGCCGCGTGGCAGGTACGGCAAACGCCCCCCACCACTTCGCGGTAGAGCTTCGTGGCGCCCGGCTGTGGGGTTGTGAAGCCGCCCCCGGTTCCGGCCTCGGCCTGGCGCCATGCTTCGGGCACATAGCCCTTGTCGAGGGTGGTGCTGCTGCCCGTGTACCAGCCTTGGTAAAGCCGTTCCAAGGTGTGCAGCCGGCTGAACTGGTCGGTGGCAGCCACCAGTCGATTGAGCTCCTTGAGCGCTGCACCTTGTTCAGCCTCGCTGTAGCCGCGCTGCGAGGCGAAGAGGTAGTTGCCGGTGTCGAAGGGTAGGAAGGCGGCGCCCAGTTGCGGGTTGGCCAATGGCCTGCTGTCGAAGCGGCCGCTGTAGCGCGTGCCGCCGTGGCAGGCGACGCAGGCGCCGGGCATGTATTTCTCTCCCCGACCGTCGAGGTTGATGGATGGCAGCAGGCCGCCGTCGGGGCCGAAGGTCAGGAACTTGGTGAAGGGCTTGCCGCTGTTCACCCCTGGCGAGGTTGACCACTCCATCGCGACGCAGGCGACCTGCTTCTCGTTGTCCAGGGCGCTTTGGACCGCAGCGTCCGTCTCGCGTTGTGAGGCACCTTCCGGGCCGGGGTGGTTGCAGACGACGAAGGCAATGCGGTCGGCTGCGGTCTGTGTGGCCAACATGCGCCGCACCAGGTTGAGGTCCATGCGGTTGACGTAGGTGGCCGAGACCTCGGCGTTGCCCGCGTCGTAGGGCTTGAACTTGTGCTGGCGTTTCCAGTCTTCGAGCGTGATCGGGTCTTTCAGACCGCCCTGCGCGTCGCAGCCACCTGCCGCGCCGATCGATGTGTAGTACGCGCAGGCCGAGTTGCGGGTGTCGCCACCCTTGTAGGCGAGGAAGGCATTGGGCCCGGGCAATGCTGCCGATGGCGCTTCCTCGAATTCGATCCGCTGGCCACGCACGTTGCCGTCGGGCCCGTTGGCGATCATCTGCGTGATGGCCGGCCTGTGATTCGCAAAGCGGTAGGCGAGCTCGACCGGCGAAGCGGCGCGGTAGCCGCTGGCGTCCGGTGCCGGCACGTCGAGCGTCTGGCTCGCGCCTTCACACGCCACCTTCAGTCGGAAGCGCCCCTGCGCGGCAACGGCGGCATCCAGCGCATAGTCGCCGTAGCGGTTGACGCGCACGGCAGGGGCCAGTGCAGTGCCGTCGGCCTGCAGCAACTGAACGGTGGCTGCGCGTTGAAGCGCAAAGAAGTCGTTGACGCTGCCGCACACGCTGCCGTCTGCAAGGTCAATGTGGCCGTACAGCCGAAGGTTGCGGCCCTCGTCGAGCGTGGGCGACACGGTCGAGACACTGGCGGGGCTGTCGTCGCTGACGTTCAATGAGCCGCCGCAGGCGGTCAATGGTGCACCGGCCACCGTTGCGCACCTCAGCGCATAGCTGCCGGGCTCAAGGTGGGGAAGCGCGATTTCTCCGGACAGATCGGTGGTGCCGGAGAAAACGACCGTGCCGCCTTGATGAACCTCTACCGCCGCATCAGGCAGGTAGACCCGCCGCTCTTTCGCACCGTCAGCTGTGGCAAAGGCCAGGGTATCGCCGGATACCAGCCTCAAGCGGCCCGCGCCGATCGCCGTGCTGGTGATGGCTGGCGCGCTGCGCACAACGGGCGTGACCGCTGGCAGGCGGTTGTTGATGGCGTCGCTGGAGACGGCGTACTGCGCTTCTGTGTAACCGCCTTGGCCGTCCGATACCACGACATAGGCGAAGTGCAGGCCGGGCCCGGCGGGCAGGGTCCACACCGTCTCGCGTGCATTGCGGTTGTCGATGGTGCCGGCCGTCACGCGCCAGTCGTAGTTCAGCGTGTGGCCATCGGGGTCGCTGGATTCGACGCGCAGTGTGGTCTTGTCGGCCCCGCTGTCGCGCGCATTGCCACCGCCGCCGCCGCACCCGGCGAGCGTTGCCAGCAGGCAGGCGAGCACGACCCAGGTTCCTGTGCACTTGTCGTGAACGGTCCAACCTGTCCGGGTCATGTGGCTCCTCCTTGAACCGCGGCGCCGTCCTGCCGGGCGATGCAGTGCATCCTGGCAGGGGGTGTGCCGTCGGCACATCCTCAAATCGACGGAGAGGTGCTGCGAAATACCCGTAGTGGATGCTCAGTGGCAGTTCAGCGTCTTGGCACGTTCAATCAGTTCAGGCCTTGCATCGCCCAATGAGAACTGTTGAAGGATGCGCGCGCACTCGGCGCGCTGTGCGGCGTCTTCGGCAGCGGCTGGCCGCGGGGGAGGCGTCGTCGTTGTCGGGCGCGGCACTGTCGGCGCTGGCGCTTGACGTGGAGTCGCAGGCGCCTTCACGCTGGACTCGACGACAGTGGGCT
>CETV01034755.1_pt1 | contig 10166 bp, 7 predicted proteins | sample 531451 | NCBI WGS metagenome assembly CETV01 (sample SAMEA2623155, study PRJEB7988) | marine metagenome | isolation source: saline water (ENVO:00002010), including | reverse complement strand
TCAGAAGACTCGTCTTCGGATGCTTCTTCGGATGCTTCTTCTTCAGAGGACTCGTCTTCGGATGCTTCTTCTGATGGTGTTTGTTCTCCAGAACCTGTAACTACAATACTTCCAGCTGCCATTCGGCCTCTGTTTTCAATAAGCTCATAAGTAACCCGATCACCATCTTGCAAACGATCAATGCCAGCATCTTTAACGGCAGTAATGTGCACAAAAACATCATTACCTCCATCTTCAGGCTCGATAAAACCGAAACCTTTTCTGCCATTGAACCACTTTACTATTCCTGTAGGCATATTTTCCTCACTTAAGTATTGACACCTCTTTATACTATAAAATTGTAATAAAAAAGTAAAAAATTAACTTATTTTCAGTGTTGATAAAAAAAATGTTATTATTTTATATTATTATTCGAAAAATGGATTATTCATGGATAACACGAGAAATACTGACGTTTTAGTAGCTTCACTTTATAAGTTTTTAGAATTACAAGATCTTGTAAGCACAAAAGAGTTCCTCGATACACTCTGCGAAAAAAACAACGTCATGGGAACTATTCTTATAGCCAATGAAGGTATAAACGGCACGATAGCTGGAAATAAAAGAGATGTCAGATCCGTTACTGAAAGTCTGAACAAAGATAATCGTTTTAAAGGGCTAGAAATAAAATTTTCGAAAACACCCAAACAACCATTTCATAGAATGAAGGTAAGAATTAAAGGTGAAATAGTTACAATTGGTATACCAGGTATTAATCCTAACAAAATTGTAGGGGAATATATTGAACCTAACAATTGGAATAAATTAATCTCGGATCCAGAAGTTACAGTAATTGATACTCGTAATCTCTATGAAACAAAAATAGGATCATTTAAAGACTCTATTTTTCCAAAAACTAAATCTTTTCGAGAATTTCCCAAGTGGGTAAAAAAATTTAAAAATGAAGTTAAGAATAAAGAACAAAAGATAGCGATGTTTTGTACTGGTGGGATTCGTTGCGAAAAAGCTTCCTCACTTTTGAAGGAAGAGGGATATGAAAATGTATACCATCTTAAGGGGGGTATACTCAAATATCTTGAGACTGTACCGAAAGAGGAAAGCATGTGGGAGGGTGAGTGTTTTGTATTTGATCACAGGGTAGCCCTTGATCACGAATTGGGCTCGGGATCTTACGACATGTGTTATGCCTGTAGGATGCCCATAACTGAAGAAGAAAAACTGAACGAATTTTATAAAAAAGGAGTAAGTTGTCAATATTGCTACGATAAAACCAGCGTAGAAAAAAAATTGCGTTTCCAATCAAGGCAATACCAAATGGATTTGGCTAAAAAAAGAGGTAAGAAACATCTTGGTTCCCAACAAAAAAAATAAGTATCCTATACTGTATTCATTTAGAAGGTGTCCTTATGCTATTCGTTCAAGAATGGCTTTGGTAAAAAGCCAGCAATCTTGTGTATTGCGTGAAGTTATACTTAGAGATAAACCCAAATCTATGACGGACTTATCCCCCAAAGGAACCGTTCCCGTTTTGCTTCTTGAATCAGGTGAGGTTTTGGATGAAAGTCTAGATGTAATGTACTGGGCACTCGAAAAAAATGACCCGGAAAATTGGCTACGGTCACAAAAGGCAAAAAGATCAGAGGATTTGATAAATAAAAATGATGGAGATTTTAAATTTCATTTGGATCGCTATAAATACTCCTCAAGATTCAAGGTGATAAACAAAAAAGAACATCGCGATGAGTGTCTCAAATTTATCAAAGAAATTAACGATGAACTAAAAGCAAAAGAATATATATACGATAAAGATGTATCTTTCCTCGATATCGCAATTATGCCGTTTGTTAGACAATTCCGTATCGCTGATACAGAATGGTTTGATAGCCAACCGTATGAAAACGTTAAGATTTGGTTAAAAAATTTGATAGAAAGTAAACTTTTTAATGCCATAATGGTAAAATATCCGTTATGGAAAGAAGATGACGAAATTGTAATTTTCCCCTAATCTTGAGAATAAAGTAAGATGTTAAAAAAATTAAAACAATACACCCATGAAGAATTCGAGCAAAACGACCTTCTGTTCTCTATTACCAGATTATCACCAGGAATAGGCGCAATTATTGAAGGAATTAATTTAAAAGAAGATCTTAATAAAGAAACACAAAATCAAATTTATAATGCCTTGTTAACTTATAATGTAATTTTTTTTCGTAATCAAAATCTTACAACTGAGGAACATTTGAAATTCGGTAGTTATTTTGGTGAGCTTGAGATTCATCCTTTCGCACCATTGGGAGTAAATAATAAAAAATATCCCGAAGTTCTTAGAATTACACATAATAAAGATAATAAAGGAAGAGAAAACGCTTGGCATTCAGATGTAACTTGGCGTCTGGAACCATCATTAGGATCTATTCTAAGAATGATAGAAACACCTGAAATAGGAGGTGATACGCTTTTTGCAAATATGGAAATGGCTTATGAAAATTTACCAACACATATCAAAGAAGAACTTGATGGTGCAATTGCAGTCCATGATTTTTCTGTTTTTCGTAATCAAATGATAAAAGATGGTAAAACTGAAGAAGAAATTGATGAATTTAATAAAAAGTTTCCGAAACCTCGTCACCCAGTAATTAGGACTCACCCTAATACGGGTAAAAAATCCATATATGTAAATATTGCTTTCACAGAATATATAGAAAATTTCTCTGAAAAAGAGTCAAAGCGTATGCTCAGTTATTTGTACAATCAGATTAAAATCCCTGAGTATCAGTGCAGGTTTAAATGGGAGAAAGACTCGATAGCTTTTTGGGATAATAGATCTTGTCAGCATTACGCTGTTTCAGATTATTGGCCAAATGTACGAAAAGTTGAAAGAGTGACAATTATTGGCGATAAACCTTTTTAATCTTCCAAACAGATAGGACAATTTAATGGTTAAAGAAATATCTGTTGATGACTTGATAATGAGCAAGACCTACCTTCATGGTCTTTCAACAACCGGTACTATTTCAGACAAGTGTATAATTTAACTTATTCGAAGGATCATATTTAGATGATTTATATGATTATTGGTTTCTTTATTACTGCCTTACTTTATGCCTCTGTTGGATTTGGTGGTGGCTCCACTTACAATGCTCTCCTGATACTATCTAATGTTGATTATCTTTTGGTACCCAAAATTGCTCTTACGTGTAATTTAATTGTCGTTACCGGAGGAGTAATACGATATCAAAAGAACGCTCTTATTCCCTGGCGTATAACTCTCCCATTAATAATGGTTTCTATTCCTTTCGCTTGGTTGGGGGGGAACACTCTCATTAGCAAAGAAGTTTTTCTTTTAACTCTAGGCCTGTCACTTTTATTTTCGGGAACACTCTTACTTTTTAGACATCAAGAGATAACAGAATTCTCGGACACCATTCGAACAAAACTAGGTATTTTTATGTTTTCGAGTGTAAGTGCCCTTCTCGGATTTTTTTCAGGTCTTGTCGGCATTGGGGGAGGAATATTTTTTTCTCCAATGCTACATTTATCAAAGGCTTTACCTTCAAAAAATATAGCTGCTTTTGCTAGTGTTTTTATATTTGTAAATTCTATTGCTGGATTAACAGGTCAATTTATGAAGGATAGCAACCCTCAAACATTAAACTCGTACTTCGCTTACGCTTGGCTCTTTATAGCTGTTTTTATTGGAGGATTAATAGGTACAAATATTGGCATTAAAAACTTTCGTCCCATTATCGTTAGGCGTTTAACAGCTGTGTTGATAATATATGTTGGACTCAGACTTATAATCGGTTTCTAAACAAGAAGGGTGTTTTTACATGAATGACTTCTCTTCACACATTGCCATAATAGGTGCAGGAATTGCAGGATTAACCCTCGGAAATTCGTTAAAATCACAAGGCCTAAAGACTATCATTTTTGAAAAATCCTCTGACGTAAGTGAATACAGTGCCGGAATCTCAATTTCCAACAATGGTTTAATACCTTTGGATCAGTTGGGACTAATAGAGGAAGTCAAAAAAAATTCCTTTTCTCCAGAAAACGTAATCTTTAAGCAAAATAACAAATCCTTTTTCAAAATCTCGGCTCCCGTTTTTTCAATGAGCAGACAAAAACTAGTCCAAATTCTTTACAAAAAATACAAGGAATTGGGTGGCAAAATTCTTTTTGATCATCAACTGAGAAATATAAATGCATCAGAAGGTCAGATTTCTTTCACCAACTCTCAATCTTACAGAGTTAGGCACATTGCTGCGTGCGATGGGATAAAATCTATCATAAGGGAACAATATTTTACGAGGTCAGGCGATCCGCAATATAGCGGTTACAGCGCCTGGCGAGGCATTGGTAAATCAAACAGCAAAAACGTTGAATTTCATCTGGGCAAGAACAGTCACATCGTCAGTTACCCGATCAACGATGATGGTGACACAAGTTTTGTCGGTATAATCAAAACAGAAACTTTTGAAGAAGAATCTTGGAAAAAAGAAGGATCGTTCGAAGAACTAGTAAGGGAGTTTAGCTCTTATGATGAATCAATTTTTTCTATACTCAACACATCTTCGAAACCTTATAAATGGGGAATCTATGTTAGACCTCCATTAAAAGCATTGATTACTAAAAAAGTTACTCTTTTGGGAGATGCCGCGCATCCAATGGTTCCTTTTTTAGGGCAAGGGGGTTGCATGGCCATTGAAGATGCTTATGCTTTTGGGCTTTTATGTGGTCATAAAGGAGATGATTTTCCATCTATACAAAAACTTTACCAAAAACTTCGTATTGGACGAACGAACAAAATTCAAAAAATGTCGTACCGACAAGGTAAATTTAATCACCTCAACAATCCCTTGCTTGTATCTATACGTAATACCGTGATAAAAAATACCAACATTATTGCTAATAGGTTAAAATATATGCATCATTATGACACACATATCGAAACCTTGAGTGTCATAGAAAACTGAGATAACTTAAACAAATGGCTGTATTAAACTTTAATTCTGGAAAAAATTTCATTGTTCCGACTGAGAATAATACCACATACGCGGGAAAAGCTGGTGATGATGTTTACATCATTTCACAAGCCATTGAAAGTAATGCAAAAATCGACATCATTGATACTGAAGGCTCCAATATCATTCAGCTTGTTGATGGGATAACCGTAAGCGCTTCCCTCTTCACGTCTAACGCTACACGACTGACTCTTTCAAATGGTGCAGAGATTACTATATCTGGTGCCGATAAATTCACATTCGAAACCAGCGGTAATTCTACTTCTGGGGATATAGGTGCTAATCGAGACTATACCGATTTTGTGAAAGGTATGGGGTTAGTCGAGGGACCGCCCTCTTCAGGATCACAAACCGGAACAGCAGATCTTATTATGAAAGATGCATTTGGTTGGGTAGGTACACAATATTTTGGCTCTAATGGAAACGATGATATTACATTAACTAAAGATGTCTCCAACACTGTAAATACGGGAAAAGGTGATGACGTTATAAGAGACGTTCTCGCCACAGATATTGTGAACACTGGGGCCGGGGCAGATACCGTCTACATTTCTTACACCACTCTTGATCCCAACACTTCAGTGAGTATTGATGGGGGTTCAGAAACGTCCGATTTTGACTGGATCATTTGTGATTTAACCGCAAATTCAGAAAAAGATTTTACACTTTGCCGAACAGCTTTTGTGAATTTTGAAGGGTATGATTTCACTGACAGTGAAACCCAAACAATTGTTTTGGACTCAGACGATTTTGTATCTATCAATGGTCAAACTTTAAAAATAGCAGGAGACTTAAGCGATAAGGTAGAGGTTCCCGAAGGCGCATCCCAAACAAGAACCGAAGGGTCATACAACTACTATTCCTTGAATGACACTGAAATCGGCATAGCGGATGACCTCACAGTCACATCAACATCTTCGTCTTCATCAACCAACACATCGAGTTCTTCGTCCTATACGGTTGTAAATATATCTGTTTCAGCCGATGAAACCATTACTGCCACTTCCGCGGCTGAAGATTTCCGTTACGAAATAGATTCTGAAGGTGTTTCAAAAGAAGGGGCTTTTAAGGTCACTATTAACGATTTTGACAAAGCTAATGACAAGCTAACCCTTGTAATATTGGGAGGGACATCCAATCTCACAACTCAACAGTTTGATGCGCTTGGTGATGTCGATGTAACATCGGATGGAATAAGTGGAACACAAATATTTTTTGCTCCAGATACCAGTCTTGATAGCGGCCAATTGGTGTTACCCGGTGTTGAAGAAGCTATCTCGGGAGCATGGAATCCCACCACATACACCGCTGAAATTATTGCTGAGGCAAACTTAATATAGAATGCCAACATTAAATTTCAATTCGGGAAACAATATCATTATCCCGACCGAAAACAATACTACATACAGGGGTTTGGAAGGCAATGACACCTATATTATTTCTAAGGCTACTGTAAAAAACAGCAAGATTGATATCACAGACACTGAAGGTGCTAATACCATACAACTGGTTGATGGAATTACTATTAGCTCTTCGATCTTCACCTCCAATGCTGCACGATTAGTTCTTTCGAATGGAACGCAAATCACTATTAGTGGAGCGGACAAATTCATCTTTGAAGCCGGTGGGAACTTGACCTCGGCAACTTTGGGGTCAAGCCGCTCATATTTAAAGTTTGCTGATGCTATGGGAGCTTATTCCGCATCATTTCAAACCGATAAAGGCGATGGTGGCATCACAATAAATAATGCATACGATATGAGGTTAGTAAAAAATAGCATACTAAAAACAATAAATCTTGGTGATCATTTTGATGGAGAGAATTTAAAATATAGCATTGTTAAATCGGAATACCCCAATCAGTATAATTATTTACAACCATTTATTTCCGACCAGATTTCTCTTTCGGATGGACAACTGAAAGCGCAAGGAGGTGTTGGCGAAGAAATTTACACTGCTAAAATCACGATTAAAGCTGAGAATCAAGATACAGAGGGTTCTACCGAAAAAGTCTTTACCTTCCGCTTAACCGATGATGATGATCTTGAACAAAGTTCCTCTACAATCATATCTTCCTCGGATTCTGAAACTACGATATCCATATCAGAAGATGTCATTGGAGACAGGCTTCTTGACCTGTCATCCTTTGGAATTGACGAAGGATCCGCAAAAATTACCTCAGTTTCCATTGGAGGATCCGTAACTCCAATTTCTTATTTTTTAGCTGACCCCTGGGCTCAGAATGGTTGGACGGACTATTTTTATGTTAATAAAAACGTCCTTAAATTCGCACAATATTCCTATTACGACTATGACACGGATGAATATAAATTATTTTTTGGACCAAACAACATATATGGCAGTGATTGGCAATTTCATGATCTTATAACATCAAATGTGAGAGATAACGAATTCAGCATTACCTTTGAATACACAACTGATGGGGAATCCAAGACTCACAAAGTTATTATTGATTCTTTCAGCAATACTTCTAGCGGACCAATAGACGCCATTCCGGACGGAGATAGAGTAAAAGAAATTCCCGCCACAAGCGATAACAATATTAATGCTTTGCTTTTAAGTGATTGGCAATGGGCAGGTAAAAATAATTCCGAAATTACAGAAGTTACCTTTGCTTTTCCGCCTTCAACCGATACCGATAATGTTATGCCCTGGGTGTCTAATCCTTCTGGATCTATTTGGGAACTGGCTGATTCAAGGGACACACATATTGATAATGAAGACTTTAAAGGTGCTGTTCGAAATATCCTGAGCATGACAGAAGAAATGTTCAACGTTAAGTTTACCGAATTAACTCAGGACAATTACAAAGAAGCAGACCTGCGTTATATCCTTTTTGTGACTACAGACGACGCTGGTAACTCACAAGCTTGGCATCCGGCACCTGAAAATCACTCTTATGTATATATTCGGACTTATGGTAGTGGAGATTATACTGATTACGCTGCCGGTACTTCGCAGTATGGAACTATATTGCATGAAACAGGGCACGTGTTAAATCTCGCTCATCCCTTTCACGGAACGAAAATTGAAAGCTCACAAAACACAACCCTTTTCTCGGTCATGGCTTATGACACTTTCTGGTTAAGAACAACCGATACTTATGGAATTGCCACAGGAGACGGGACTGGTCTCTATAAAGGTGATACAGCAGATTATGCGAATGCTTTGAGTCAAAGTTCCTGGGATCTTCACGATATAACCGCATTGGGCCATATGTATGGATACCGAACAAATTATAAAAGCGAAGACACGATTTACACTTTTTCGTCCTCTGCAAATATACATGAGACGATCCACGACATGGGAGGAAATGATACAATAGACTTGTCGAACTATACGGAAAACACAATCATTTCCTTGATTCCAGGCGGTGTGTCAGAAGTTGGATCCAACAAACTATTTTGGGAAGGGGACAGTCAACAATCGGGAGATTACTTTGTATTAAGTTCTAAAACCGATATTGAAAAATACATCGGCTCCAGCGGCAATGATGATGTAACTTTGAACACCTCGGTGATCAATGATGTCAGCACCGGTGCCGGCGATGATGTGATAAGAGATGTTCTGCCCACAGATATTGTGAACGCGGGGGCTGGGGCGGATACCGTCTACATTTCCTACACAACCCTTGATCCCGACACGGCTGTGAGTATTGACGGAGGGTCAGAAACCACCGATTTTGACTGGATCATATGCGATTTGGCACCCGATACGGAAAAGGATTTTACCCTGTGCCGAACCGCCTTTGTGAATTTTGAGGGTTTTGATTTCACCGATAACGAGAAACAAATCATAACGCTCGATAGCGAAGATTTTGTTTCCATCAATTCTCAAACTCTATCGATTAAGGGAGACAGCACCGATGAAGTGGTTCTGCCCGAAGGCGCAACAGAAACCCGAAGCGATGATACCTATGTGTATTATTCTTTTAACGATGTCGAAATTGCGATTTCTGACGAAATGATGATTGGATAATTTTTGGATAGACTGCAATGGCAACTCTGAATTTCAATGCTGGAAACAATATTATCGTTCCAAACGAAGACAATACCACCTACAGGGGATTGGAAGGTGGTGATATTTATGTCATCTCAAAGGCTACGGAAAAAAATAGTAAAATAGACATTGTTGACACCAGTACCAATCCTTTAAAAGATAAGGACTCGGTAGAGATATCAAAAAATGATACCGAAGCCGTTATAGCGGTAAGAGATTTGCAAAAAGGCATAACTGTCCTTGATCTATCCTTCTTAGATATTGACCCAGGCACGACTGTAGAATTAAAAAGTCACTATTGGCATAGTAGTCTAGATGATGATCCGGTGTGGTATTTTGGGGATGGTGGAGAGGAATTTTCCACTGGAATTTGGAATTTTTTTGATATTGTTGATAATTCTTTAGTCCTGGCTCCTGAAACTTATTTTGATTTTACAAATGATGAAGTTTACTTCGAACATACACGCAAAAATGATGACGGAACATTACAAGATCCTTTTATGACTTCTACCACCGTTCGCCTCGCAAACGAAGACAAAGACGACGATTTCAAAGTTAAATTAGCGTATATTTCAAACGGTGAAGAAAAAGAATATATTGTAACGATAGACGCCAGCTTTGATGACACCGGCGGAGAAAATATCATCCAATTGGTTCATGGTATTACAATCAGTTCGTCCTTGTTCACGTCCAACGCTGCGCGATTAACACTTTCCAATGGCGCACAAATCACCATCAGCGGCGCAGATAAATTTACCTATGAAGTTGGAGGAAATATCACTGCAGGTAAAGCAGGTGATATTAAGACTTTTGAAGAATTTTCTCAATATATGGGTTTGGAGGCTTTGCCCTCCTCCGGATCGAAACAAGGCAATAAAGACATCATCATTGATAAACGGGACCCACTAAAATCTGATTTATCCAATTTTCCTCTCAGCGATCAAGAAAGGATTGTTGATGGGGAAAGCCAAACTATTGACCTGAGTACATATTATATCAAACCCGAAGGAATTACTGGCGCAACAGACTTATCTTCGATCAACGATTTATCGGAGATCGATGCTATTGAAATAGTCGTCGGAGCATCTGAGGCTACTGTTGCCCTAAAAGAACTTAAGAAAG
>CETV01112507.1_pt1 | contig 10177 bp, 9 predicted proteins | sample 531451 | NCBI WGS metagenome assembly CETV01 (sample SAMEA2623155, study PRJEB7988) | marine metagenome | isolation source: saline water (ENVO:00002010), including | reverse complement strand
TTTTTAAAGGGATTTTAGTAATTTTCTTTTTATTCTCATGTATTTGCTTATTGATGTTGAGTAATTCTTATAATCTAAGAATAATTTTTTTACAATTTTAGAATGTTTTCTTTTGTTTTTTGATTTTAAAATTTCAAGAAGTTCGTAATCTTCAATACCTTTTCGATGCGCTTCAAATCTTATTGATGATAATGGACCATCTTCTCCAGGATATATAATGTGGGTGTCTCCAGCAGGCAGGTAGTTTGTGGGTGAAGCAATTGGGGAGGGATGTTTTACCACACTTTGTTTAAAAGGATCTGCTATGTATTGATTTAATCCCCAATGCAGATATCCAAAAGTATTATATTTTGATCCAGCCCATCCAAAATAAACTTGTCTAATTCTTTCCATATCAAGAGTTCTGTTCAGCCATTTTCCGCCTGGAACTAAACAGGTATAAATTAGCACTTTTTCTCCTATTTTTTCCCTTGATCTGAAAAAACCTTCATTTTCTTGAAAATCATTTATAATTGGGCACCAAAAATCAATAGCTCCATTTAAGGATTCTTTAGCATTTGTTGCTTCCATAATTTTTATTTCAGGATAGATATCTTTTATTTGTTTTGAAACTTGTCTATAGCATTCAGCATTATTGTTAGTTGGTTCATCTGCAATGTGTTGTAGCCATTGATTAGTTAAGTTATATTTTTTTGTAAATTTTTTTATTTTTCTAATAATTGTATCTATATCTTTTTTTGCTTCATCACTAAAATAACCCCTTCCTCTTAAATTAGTTATTAATTCAGGACTTCCCCAATCATCATTTTTACCTCTACCTAAAAGATGTGGAGATTCGAAATACTTGAAACCATTTTTTCTAAATACATCAATAAATGAAATCATTTTATCTTCATCTAGATGAATCTTATTCTCTTTAAGGCTAATAAGCTCACTAGGAATAATGACACAATTTTGTCTTCCATTAGCCATAATTTTTGCATATTTTTCTAACATTTTATACCATTTATCACTCCATCTTTTAAGGCTGTGCTTTTCTTCCATTTTAGCAATATTAAACCAATTTGTATAAAAGAAATTACTATCAATTAATTCAGGAATTGAAGCGGAGTGAACTTTAATTTTAAAATTAAGTTTTTGGATATTTTTTAAATTCTCTTTTATTGAAATCTCAATCAAATAATTTTTTTCATCTTGAAGATGTTTTGAATTTACGGTAAGCCTTAATAATGAATACTTGTGTTTGGTTACGAAACTTTTCTTATTCCATGGATAAATTACCTCAAAAATATCAAATGGAGCCCTTCTTATAACATATGGATTAATTTTTCCTTTAAATTGTTCAGTTCTACTATCTAAACCAGTATTTTCTTCAACAGGAACAGGCTCAATTATATCCCAATTTATAGATCTAATATTTTTTGACCTAGTATCGATAGAAATTTTATTTCCAATATTAGATTTAATTAAAATGTGAACTTCGGCAGATGAATTTGAAGGAATATTGGTTTTATAATTATTATTAAACTTTAAATTATTATAATCTGGATAAACTGCTTCTAAAGTATTTAATAATCCAGCTTTAAATTGAGCATAATTTGCAAAACTTGATAATAAGAAAAATAATAATATATATATAAATTTAATATTCATTTTATTTAATAATAAGTTCATTAACTTAATCTTATTAAATTATGAAAATTTAATTATTTTCGCATCACTTAAATACTTTTAAAATGAAAAAAAAATCTATAATATCTTTAGTAATCATTTTTTTTATGCTAAATGCATGCACTTCATTAAAATTATTTTCACCTGAAACACATAATCATAACTATCCAGATAAAAAATATAAACAAAAAGTTTTAAGTAATGTAAATGATAAAAAGACAAAAGAGCTTTTTAATGGAAAGGATCTGAGTGGATGGATTATTTATGGAACTGAAAAGTGGTATGTTGAAGACGGACTTCTAATATGTGAAAGTGGTCCTGACGCTCAATATGGTTATTTAGGTACTGAAAATTTTTATAAAAATTTCATTTTAAATCTTGAGTTTATGCAAGAGGCTAACGGAAATAGTGGTGTGTTTTTTAGATCAACAGTTGATGGCACTAAAGTAAGTGGTTGGCAAGTTGAAGTAGCTCCTCCAGGTTTTTATACAGGTGGAATTTATGAGTCTTATGGAAGAGGATGGCTTATTAAACCTAGTGAAGGTAAGGATGCCTCTTTGAAAATGGGTGAATGGAATAAGCTTACAGTTAAAGTTTACGGAGATAAAGTAACTACTTGGTTAAATGGAACACAAATGATTACTTATTCTGACAGTAAAATTGGTGAGGCTGACGGAAGAATAGCTTTACAAATTCATGATGGTGGTGGAATTAAGGTTAAGTGGAAAAACATTAAAATACAAGAACTTAAAGATATCGATATTAATTTCTAAAAATTTTACCGGAAGAATGATCTTTAATTGCTCCAGTTACACTTTTTAAACAATTTATTTTTTCTTTACTTTTTAGCAGCCCCATATAAGCAAATATCAGCGCTTCTTTATAATCTATAATTTGAGAATCAGGAACAATAACTTTAGATTTTACTTTAGTTTTAATAGAATCGATTAGGGTATTATTATAAGTGCCTCCACCTGATATTAAGATTCTATCATTAAAATAACTGCCAATAGATTTACTAATTTGATCTGATATGTGTTCTATATAGGTTCTTAGAATATCTTTAGGATTTAAAATATGAGAATCAATTAATGGTATGACCTTAGATTTTACAAATTCTATTCCTAGAGATTTTGGACCTGATTTATTATAGAAACTCATTTGATTTAGTTGATTTAATAGATCTAAGTTGACAGTTCCTTTTTTTGACAAAACTCCATCTTGATCAAAAGTATATCCCATTTTTTTTGAATAATGATTTAAAACAGTATTAACAGGGCATATGTCAAATGCCTTGATTTTATTATTATCCTTAATTGATACGTTTGAAAATCCCCCTAGATTTAGGCAGAATTTATAATTAGAAAAAAGATCAAGATCACCAATGGGGACCAATGGCGCTCCTTGTCCTTTATACTTTACATCTTGGGTTCTAAAATCGCAAACTACATCAGTTTTTATAATTTTATTAATTGTTTTTCCATCTCCAATTTGAAGAGTTTTTCCTTTATTAGGTTCATGAAAAACAGTATGTCCATGAGAAGAAATTAGATCTATTTTATCAATGGAAAATTCACTAATAAACTCTTTTAAATAGTTGCTAATTAGAGTTCCGTATTCTATATCTATTTTTTTTAATTCTTGTTTATTTAAGAAAATACTTTTTTTTAATTTTTCAATCCATTTTTCATTATAACGATAAGTCTTAGAGTTTATAATATTATACTTTGAGTAATTAGATTTTTTAAATGAAACAAAACAAATGTCTAAACCATCTAAGGAAGTCCCACTCATTAAGCCTATTACATATATAGAGTTATTATACATAAATTATTTATGTATTTAAATTAAATAAAAAATACGATATACTAATTAATTAAAGAAGAAAGTGTACTAATAGTATTTGTTGGATTTTCTGATTTAAAAACAAAACTTCCTGCCACAAGAACATCAGCACCATTTTCAATCAATTTTTTTGCATTTTCAGAATTAACTCCTCCATCTATTTCAATTAAAGTCTTTGAATTGCGCTTGTTAATTAATGATTTAAGATTTTTGATTTTTTGGTAGGTAGTTTCTATGAATGATTGTCCTCCAAAACCTGGGTTAACACTCATTATACATACTAAATCAATTTCTTTTATAATTGATTCTAAAGATGAAATAGGAGTGTGAGGGTTAATTGCTACTCCAGCCTTCATATTAAGACTTTTGATTCTTTGAATAGTTCTATGAAGGTGAGTACAAGCTTCAAAATGAACTGTTAATACGCTGCTTCCTAATTCTGCAAACTTTTCAATATAATTATCTGGATTAATTATCATTAGATGAACATCTAAAGGTTTTTTTGTATATTTTTTTAAAATGTTCATTATGGGAGTGCCAAATGAAATATTAGGAACGAAAACACCATCCATTACATCAATATGAAACCAATCAGCTTTACTGTCATTAATCATTGAAATCTCACTTTCAAGATTTCCAAAGTCACAGGCAAGCATTGATGGCGCTATTAAGTTCATTTTAGCCTAAGTAGGTTTTTAAAATCTTGCTTCTGGAAGTATGCTTAAGTCTTCTAATCGCTTTTTCTTTAATTTGTCTAACTCTTTCTCTTGTCAGATCAAACGTTTCTCCAATTTCTTCTAATGTCATAGCATGTTTTTCTCCTAAGCCAAAGTATAACCTAACAACATCTGCTTCTCTAGGAGTTAATGTCTCAAGTGCCCTTTCAATTTCAGTTCTTAATGATTCATGCAATAAATTTCTGTCTGGATTTGGAGATTCACCACTTCTTAAAACATCATAAAGGTTTGAATCTTCCCCTTCAACTAACGGAGCATCCATTGAAACGTGTCTTCCAGAATTTTTCATTGATTCTTTTACATCTGAAATAGTCATATCTAATTCTTTTGCTATTTCTTCTGCAGAAGGAACTCTTTCGTTTGCTTGTTCTAAAAAAGCATACATTTTATTGATCTTATTAATAGATCCTATTTTATTTAGAGGAAGTCTAACGATTCTAGATTGTTCAGCTAAGGCTTGTAAAATAGATTGACGTATCCACCATACTGCATATGAAATGAATTTAAATCCTCTTGTTTCATCAAATCTTCTAGCAGCCTTTATAAGACCTAAGTTGCCTTCATTAATTAAATCAGGCAATGTTAATCCTTGATTTTGGTATTGCTTGGCAACAGAAACCACAAATCTAAGATTGGCTTTTGTAAGTTTATCTAGTGCATTTTCATCACCAGCTCTAATTTTCTGTGCTAATTCAACCTCTTCTTCAGCAGTAATTAAATCAACTTTTCCAATTTCCTGAAGATACTTATCTAAGGATGCAGTTTCTCTGTTGGTTACCTGTTTTGTAATTTTTAGTTGTCTCATTGATAGTGCTTAAATTTATTATACGTTAAAACGTATAAAAAGGTTACAATTAATCTCAACTTTTATTAAATAACAGATAAATTTAATTTATCTGTTATTTCTATACCTGTTATCTCTTCCACTGTTATTTCCTCTTGGTGGTCTTGGTGGTCTTTCAACATATCCTTCAGGTTTTTCTAACAAAGCTTTTCTTGAAACTTTTTCTTTTCTAGTTCTAGGGTCTACTCCAAAATATTTAACTTCTAACTCGTCACCAAGTTTAAGTACGTCGCTTACATTGTCAGTTCGTTCCCATGCAATTTCACTTACATGTAAAAGAACTTCGTTTCCAGGTGCATCCAAATATTCGACTACAGCTCCAAAATCAAGTATTTTTATAACTTTAACTTTATAAGTATTACCTTTTTCAGGTTTAAACAATAATGAATCAATTTTAGCAAGTACTGCGTCAATTCCTTCTTGATCAGTTCCTAGAATTTCAACTATTCCCTCTTCTGTTTCTGGGTCTTCATTAATCACTATTGTACAGCCAGTAGTTTTTTGTAATTCTTGAATTACTTTTCCGCCTGGACCAATAAATGGACCTATAAATTCGTTAGGAATTCTACTAGTTACCATTTTAGGTGAATGAGATTTAACATCAATATTTGGTTTTTCAATAGTTTCAGTGATTTTTTCTAAAATATGTAATCTTCCATCCCTTGCTTGTTTAAGAGCATTTACTAAAATTTCATATGATAAACCTTTGATTTTAATATCCATTTGGCATGCTGTAATTCCTTCAGATGTTCCCGTTACTTTGAAATCCATATCTCCTAAATGATCTTCATCTCCAAGAATATCACTTAAAACAGCATATCTGTCTCCATCAGAAATTAATCCCATAGCTATTCCAGAAACTGGTCTTGTAATTTGAACTCCAGCGTCCATTAAAGCCATGGTTCCAGAACAAACTGAAGCCATAGAAGAAGATCCATTTGATTCAAGTACTTCACTAACTACTCTCACAGTATATGGACAATCATCAGGTATCATTCCTTTTAAACCTCTTTGAGCTAAATTTCCGTGACCAACTTCTCTTCGAGATGTTCCTCTTAGTGGTCTAGCTTCTCCAGTACAAAAAGGAGGAAAATTATAGTGTAAATAAAATGTTTCTTCACCTTCAAAAGATGGCATATCAATTTTATTAGCTTCTCTAGATGTTCCAAGTGTAACTGTAGCTAACGCTTGAGTTTCTCCTCTTGTAAAAATTGCAGAACCATGAGTTGAGGGTAAATAATCTACTTCGCACCAAATAGGTCTAATTTCTGTTGTTTTTCTTCCATCTAATCTTAATCCTTCACTTAAAGTTAATTCACGAACCGCTTCTTTTTGAGCTTTACTGAAATATTTTCCTATTAATTTTTCATGTTCTTCTAACTCCTCTTCGCTAAAGGATTCTTTTATTTCTTCTTTAACATTTGAAAAAGCTAAACTACGTTCTGCCTTTGAAGTTCCTTGTTTAGCAATTGCGTAACATTTGTTGTAAGATAGTTCATGTATTTTTTTTGAAAGCTCTTCATTTTCCACGCTAGTTTCATACTCTCTTACTGCTTTTTTTCCAACTGCTTCTGCCAATCTAACTTGAGCTTCAATTTGAATCTTTATTGATTCATGAGCAAACTTTATTGCTTCTGCCATTTCTTCTTCACTACATTCATCCATTTCTCCTTCAACCATCATGACTGAATCTGCTGAAGCTCCAATCATCATGTCTATATCAGATTTTTCTAATTGAGCTCTACTAGGATTTATAACAAATTTACCATTAACTCTTGCTACTCTAGCTTCAGAAATTGGACATTCAAAAGGAAAGTCACTTAATTGAATAGCTGCTGAAGCAGCAAGTCCTGCAAGAGAATCTGGCATTACATCTTCATCATGCGACATTAGCTGAATCATTACTTGAACCTCTGAATTATAGTCTTTAGGGAATAATGGACGTAAAACTCTATCGACTAGTCTCATTGTCAAAACTTCCCCATCACTAGGTCTAGCTTCTCTTTTAAAGAATCCCCCTGGATATCTTCCAGCTGCAGCGAATTTTTCTCTGTAATCAACAGTTAATGGCAAGAAATTTAGTCCTGTAGATTCATAGTTAGAAACTACTGTACATAAAAGCATTGCTTTACCCATTTGAACTACTACTGATCCATGAGCTTGTTTTGCAAGTTTTCCAGTTTCTAAAGTAATTATTCTTCCATCACCAAGATCGATGGACTCATTATAAGTTTTGATTTGCATATTTTTCATTAAATTAATTAAGTTGTGTTGTGTCTTAAGTAGAATACCAATGAAAAATTATGATAAAAACATCTATTTACGTAGATTAAGCTTTTTAATAATCTCCCTGTAACGATTAATGTCTTTATTCTTAAGATAGCTTAATAAGCTTTTTCTTTTACCAACCATCATCACTAATGACCTTTCTGTATTAAAATCTTTACGATTTTTTTTGAGATGCTCGGTTAAATGATTGATTCTTGCAGTGAACAAAGCAATTTGTCCTTCTGATGAACCCGTGTCTGTATCAGATTTTCCGTGTTCCTTGAAAATTTCTTTTTTGTTTTCTTTTGTTAAATACATGCCAATATTATTATAAATAATTATTATGTAACCAATATTAATTTATTGGAGCGGCAAATATAAGATTATATTTTAGAAATTAGCAACTATTTATTGATTTGCCTAATGGGTCTGTTTAGAACTAAATCAAAGTAAAGATTGATTTTTTCTTTCAGCTGTGTTCTTGATGTTATAAAATCAAGAAACCCATGTTCATGAAGAAATTCTGATCTTTGAAATCCTTCTGGAAGATCTTTTCCTGTTGTATCCTTAACAACTCTTGGACCAGCAAAACAAACTAAGGCGCCTGGTTCAGAAATATTTATATCTCCAAGCATAGCAAAAGAAGCAGTGGTGCCTCCAGTTGTAGGATCAGTACATAATGAAACATAGGGTAATTTATGATTTGATAGTTGAGCGAGTTTAGCTGATGTTTTAGCCATCTGCATTAATGAAATAGCACCTTCCATCATTCTAGCGCCCCCAGATTTAGAAATTATAATTAAGGGAACTTTTTTTGAAATAGCGAGATCTATGCCTCTACTTATTTTTTCTCCAACTACTGAACCCATAGAACCACCTATATATTTAAAATCCATACAGGCAATAACCACATCTAATCCTTGAGATTTACCTATCGCTACTCTTATAGCATCTTTAAGACCTGTTTTTTTTACTGCTTCCTTGGTTCTGTCTTTATAAGATTTACTATCGCTAAATTTTAATGGATCTTTTGAATATAAATTTGCGTCAATTTCTTTGAATTTATTATCAAATAAAATATCAAAGTATTCTTTGCTTCCAATTCTTATGTGAAAGCCATCTTCTGGAGATACAAAGAAATTTTTTTCTAATTCTTCTTTATCTATGATTTTTCCTGTGGGAGTTTTATGCCAAAGCCCTTGAGGAGTGTCTTTTTTCTCACTAGTATTAGTCTGAATTCCTTTAGATTTTCTTTTAAACCAAGCCATAAATAAGGATATTTATTCAAATATAAGAAACCGAAAATTAGTTAAGCGTATTTACATTGTTTAGATCATGAAAAGCTTGAGTTAATCTTGAAATAAAACTTTCTTCGGCATTTCTTAGCCATACTCTAGGATCATAATATTTTTTATTTGGCAAATCTGATCCTTCTGGATTTCCTATTTGACTCTTTAAATAATCTTCATTACATTTAAAGTAATCTCTAACTCCAGACATAAATGCATATTGCATATCAGTATCAATATTCATTTTAATAGCACCATATTCAATTGCTTCCCTTATTTCTTCAACAGATGAACCAGATCCTCCATGGAAAACAAAGTTAATGGTGTTATTACTTACGTTATATTTTTTTGAAATATACTCTTGAGAATTTTTTAAAATCTTAGGAGTTAATTTAACATTACCAGGTTTGTAAACTCCATGAACATTTCCAAATGCTGCTGCTATAGTAAATTTATCACTAACTTTTAATAACTCTTCGTAGGCATACGCAACTTCTTCGGGCTGAGTATATAATTTAGAATCATCAACATCTGAATTATCAACTCCATCTTCTTCACCTCCTGTTATTCCAAGTTCTATTTCTAGTGTCATTCCAATTTTACTCATCCTTTGTAAATAATCTTTACATATTGATATATTTTCTTCAATAGGTTCTTCTGATAAATCAATCATATGTGAGCTAAAAAGTGATTTACCTGTTAGATCAAAATGTTTTTCACTAGCATCCAATAAACCATCAATCCAAGGCAAAAGTTTTTTTGCAGCATGATCAGTATGAAGAATAACAGGAACATTGTAAGCTTTTGAAAGTTCATGAACATGTCTTGCTCCAGCTATTGCTCCTCTTATTGCAGCATTTTGATTTTCATTTGACAATCCTTTACCTGCATTAAAAACTGCTCCACCATTTGAAAATTGAATAATTACTGGAGCATTTAATTTTGAAGCGGTTTCTAATACGCCATTAATTGTATTTGATCCTATTACATTTACTGCAGGAAGGGCGAATTTTTTTTCTTTGGCTAAATTGAAAATTTTTTGAACTTCATCACCAGTTGCTACACCATCTTTAATTTCATTATTCATCAAGTTTTTTTTTTAATTGGATTGCTAAATTAAAAAGAATTGTTGATTCTAAAAAGGATAATTTAAACCAATGTTAAAGACGGCTTTTTTAAAATTAAAATCTGTTAACCATCTGTCTTTTGTTTCTAGTACTGGATTGTAAGTTTTTAATCCCATATCTAATCTTAAAACAAAAAAGCCTAAATTATATCTCATTCCAAAACCACTTCCAATAGCTATTTCATTTAGATCACTCAATCCATCAAAAGTTCTTTTAGGATCATTAGTGTTATCAAATACATTCCAAATATTTCCAAAATCAGTGAATAAAGCGCCATCTAATTTTCCAATTATATTAAATCTATATTCAATATTCATTGCTATTTTCATATTTGCTTCATTAAATTCACTTAGTGCACCACTGCTTCCAGGTCCTAATCTATATACTTCCCAAGCT
>CETV01025634.1_pt1 | contig 10249 bp, 7 predicted proteins | sample 531451 | NCBI WGS metagenome assembly CETV01 (sample SAMEA2623155, study PRJEB7988) | marine metagenome | isolation source: saline water (ENVO:00002010), including | reverse complement strand
GACATCCAGCCGTTCAAACGCACCAAAGTGAAGCTCAAGAAAGAGATCGTCACCATGGGTGTGGACGGTATTGATCCGAAGCGGATTGTCGGCACGTATGTGGATCCGAAAGAATGGAACAAACTGATTTCCGATCCGGATGTGGTGCTGGTGGATACCCGCAACCAGTACGAAGTGGAAATCGGCACCTTTGAAAATGCCGTCAATCCGGCCACTGATACCTTCCGGGAGTTCCCGGAATACGTGAAACAGAACCTGGATCCTTCGAAGCACAAGAAGGTGGCGATGTTCTGTACCGGTGGAATCCGCTGCGAGAAATCCACCGCGTATCTGAAGGAGCAGGGTTTCGAGGAGGTCTATCACCTCAAGGGTGGCATCCTGAAATACCTGGAAGAGGTACCGGAAGAGCAGAGCCTGTGGCACGGAGAGTGCTTTGTTTTTGATGACCGGGTAACGGTTAACCACCGGCTGGAGCGTGGCGATTACGACCAGTGCCATGCCTGCCGCAGGCCGATTACCGAAGAAGACAAGCAGCGCCCCGAATATGAACAGGGTGTGAGCTGCCATCAGTGCATCGAATCGCTGACCGAAGAGCAGAAAGCCCGGTTTGCCGAGCGTGAACGCCAGATGCGTCTGGCAGAGGAGCGGGGCGAAGCCCACGTTGGTGGTGAAGCCGCGCGCATCATTGCCGAGCGCAAGGCCCGGAAAAAGGCTGAAAGAGAACGTCAGGCCCGGAAAAGCCTCGATGGCGAGAGGGCGAGGAGCACCGAGGGCGCCTGACCAACCCCCAAAGGAGACTTCATGGATTTACGACAGGCTGTAGCCATTACCGCAGTTGCAATCGCGCCCTTTGCCAGTGCGCAGGAGGCAGACAACTGGAAGGGCGAAACCGAGCTGGGTGTGTTGATCACCTCGGGCACTACCGAAGAGACCAACATCAAGGGTCGCCTGGGGTTGGTCCATGAAGTCGAAACCTGGCGTAACACCGGCGAATTCCGCACCAACTATTCCGAGACTGAAGACGAAACCACTGCCGAGAAATATCAGGCCGCCCTGGAGACCGACTACAAGTTCGCCGAGAACCGGTACTGGTTTCTCCGTGGCTCCTATGAAGACGATCGCTTCTCCGGCTACGACTTCGAATCAACCGTAACCACGGGTTACGGCAACCGGGTCTGGAACTCCGGAGATCGCTCGTTTCTGGACCTCTCAGTAGGCGCCGGTTACCGCTACAACAAGCTGGATATGGTGAATGCGGAAGGCGAGGATACCGAGGAAGAGGCCATCGCCCGCCTTGCTGGCCAGTTTGATTACGCCCTTTCGGAAAATTCCCTGTTCCGTCAGAAGCTCAGTACCGAAGTTGGCCTGGACGAAAACAACACGGTGACCGAATCGGAAACATCGCTGCAGGCGAACGTGGTGGGGAATCTCTCCATGAAGGCTGCTTTCCGGGTCAAGCACGTGTCTGACGCTCCGGCCGGCTCCGAAAACACCGACACCGAAACGTCACTCTCGCTGCTCTACGGTTTCTAACTGCGTGAATTCGGGGTCAGATGAAAATTTCATCTGACCCCAACTTTATCTTCAGACGTTGTTACGCAGCCCCAGCTCATCTGGGTAGGGCGTCAAATACTGCTGGGCATGCAGGTAATCCACCGGCTCCCTTCTTTGGGCCATACGCAGCAGCGTCATGGGAACCACCAGCGGTACCTCGCCACGATGGTAGGCCTCCATCTGCTCCATCAACACCTTGCGGTCTTCATCGCCCATGGAATCCCTGAGGTAGCCCATCAGATGCTGCATGGCGTTCATGTGTGAACCCCGGCTTACCTTCTTGCTCATGGCCTCCATGAACTGGTGGATATAGCGTTCGGCAATGTCTTCCAACGGCTCGGACTTCAGGTCTCCAAGCATCGGACCAAGCTGGCGGTAGATCTTTTCGGAGTGAGCCAGAAGCTGGAATTTGTGGCGGGTATGGAATTCAATCAGCGCCCTGGCCGAGAGCTTGTCTCCGGCCACGTTCTGCATCCAGTCGTCGTAGGCGAAAACTCTTTCAACGAAATTCTCCCGGATCATGTTGTCGTTCAGTCGGCCTTCCTCTTCCACCGGCATCAGAGGGTAGGCCTTCAGCAGCGCCTCGGCAAACATGCCCCGGCCATCCCGGCGGGTTACATTGCCATCCTCGTTATGTACCTTGATCCGCTCCATGCCACAGCTGGGAGACTTGGCCATCAGGATGTAACCCCGAAGGTCTGCCAGGGTCGGCATCACCTGTTCGATAAAGCCCTGCATGGCGTCGGTATGGTCCGCCGCGCCCTTGGTCTCGATCAGGCGCAGGCCATCACTGTATTCACGCAGGTGGATCGCCGGGCGCGGAACGCCCAGGCCCGCTTCCAGCTCCGGGCAGATGGAGCGGAAATCAAAGTGTTTCGAGAGCACCTGGGTGCAGTAGCGGGAATGTTTATGGCCGCCATCATGGCGAACTTCCTTGCCCAGCAGGCAGGTGCTGATTCCGACGGGGATGCCGCTCACGTTAGTCTCCGATAATAACCAGGTCTGATAGCTAAAACTGTCTTTGTAATACGTGAATTCAGTCTAGCCCGATCAGGCCGCTGCGGAAAACTGTAACCCCACCTATTCAGGATGGATTATCGAGCCTTTTCGTTTCTTCGCGGCCATGGCGAGTGTGGTGGCGTAGATGGTGCGGACGTCTTGGGCGAACTGCTCCACTGAGTAGTCCCTGGCAAATTCCAGGGCCTGTTCGGAGAGTTTTTCACGCAGATCGTCGTCTTCCAGTAGCTTTTTGACTTGCGCCCGCCACTGGTCCTGTTTTTCCGGCGTCTTGAAGCCGTTGAACCCGTGTCGGACAACGTCTTCAATGCCACTGGAGCGAACCGCTACGACCGGCAAACCGGCAGCCATCGCCTCCAGAATTACCATGCCCTGGGTTTCGGAGATGGAGGCGAACAGGAAGGCATCCCCCAGTCGGTACCAGGTGGCCATTTCGTCCGGCGGCACGGCACCAACAAGGGTGAAGTGTTGTTGAAGTCCCAGGTCTTCGATCTTCTTCTGCAAGCGGTCCTTTTGGTGGCCATCGCCGATCATCAGGAACCGGAAGGGCACATGGGTTTCCCGCCGCAGGGCATCAATGGCCTCAATCATGAAGTCGATGTTTTTCTCGTTCGAGAGCCGGGAAACACTGACAAACACTTTCTCATTCCTGAGCTTCAGCTTCTCCCGGAGTTGCTCGACGTCCTTTTCCTGAACCTCCTGGAACTTGTGATATTCAATGCCGGTAGGCTGCACGAAGGTCGGTGTTTTAACCCCGATCATCCGCAGATATTCCTCCGTGGAGTAGGTAGGCACGATCACACCGTCGCACTTGTTGGCAAAGCGTTTGATCAGCGCGTGCGAAATCAGGTTCCGGAACAGCATGCCGGGTAGCGGCACGAAGTGGGCGTAATGCTCCAGGCGGGTATGGTAGGTGTATATGGCCGGGATATTCAGGGTGCGAGCCACGAACAGGCCCAGCGACCCCAGCCAGAACGGATGGTGCAGATGGATGATATCCGGCTTGAACGCCCGAACCCGTTTGCGAATCCGCCCGAGGAAAATATTGGCCAGCCGGAATTCCCGCTTCTCGCCCATGGCCAGTAGCGAGGGCACTCGCAAAACGTGGGATTCGGTTTCCGGCTGCCCCTTGTAGCGGGGCGCCACGACCAGCAGTTTATCGCCAAGCGCTTCCAGGCCCCGGCGCAGGCGTTCAATGGAAATGGGTACCCCGCCGATGAAGGGCAGGTAGTTGTTGGTAAACATGGCCACCCGCATCGGTTTGTCCAGCCAGGGCGAGGGGTCCAGGTCGTAGTCCGGGTAATAATCCTTGCCGATGAAAATGGCGCCGTACAGCTTGATCGCAATGGCCGCAAACACGGCGACGATCAGAATAAAGTTGAGGTAACCGGTGTAGAACAGGGAGTAGATAAAGAACCAGAGACTTTCCAGCCGCTTCAGAACCGGGTGCTGGCCCACTTCCAGTCGCTGCAGACGGTGTGTTACCTCGCCATCTGAGTCTACATTCACCTGCACGTAGTGATAGAAACTGGTGTCGTTGTTCATAACCAGGCCACCGGCGCCACCCGTGGTAACGAAGGTGGTGTCTTCTACCGTCTTTTCCGAATAGAGCGAGAGGTTGGCTGAAAATACCCGGTCAACGTCATGCTCCTCGATGGCCTGTAGAAGGGCGTCCCGGAACTCGGGCGGCGCCAGGTAATCATCCTTCTGGTCGAACGGGGCATTCTCGTCCGGATGAAGGGGAGGGTGCCCGATGAACAAGATCCTCGCCTTCGACGTGTCCTGGGCCAGCAAATCCTTCAGCCAGCGGATCTGCCAGCGCCAGGGAGTTTTACCGGTGCTGTCCAGAAAAATCAGCCGGCTATTGCCCGCTTCGATACTGAAGAAGTGCGGGCCGAAGTGATCGTAGAAACGGAAACTGCCAAAGTCCTCGTACTCGTGGGCACCGAAGGTCAGCAGATAGGGGATCTCCAGGTGGCTCAGAGTGCCGTAGAGTGCCCGGTACTTGTCTTCGCCGCCACCACTGACAGCGTTCCCCGCCGAAACCAGAAAATCCAGCCCGGATCGATTCAGCTCCGGGATGATGCGGTCCTCGAAGATGCCCACCGAATTATTGATATTGCCCACCACCGCGAAACTGAAGGGCTCGCCGGGTTCAAGTGCCTGATAAATCCGTTCTACCTGCTCGGTATGAACCCCCTCGAAATCCTCCGTGAACAGATTCAGGTAGGTTTTGTAGCCAACCAGCAGAAACACCACCAGAAGACAGAGGTAAAACAGCAGCTTGAGTGGGTTTCGGAAGATCATCCGGCTCTCCTGCGATTGGCAACAAGTTCCTTCTGTAGCACCACCAGCCCGATAATCATGCCCAGATAGATGGTCAGCAGACGCCAGCAGACGATGACCAGAATCAGGTGGTTTCCCGAGAGGATATCCCGGAAGAAGCTCCCGAAAACACCCTCCGAGATGCCTGAGGCGCCCGGCGTGGGCGAGAAGTACATCACGAAGGTGGTCACAACCAGCAGGCCCACGGACATCACATAATCAACACTGTAGTCCAGGCTGTGCATCAGCAGCGCCGGGAAGCTGAACAGGCTAAGCAGAAACACGGCGGTGAACAGGATGGACAGCCAGACGAACACCGGAGCACCACGCAGGTAATCACCAAAGCTCCGTGACAGCCGCAGCATTTCCCGGCGTGCCTTGAACTGCCAGCGCCGATGGCGGGGTTCACTGATCAGATGGAGCCGACGCGCGGCCCTCAGCAGCCGGGCCAGGGGGCCGATCAGCCAGCGGGTCCGGAGCAGCAGAACCAGGAAAAAGCCGAGGTACAACACAATCAGAACTGCCAGAGCGGTGCCGATATCGCCAGTGATGGAATTGCCGTCCAGGGGTTTGAGCGTGAGCAGGAATACCGGCGTCAGCGAAAATATGAACAGCACCGCCAGGATCGTCCGGATCGTGGTCGCAGCCGTCGCACGCCCAATCGGAACGCCATGGTGGCTCAGAAACCAGATCTGGGCGAAACCGCCCCCGGTGGCCATCGGCGTGATGTTGGAAAAGAACAGATTGATAAACACCAGCCGCACCATGGCCGGCAGGGGAAGCCGGTGCCCCAGGGCTCTCAGGGTAAAATAGAGCCGAAGGCCATCCGAGATGAAATAAACCAGCAGAAGGCCAGCCACCGATAACAGGGTTCCCGGAGCGATCAGCCTGGTATCGAAGGTAAGGGTGCGTTCGGCGAACAGATGGTAAACGGCATACAGCCCGGCAGCGGTGAGCGCCAGAAACAACAGACTGAACATCGCCAGTCTTTTTCCAGAAGCGCGCTTTGAATAGCTGATTTCAGTGGAGTCAGTCATGGGCTGCCCGTCAGAGTGAGACGGGCAGTTTACAGGGTAGGGTGTGGTCGGTGTCCAGTGTCGGGCTAGTGGCCATACACCATCATGGTGGTGTTGATGATGGCGAAGTCCGTGAACTGAACACTGCCGATACTGGTACCGCCCATCTTGAAGACCGGCATATCAATATCCGCCCGGAACTCAACATCGTGCACCGAAAGCCCGTCGTTGCCCGAAGCAGAACTGGTGCCTCTGGACAGTTTTGCAGTGGCACTGGCCATACCGAAATGGCCCAGCGTGTCATCGCCGCGCCGATTATGAATCTGAAGTCCTTCAATACCGACCGCGGCAAAGTTGAACAGCAGAATCACATCCGCTGCATCCCAGTTCAGACTGCCGTCGGTAATTTCGAAATGGGTATCCAGCTGCAGTTCAGAACCGGACACCTCGTTGCCGTTCGCCAGAGTGCGAGTGGAACTGCCCCCGTTACGAATCACCAGATCCGTCGGCCCGATATGCCCTTGCAGAAGAACGTCCGAGAACAGCGTCGCCGAACCCTCGCTGCCTGAAGTGGTCACACTGTCTACCGCCAGCTCAAAATCCACCGCCTGCAGGTATTCATCCAGACTGGTTGGATCGCCATAATCGGTTGCACCGAGGTGCATCACCAGATCACCGCTATTGAACTGCTTGCCAAAAGAGCCCGCGACGGAATACTTCGCCAGAGCATCGGCCACATCCGGATTGGTTGGGTCCAACAACCCCGCATCGGCCCGCCGGGCAATCTCCGAAAACCCGTGCTCCAGCACCTCCCCATCGCCGGCAATATCGATCGTCAGCTTCATGTTATCCAGCACCGTATCGTTCTGCCCGGATAACCGCAGCCCGTTCACATTCAACGAACCCTCATCAATCCAGCTGAACCGATCAATGCTGAGCTTGGTCTCCAGCTCAATCGTCACACCCGCCTGCCCGGTCACACCCGACATCGCCCCATCGTCCAACGGCTTGAACTCCGCCATCGCTGGCAATGGCAGCGAGAGGGCGAGCACCCAGAGCGAGAGAGTGGAAGATGTGGTGTTTCGACGACAGCCTAGTGACTGAGTCATGGTGGCCCCAAAAGTCTGGTTTATTGTTTTTTAGCGGTGAGCGCTCAACGCTCCCCGGGCCGCAGGGGGACAGCACAACCTATGCAGCAAGAACTTTGGTTTGTTACAGACTGTTACGATAAGCGGGGGAAGGAGAAAGATCTGTGAGCTCTGTCACAGGGAGGCCACTGGAGAGGATCGGGCAAAGCGGACGGGAAGTTCTCCCAAAACTGTGCGGAGCCAGGGATGGCGGAGCCAAGCGTACAGGGAAGTATTCACAGCGTGTTTTGGGAGAACTTCCCGCCCGATTTGCGTGTACCCAATGTTCTTGGACTACGAAGCCAAAGCCTGCTGAATAAGAGACTTCTGGTGCTCCGCAAACTCCCGAATCAACGCCTGCGCCTTAACCGAATCCCGCGCCAGCACCGCCTGCGGCAGATTGGCAAAAAACTCACTGGTCTGCGTCAAACCTCGACGATACCGATCGGCACTCAGATAATAGGCCCGACTGACCGCCGGCTTGAAATTCGACAGTGCCTCCGTGAGATACGGATTCCCCACCACCTCACAACAGGCATCCATCACATCAAAACTCGCCTCAACCACCCCGGAGATGTCGGCAGATCCGTCGTTTATCTTGTCAACAACCTTGCTCACCGCCCCAAGCACCAGAGGCTTGTCGCGTTCCTGCCAGCGCTCGCACAAACGCACCGCCATCATCATCAGCAAGTGCATATAAACATCGTAGAGCTCCGAAGCATGGGCCGCATCCAGCCGGGTTGCCGAAGCGCCCTTACGGGGCGTGATCTCCACCAGATGCCAGCGCTCCAGGGTGTACAGGGCTTCCTTCACCGATGCCCGGCTCACCTTCAGTTTACCGGCGAGCGTGGCCTCCTGAATCCGCTCACCCGGACGAATCTGCCCGGTCATGATCCGTTCTGCAAGGTAATTGGCAATCTGCTCGGCCAGTGTGTTCGGCACCTGAAAATCCATAAAGGCTCTCTGGACAGGTCGTAAAAACCGGTCGGCTGCTGCAGTAAGCCGACCGGCGGAAGAGTATATGCGCATGAGTTTATCACAGCCTCGGAGTGCGATAGCGACAACGCCTTGATTCGGCGGGGCTTCCTGACAATTGTCAAAAAACCTCGCCAGAAATGTTGACGACTGATGTATTGTAGGACAATAATGCAGAAAACAACAGGTGATCAGAGTTTCACCAACAAGCATTTGATGGAGAGAACCCAATGAGCACAACGCAGTTATCGGTCAATCGCGAGGCCACCCGCCGAAGGATATTGCTGACCCTCAAGAAGTACAGCTACCTGATCGCCATGGTGCCCCTGTTGCTGCCGCCTCTGCTGCTGGCCGCCGGCCAGGCCACTGATCTGGTGAACCTGTTTTCCTGGGGCGTCCCCGTGGTCGTGTTCGGGATCATCCCGGTACTGGACATGCTGCTCGGCAAGGATTCCCTGAACCCGGATGAAGAAACCGACGTGCCGCGGATGGTCGGCGAACGGTTCTATAAAGCCATTACCCTGGGCTGGGTGGCAGGCTTTGCAGCCTTACTGGTCTGGAGCATGCTGGAACTGGCGTCCGGCACCTTCAGCCTGGTGGGCAGTATTGGCTGGATCGTCTCCATCGGCATCGTCGGAGGCCTCGGCATCAACGTCGCCCACGAACTCATCCACAAAGACGAAAAACTCGAAACTCGGGCCGGCGGCTTCCTGCTGTCACTGGTCTGCTACGCCGGTTTCAAAGTCGAACACCTGCGCGGCCACCACGTACACGTCTCCACCCCGGAAGATGCCTCCTCGTCACGCTACAACCAGTCCCTGTATAACTTCTTGCCCCAGGCCTACATGCGCAACTTCCTGAATGCCTGGAAACTGGAAGCCGAACGCCTGCAACGCAAAGGCCACAAAGCCCTCAGCTGGCGCAACGAACTGATCTGGTGGTACAGCATCAGCGCCCTGGCACTGGCTGGTTTCACCATCGCCTTCGGCTGGCTCGGTGCCGTCTTCTTCCTGGGCCAGAGCTTCATCGCATTCACCCTCCTGGAAATCGTCAACTACCTCGAACACTACGGCCTGCACCGGAGAAAACTCGAAAACGGCCGCTACGAACGCACCGGCCCGGAACACAGCTGGAACAGCAACTACTTCCTCACCAACGTCTTCCTGTTCCACCTCCAACGCCACAGCGACCACCACGCCTGGGCAAAACGCAGATACCAGATCCTCCGCCACCACGACGTAGCCCCCCAGCTCCCGGCCGGCTACTCCGCAATGATCGTCCTGGCAATGTTCCCCCCACTCTGGCGGCGGGTAATGAACCCAAGGGTAGAGGCTTATTACGAAGGAGAAGAACACCAGTTGGCATAATGTCTGCGGGCAAAAACCCCCAAGCGGCCCAAACGAGATGCCGGCAACAAAGTGAGCCGGCCGGGGTATGAGGGGTAATTTCTGCAGGGAAACGAATGTCTGAGCAAAGCGAGTTCGGCTTCCCGAAAGAAATTACCCCTCATGCCTCGGCCAGCCCCCAAACCCGGATCGGCCTGAACCGATAGGCCACAACAGCTTCAGAGCGTCTCTGAAGAAACGCCGGCGTAAAAAACCGGCCCTCAAGACCCCGGCGGTTCGTCTCTGGCCCCGGGGTCTTTTTTTCACGCCCTTGAAATCTCCCTGAAACGCACACAGGTATAACCTTTGAATCCTGCGAAAAAGAAGGGAAAACCAACATGCCCAAGCATTTCGAACAGGCCCCTGGCCTATACGAAGAAACCGTCCCTGAAACCGAAGGCTACGTATTCAATCAGACCATGATGCGCATCAAGGAACCCGAGCGCTCCATGGACTTCTACACCCGAGTGATGGGCATGCGCCTCGTTCGCAAACTGGACTTCCCCGAAATGAAGTTCACCCTGTATTTCCTTGGCTACCTGGATGATCGCCAGGCCGGCCTCGTGCCGCAGGACGACGCCCACCGCACCACCTTTACCTTCGGCCGCGAAGCCATGCTTGAGCTCACCCACAACTGGGGCACCGAAGACGACAACGACTTCGGCTACCACAATGGCAACGACGAACCCCAGGGTTTCGGCCACATCGGCGTAGCGGTGCCAGACGTTTACGCCGCCTGCGACCGCTTTGAAAAGCTCGGTGTGGAGTTTGTGAAAAAGCCGGACGACGGCAAGATGAAAGGCCTGGCCTTTATCAAAGACCCGGACGGCTACTGGATTGAAATCCTGCA
>CETV01064320.1_pt1 | contig 10293 bp, 9 predicted proteins | sample 531451 | NCBI WGS metagenome assembly CETV01 (sample SAMEA2623155, study PRJEB7988) | marine metagenome | isolation source: saline water (ENVO:00002010), including | reverse complement strand
CAGGGCGGAGGCAATTGCGGGCGCTGACGATTACCCATTATCATGATAACCAATACAACTACAAGTACAATAACCAGTACCCCGAGCAGTGATACAAATACAATCATCATTGTTGAAGATCCGCCTCTGTTCATACGGTCCAAGTCTGATTGTACCGCGTCCAGCATGGCCAGTTTTTCAGTTATCTGGGCATCCAGAGCTTCTTTTTCACTCATTTTTTCACCCAAGGCACTTTCTGCTTGGGTGGCTTCATCTCCTGAAACATCCTCAGATGTCATCATGGATTTGAGGCTGTTTATTTCATTATTTAGCGTCTGTATTTTTAATGAATCACGTCGCAATATATCACTTTTTTCCGACTGATATACCCTTTCCCGGGCTGCTAATTCCAAGTTGGTTAACTGCTGCTTGAAATACGATTTGTCTTGTTCTCGGCGATCGGCTTCCTGTGTTTTATAATTTTCCAGCTCCTCTTTCCAGTTCACTGATCCTTTATCTGTTTGCTGTTGTTCCAGTGATTCCAGTTTTTCTGCAATATTTTTTAACAAAATTTGTTCAGCGGTTTTTTCATCACGCCGTTCCTTAAATGTGGCTGTCATAATGCTCAATGCATCACCCCGGGCACGATTGAAACGTGAGGCGACTATTACAACCTGTCTGATGTTTTCGATAAGCTCCGGCGCAGCGCCAACCTGTAAAATTATACTGATTTCCAGTTTTTTAATATACGCAGTGGCCGGGTGTTTACTTGTAACCGTCCTTGAAAGCACCTTGCTTTGTCCGGGGCTCAATGTGACTGGGATTGGAAGCGCTGCATCATTAGATAATTCAGTATCAACATAAGGAACGGCATCTGCATCTTGGTCGAAGTTGAAACCGGGAAGCCCCTCCATAGAAACACTGCTCCCTTGACTTTCTATAGAATGGTCCAGTGTTTGCACAACATCAGTAGATATATCTTCCAATGCCTGTCTGGAGCTTTCTTGGCCTTCATCCAGAATAGTGATTTGCTCTTCAGTGCCGCCGATGATTTCAATGTCTGCATTAACATCAATAACATATTTACGGTCATCAATTATCTTTGACAGGGCATCTGTGATGCGCTGCCGCAGGTCATTTTCTACCATCAATTTCTGGGCCAGGTAACCACTGCCTTGCCCCCAAGCCATGCTTACACAGAACACTACCAATAATGATTGTTTATAAAATACTTTATATTTATTCATGATAGCTCCTTTGCTTATCAAATATAAATTTCTTTTTAATTAAATTTTTAACCATCGCTCCCTACATAGCTAGTTGAGTGATGCGCTGGTTTCAAAAATGTTATTTCTATGCGTCTATTTCTACCTTTTTTTTCTGGTGTATCATTGAAATTCAAAACAGTTTGATTATCAAGAGTCTTTAACGCTATTCCTGCATCTTGTCTATCCCTTGGAACCCAATCAGCAAATCCCGCAGCAACTAATCGGGTAGGGTTGACCCCCCGATCAATAACATTTCTTACCACTGCTGAGCTGCGTGCCGTCGATAATTCCCAGTTTGACGGAAATTGTTTTTGATATGCTTGTGGTAATTGATCACTATCAGTATGACCAGCTATCTCTATTTGAAAGATCGAATTTTTAATTTCAGGGACTATTTGTTCTGATAATAATTTCTTTAGGCCCGGACTTATTTCAGCGCTACCAGATCCAAAACTAAAATCACCACTAATTTCCAATGTAACACCTTTAGAGCTTGTGGTGACTTCAACCGGCGGGTCGCCTTTGCTATCTTTCATTTCTGCTTTTATGTCTTCTACCATTTCATCTAAAGATGCTTTTACTTCAGAAAGCTTTGTCGCTTTTTTTTCAAATTTACCTTCTAGCTCCGCTCTGCCCTCCATTTTAATCTTACTTCCTAATGATTTTCCAGTGGAGTTTGCCATTTCCATAATCTTTACTGGATCCATTGTTGAAAGAGCAGCTAACAATACAAAAAATGCAAAAAGCAGCGTCATCATATCCGCAAACGTGCCAAACCAGCCGGGTAGACCTTCATCAACCAGGGTTTTGCCCTTTATAATTCCAGCTTTATATGCTTTTTTTTCTCCAGAAGACTTTGCCATTTAATTATTCTTCTTTTTTCCATTCCTTTGGTGGTATAAAGGAGTTCAATTTTTCCCTAACGATCAAAGGGTGTTTCTTTTGATGAATCAGCCGGGCTGCCTCAACCAGCATGGCTTGCAGTGTACTTGTAAAACTGATTCTTGTGTTTAATTTTTCACCCATAGGCAGAAAAAACAGGTTTGCGAATACTGCACCATAAAATGTTGTAATCAACGCAGCGGACATACCTGGGCCTAATGCATCTGCACCGCCTTCTCCGCCAAAACCGGACAGCATAATGACTAACCCAATTAATGTTCCGATCATACCCCAGGCGGGCGCCATGGTCCCCATAGATTTAAACAAACCTGCCTGTGTTTTTTCACGAACTTCTCTATAGTCAATGCGTGTTTCCAGAATTTCAGTTAATTCTTCTAAGCTGTAACCATCAACGACCATTTGTACGCCATCTCTAAAAAATGGATTTTCAATACTTTCAACAACTTTTTCAAGGTCAGCAGCACCTTTTCGACCCACTTCCGCTGCCTCCACAGCATTGTCTACCATCTCACCAAGTTTAATTTTTCCTCCTTTAAATACCGCACCTATGGCGGCCCCCAACTTGAGAACATCTGATAGGGGAAAGGCAACAGATACGGAAGCAATCATACCTCCAAAAACTATTGCAAAGCTTGATGGTGAAACAAATCCACCCATACCAGCATTAGCAGCTGTGGCAGCCAGAAATATCCCGCCAAAAATTGATCCTAATCCAAGAAGTATCCCTATTAATGTTGCAATATCCATATTTTTACTCCTCCACGACGCTCGTGGATTTTAAACGGTTTTCGTGCAGGGCTTTTAATATGTTGCGGACATCATCATATTCTGGGTCCATCCGCAAGGCCAAATTCCAATTAATCGTTGCCCGTTGAATGTCTCCCAGCTTATAATAAATTGAACCTCGTCGGGCGTAAGCCAGAGCCATGTTTGGATTCAAATCCAGTGCTGATTCCACTTCCTGTAATGACGTTCGATAATCACCAGCATAAAAATAGCGCAGGGACTTTGACAAATGGCGCATGGATTCATTCATGTTTTTTTCATCCACGTTACGACTCAATTTCATGGAAAGCAGAGAATCTTCCATAAATTGAGATTGCTGCTCGACGGCAGCCAATTGAACCATTAGGTTGCGCATTTCGTTTCTTAGCATACTCATGGAATCCCGGACTGTGTGCACAGCAAAATCGGCCATAGCCAGAGTCGAATCCATAGATGATGATAATGTTTCATATTGACCCGTAGCTGGCAGTTTCAGCTGGTCCCCAATCATAGGCGATGGTCCACCAAGACCGCTTGGCGCCGTTTTTAAGCCGCGAGGAACAGCCATGTCAAACCCTAAGGTGACACCCGGGTGACCCTCCCAGTACCTGGATTCCCAATCCGGCAATTTTTCTATGTGGGTGAACCCTAGGTTCAAGCGATAATCCGAGGTAAGGGGGATGCGGAGTCCCACATTGATGCCTGTTCCATCGAATTCACCCACAATATCTATACCACCCCATTTATTAAGATAAGGTGTATTCATAATGACACCCATAAATACACCTGATTTGGTGCCTTTATTGGTTGTTGTCTCTATATCAGATGCTGCTGCGTCTTCCGATGCGCTCACAGCGGTTATTGTATCTGCAGGAGCAAACCCCCCTGATCCGAAACCCATAAATGTACTTAAATGATACTTACCCAAATCTTTTTCACTACTTACCACGACAAAGAATGACAGCTGTTCCGGGTCCAGACTTAATCCACTCCCGCCGCTGCTTTCTGCATTTTGAAAAACAATATCCTGTAAGCCCATTGAAAGTGAAACATCATTATAGGTGTACACACGCTGTTGCAGATGAAAGCCAAATTCAACGGGAGGAGTATACCCTGTTTTACCCAAAAACGCAGGAGCGGTGCTGTCTGCAGTTTGTACAGAAGAAAAACCGAACGTGAAACTCTTCCCCAGTTCCATATCAAAATAGATGCCTTGGGCGGAATTAAAGGGATCAAAGCGGTGTAATTCAACACCAAATCCTGTGCGGAATAAATAAGGTGCTTTTCTCACGCTGGATGTCGGTATTTTCATCATAAAACCAGGTCGGGTGTAAGCCACGCGCGAAGCTCCTAAAGAAACTGACAATAATACCAGATAAGATATTAATAAGTTGTTTATGATTTTTTTCAATGTAACGCCAGTTCCCCTCGTTTTATTTCCAGCGCTGCCAATCGAGAGTATTCACTGTTAGGATGCCCAACAACCACCTTTTTAAAAGAATTCATGGCTAAATTCATATTGCCGAGTTCTTTGTACAGTAAGGCTTTTTTTACTAAAGCATCATCCACCATATCTGATTTTGGATATTCTAATAATTTATCTAATGTGGTCAACGCTTGATCATAATCGTAAATGTGTAGATAAGCATCTGCTGTCCAATAAAGAACATTTTCTATTGTTTTCATATCAGCTATTTTTAAATCAAGAGTATCAAAACATTTTAGTGCTATTGAAAAATCTCCACATTGGTACGCATACATGCCTCTTATATATTTTTTATTGTCAAAACTATCATAGGGGTCTGGTGGAATTACGACAATACTTTTTAGAACTGGAAGGTCTACAAGATGCTCATCGTCTATAATCTGTGGTTCTACTGGTGTTAAAGAAATATATGGGAGATCGGGTTTTTCTAAAACAGGGCGGGTGACAGCAAGCAATTGCTGCAATTCCTTATTCTCATATTTTAAGGCTATTAGCTCACTGTGAAACAATTTTTCTAGAGCAGTAATCCGCGTATTGATCCGTTCAATTGCGGTCAATAATTTCTGTGTAGCAACGTCATATTCTTTTCCGCTTGTTATCTGTTTAATTCTGAAATTAACTTCTTTTGAAGGGTTTCCGACCCGCCGGTCATAAGATTCTTCCCCCGTAGACGGCTCAATGACAATGCCTAAGTCTAACAGGAAAATTTCAGATAACGATGATGTGGTTTGTTGTTGTCCGTTCAAAGGAAAAACCAGTAATATGGTTATTCCAAGGATGAGTAAACCCCTGCGGTAAAGAGATACCGCTGTCATTATTCGTATTCCTCCCAATCAATGACATAAGAGTATCCGATAAAGGATCCAAAGTCATTGGGCACGAATAATTCAAACGCTCCAAGCGCCCCCGGGAGTAAAGTGGCATCAGTGGTGATGCCGGAGTCGAAGGTGTGGTATGTTCCGCGTATAAACGTAGTGAGTGTCTTGGTCTCACCGCTCCAGTTTTTACGAAACACAAAATCAACTTTCACAAAATCTGCCCGGCGGCCGCCAATGTTTTTAACCTCTCCTGTAAAGAGAATTGCGCCCTGATTATCCTTGCGCTCGCTGATATTGCCAACTAGGACACAATTCGCAGAATATCTTTTACCAGCTGAACGACTAAATGGATCAGCTGATGTATATTTGGGTTCTGCCAGTTTGGGCATGGGTGGTGGGGAGTAACTATCGCGAATTTGTTCTGGTACATATTCCTGTGTTTCTTCTGTCACCACGTTATCAATAACTCTAACAATATTTTTACGTTCAATAATAAGATAACCCACCAGGGTTTCTACCTTTAGTGTTTCTTCATCTTGATAAACGATCTTCCCAAATAGTGTGCTACCGTTTTGTAAAATGATTTCTTTGGAATAAATAGCCAGAGGGTTTACCCACATTTTACTTAAAGCCTTCAAGTCTTCCAGTTCAGAATTAAGATACTTGATCTCGGCGGCGAGCTTTTTTAACTCAAAACTTAATTCTGTCGTTACATAGTCTGCATCGCTACCAGCCTCAGTGGCATTTGCGGGAATCTTCACAACTTTATCTGGATCAGCAGCATCCCCTTCAATTACGATTTCCTTTTTTACTTTTGCTTTCGTTGATAACACCAATGCCACATCTTTTATATCATCAGCAGCAACTGTAATTGGTGTATTGGCTTTTCCTTTTTTCCCGGCATCCGCTTCCAGAACATAATCGCCGGGGAGGACATCTTTAAATTTGAATGAGCCACCGCCCATTCCCATGCGAGGTTTGGATGTTTCGGTACGATCGGATTCTACCCCATCTGATGTTAGAAGTAATACTGTCGTTCCGCCAACTTTATCACCATCGGTATCCAGCACAGTGCCTTTTATTGTGAAATCTTTTGCAAAGAGGGTGGAATTATATACAAAAACACTAAGTACAATAAGTGTGTATTTAAACAGCGTTTTTCTGTTCATAAATTATACCTCGGGTATGCAAGAATCAAGACGAGCTCATGCCTTCGCAGGATGAGTTTACTTCCAACTCTGACCAAGTGTCAAGTAGAAATAGACGGTGTTTTGTCATTTTGTCGAGGAGAAATCAATTCAAATCTGATTGAATTATTTCCAATTTTAAATAGGATAAATTTCACTGTACTTCTTTTTTAAATAATCAATGAACGGCTGTGAAGATAGATCTTGACCATACATGTATTTGATCATTTCTTTAGCGGTTTGCCTGCGGCCAACAATGTGAATATTATCTTTAAGCCAATTGCGCAAAGGTAAAAAATTCCCTTCACGACAATCTTTGGCCATGTTTGGTAATTCTTCTTTGGCTTTATTAAACATTATTATATTATAGAGATTCCCCAGCGCGTAGGTAGGAAAATACCCAAAACTACCATGCGCCCAATGCACGTCCTGCAAAACGCCATCTGCATCACTTGGTGGTGTGATACCAAGGTACTCTTCCATTTTATTATTCCAGATTTCCGGAAGAGCGCTTACTTCAACACCATTATTAATAATCATTTGTTCGATTTCATATCTTAACATGATGTGCAGATTATATGTTATCTCATCGGCTTCTGTGCGAATCAAATCCGGCTTAACAGTGTTCACAGCCATATAAAAATCATCCAATGATACATCCGACAGATTTTCTGGAAAAACCTTTTGCAATTTTGGAAAATAATATTCCCAAAACGGTTTACTCAAACCAACCAGGTTTTCCCACAATCGTGATTGGCTTTCGTGTATACCGTAGGATATTGCCTCACAAAAAGGGGTCCCGTACCATTCCTGGTCAAGCCCCTGTTCATATAAGGCATGGCCGCCCTCATGAATTGAACTGGATAAACAATACATTAAATTATTATCGTTTACACGGGTTGTGACGCGAGCATCGGTTGGGTGAAAAGAGGTTGAAAAAGGATGTGCAGCTTTATCCTGTCGTCCACAATTAAAATCGTAGTGCATTTCTTTTAATATAAGTTCTGAAAATTCCCACTGTTTCCGGGGGTCATAATATTGCAATAGAATTTCCCGCTTTGTTTCTATGCCGGAATCCGAGATTGCCTTTACCATGGGAACTAATTCTTTTTTGAGTGCGCCAAACAAAACATCTATGTCTGCTGTTGTAACGCCTGGTTCATATTCATCTAATAACGTATCATAGGGTGTTCCTTTAATTCCTAGATACTCAATTTCTTTGTATTTTAAGGAAATAATCTTTTCCAGATGGAGTGCAAACATATTGAAATTATTTTTTTTTCTTGCTTCCACCCAAACCGGTTGCGCAAGGGACGTGGTTTGGGACATTTCTTCTACAAATTCTGTAGGAAGTGCAGCAGCTCTATGATAATCCTTCCATATTTCTTTTACCAATCGGTTGGTTTCATCGTCCGCACCATTGAACGGTTCGCCGGAATCCAAATCAACCAGTTCACCCAGGGGCTTGGATACACCTTCACCAATAAAACGTTCATGGGCCAGCGCTTCCAACATGGCAACTTGACGGGCTCGTGCTTTTGCTCCGCCAGGCGGCATATATGTTTCCATGTCCCAGAGCATTAATTCGACAGCACCTTTTAAATCGGCGATTTCCCTTAATTCATTTTTGAGTGTATCCACTGGATTCATTTAAACCTCCTATTTCCAAAAATCTTCATATGTTTTTTGTCTTTTTAAGACTGAGTTTAATCTTTGTTCTGCATCTGTGAATCGATCTGTTGGTAGATTTCCCTTTAGTGCCTTTTGATATGCTTCAATGATGAGCTCAAAATCACCCTCATCTTTTTTCTCATAAGTGCGCCCTATCCAATAATGAGCTTCTCCATTTGTGGGCTCGTAGTGTGCTGCTTTGCTGTATTGTTCCAGCGCGTCCCAAAGAGCTGCTTCACTACCTTTTTTAAAAAAATGGTGTCCGGAAATCATTGCTAGTCCACACTTTGCATGTTTATTTTTAATATTAAGTTTCAGCGCTTCATTAAATTGTGTTTCGGCGGTGATATAATCACCCTTATCTAAAGCATTATTACCAATATTATTATGGGCATTAATAATAGCCAGTACTGTTTCCTCTGGAATATTTTCACCTTTTAATAACTCGCTTTTTCTAGTAATGATAGATTCAGGATCAGATTCTGCTAATTCTGTCACTGGTGGCGCACAGCCAGAGACCAAAAAATATAATATTATTATACAGGAGATATATTTATTCAATCGGGGCGATATTTTTTAGCCTGTGAACCAGAACAGATCTTTGTTATCATAAAAGCTGTTGTACAAATCCTGCATCGAGTCTACCACATAATATCTGTCCTGAATATCGCTGTAGTCAAAACGTGTTATAACAACTTTTTCGATATCAAATTGAATAAACCTTGAACGGTCTGAGGTTCCTTTTGCACATTCAACAACATTTCTTGTTTCGTCATAAGATGAAATGATGCCCGACCCGTAAATTTCATAATCAATATCATTTACCCCGCGGCGGAATTTGTCTGTTTCTTTATTGTTCTTCACCACTCCAAATTCATATGTCCACCAGGCAAAATTCTGCAGTCGTTTCAGGTTATGAGAGACCAGCTCTGGTCCCAAACTGCGCTCATCTTTTATTATTTCATCGCCCAGCTGACCCATATTATGCATAAAGTCAGCGTAATCTTTGTTCATTAAAAAAGGGGTATGAGCTTGAATATCGTGAAAAATATCTGGCTCAGGCGTATAACCTTCATCGTTTTGAATATCGATTCCTTCATATTTTTTGTCAAACCGTGGTGATTGACGAATAATATCTGTAACAGGAAACCTGCGCTGGGCATTCAAGTCAAAAAACAGTTCTTCATCTAAAAATCCCGCCACTGGTATAAGCGCCCAGCCTGTAGAGTTTTCAATTAATGGTGAAATAGTTTCAAATTCCGGAAAACGGTCATGGGGGATCGGTAGTGTACGCATGCCTATTAAATATTCCCTGGATGCATATTGATCCAGTAGGGGTTCTAATCCAACAAAGAGATCTTCCCATATTTTGTTTTCCAGATTGGTTACTGCACTATATTTTTGGGGTTTTTCATAAGGGTCATCCTTGCCAAATATGCGTATCCCGCCGATGGCGTTGGGGATAATGTTTTTAAATAAATAATCGTATTTTGTGTAATCTTCAGTCATAACTTGGCTTAAAGCATTGCAATTTACGCTTTACTCCTGTAATGGTTCAATCTACCAGAGCCATATATATGTTACAGACCGGTTTCGAGTTCCAAAATGCGGGTCTTTTGGCATGTTACAGGCTGAACGCATATCAACGCTATCTTTATGAAACAGATCATATTCTTCACCAAGTATTAATGCGCGGAAACGCCCTTCCTGTTCCACACACCAGCAGCGGACAGCATTGCACAATGTGCCTTTCCCATATCCATGAACAATTTTTAACGCTCGCACTTCACCGCCATGCAGTGCCGTACTTACCTCTGTTTCTAAAACAGAAAGTGCTTTATCCAGCGGATAATTCTGATGACCGATATCGATTGTTTTAAGCATAATATTTTCCCATTAAGTTTACGCTGGTTCATCCTAATTTTACCCTTAATTCAAAGGTTGTCGATGAGGAAAATTACATTAGGAAGAACAGGTGCCATCGTGTCAGCTATCAGTCTGGGTACATGGTCCTATGGCGGTGAAAACAACAGTGGAAAAATTCCCGTTGGCTGGGCAGGCCAGACGGATGCTGATTCTAAAGCTGCTCTTATCAAATGCTGGGGTGAGGGTATAAATCATTGGGATACGGCCGATGTTTATGGAAATGGCCGTTCAGAACAAGTTATTGGATCGATTTGGGAAACAGTGCCCAGAAATGAAATATTTTTAGCTAC
>CETV01138497.1_pt1 | contig 10295 bp, 7 predicted proteins | sample 531451 | NCBI WGS metagenome assembly CETV01 (sample SAMEA2623155, study PRJEB7988) | marine metagenome | isolation source: saline water (ENVO:00002010), including | reverse complement strand
AGAAGACCCCTTGTATTGCGAGGTTACGATTTCTTTGCAGTCTGCTCCACTCAATAGTGCTATAAAAAAAGTTTCTCATCTAAACTCAGGATCCGTTATATAAAACAAATAGTATGTCGGAGAGGTGTCCCACCTCCGACATACTATTATGAATAAAAGTTACTTTCTACCTGAAAGGTGGTGCATAGATCAATCCACCCTCAGTCCACTGAGCGTTAAGAGATCCAGCTCTCTCCAATCCGAGAGGCACTAGGTGTCTGTCATAAACTTCACCGTAGTTACCAACTTGAGATAGAACTTTCTGCATAAAGTCCTTAGGAATTCCAAAACTGAAGTCTTGTACTTCTCCACCTTCAAAAGAAGCTCCTAACAATCTTGCCATGCCTGGATCAGATGGGTTAGCAGCCAGCTGAGCCACGTTTGAGCTACTTATTCCACTCTCTTCTGCCTGCATCATTCCAAATACAACCCATTGCACAACATCATAGAATTCACTATCGTTGTCCCTTGTCAAAGGTCCAAGAGGTTCTTTAGATAACGTTTCAGGAAGCACCTTAAGAGCGCTCGGTCCACCTGCTGATTCCGGGAACTCTGCTCTTTTTGAAGCCAGTCCAGATTTATCAGTTGTCCATCCATCACATCGCTTCTCTTCGAAAGCTGCTTGGAGTGGATCGTTGGTCTCAAAAGTTAATGGCGTGTAAGACATGCCTGTGCCAGTGAACCTGTCATCCAAGTTAAGTTCAGTGGTAGTTCCTTGAAGTACACAGACTGTTGCGCCTTCCATGTCGTCAATGGAACTATATCCGCTATCTGCATAAACCATCATTCCTTGACCATCATAGAAAGTAGCTACTGTGAAGTCTTGAGCTAATTCTCTGTCTCTGCTTGCAGTCCAGGTAGTGTTTCTAATCAAAAGATCAATTTCACCTGATCCTAATGCTTCAAATCTATTGGAAGCAGTAGTAGGTGTGTATTCAACTTTGCTAGAATCACCCAATACAGCTGCAGCGACAGCTTTACAGAAATCGATATCGAATCCTTCGAATGCTCCGCTTGGCGTAACAACTCCAAAACCAGTCAAATTGTCGTTGACACCACACTTAAGCGTTCCTCTTTCTAACACCTGCTCGAGTGTACTACTTGAGCTAGCGGTTGAAGCACTGTCATCTTCCGATGCACATGCAAAAGAGAACGCTGCGAATGATACTAACGAAAACAAAACCAGTAAAGATTTTAAATTTTTCATATTCCCTCCTTGATAGGGTATATTAATATCGTTTTTCAGCGAAATTATTAACCAAAAAACCTATTGTATTTTTATTTAGTACGCTCGATTATAATCTAATAGTAAAAAAAACAACATTTAAGTTATCAGTGAATAATCAATATCTTTTAACTAATAATAAAAAATTATTTTATTAATAGAGGAATCTAAATTGATAAACCTAAAAGAAATAGCATTTAAAGCTCTAGAGCAAAACTCATCAATTCCCATTGATCTATCAAAGGATATCCTGTCATTTGCTGAATCTGGATTTAAAGAATTCAAGACTCAAGAAAAGGTAGCATCTGCATTCAAAAAACTCGGTCAAAGGAACATAAGTGACAATTTAGCTATTACTGGCTTAAAAACAACTTTGGATACCGGAAAAGAGGGTCCGAGTATAGCAATACTTGGTGAGTTGGACGGATTGCCAGTTCCGGGGCACCCTTTTGAAAATCCTCAGAGTGGAGTCGCACATGCTTGTGGCCATCATATTCAGATTGGGAGTATGCTTTCTACTTTAATCGCAATAAAAGAACCTGAAGTACTGACTCGACTAAGTGGAAAAATAACATTTATGGCAGTTCCAGCAGAAGAATTTGTAGAGATCGAATGGCGAAACAATCAAAGAAAAGGAGGGAAGATTGAGTTTTTAGGTGGAAAACAAGAATTTATAAAGTTAGGATTTTTTGATGATATCGATATATCTATGATGACCCACACAACACCCAGAAATATTAAATTCTCATACGGAGGAACCGATAATGGACTTGTTGCTAAGTTTGTAGAATTTAAAGGCATCGCATCTCATGCTGGAGCAAGTCCTGAAAGTGGAATAAATGCATTAAACGCAGCAAATATAGCTATCGCTGCAATAAATTCACAAAGAGAAACCTTTAAAGATGAGGATCATATAAGAGTGCATCCGATAATTACTAAAGGAGGATCTGTGGTTAGTGCGGTGCCTGACAGCGTAAATTTAGAAACTTTTGTGAGAGGTGCTTCTATAGAAGCTATAAAAGATACAAGTAAAAAAATAGATAATTGCATCAAAGCTGGTGCAATGGCAACTGGTGCATCCGTAAAAATTACTACACTGCCAGGTTATTTACCCCTTCAAAATGATACCAATCTAATGGATATATATGTTAATAATTTAAAGGAAACTTATTCAAACAAGGATTTGCAAGTCGACGGGCACTCTGGAGGTAGTACAGATATGGGTGACGTGTCTCATATTATGCCTGCAATACATCCATATGTTGGAGGGTCTGAAGGTATCTCAAATCATTCAGCAGACATGGTAACAAAAGACTACAATTTAGCAGTAATTGAATCAGGAAAAATGATGGCAAGTACAATAATAGACCTTCTTATGGATGACGGAAAAAAAGCTAAAGAGGTTTTAGAAAATTTCACTCCAATTCTTAGTAAAAAAGAATATTTAGAATTACTGAGAGAGTTATCAAGTGAAGTTTTTTATGAATCGAGTCATAATATTACCTAGAATTACTAATTAACATTGCATCTATTAAAGATCCGCAATTTTCTAAAGAAACATTTTTAGTAACACCATCGCATAAAATTATTAAATTCCCATAGATTATATAAGAGCCATATTTCGGTCTTAATCTGCCGCCGCCGCCGCCACTTGCGAACCCACTATTACGCCGATCACGCGTTCCTTCTTTCCAGGAAACTTCTGAGGTTTTCAATAATGCATCTGGGCCTACCACTTCTTCTACAAATTTAACTCCAAATTCTATAGCGTCTTCATGGTTGGCGTATTCTCTAATTTCAAATGCTTTAAATTCAGATTCTGAAGAAGATTTAGATGATGAGGGAGTCCAAAATCCGTACCATGCTCCGACGGCATAAGGGAGGTCTTCAATATCGTATTCTTTAGAAATCTTGAATCCGAATATTTCAAAATTAGATACTGTCAAATTAATTTCAGTTTCAGTAATTTTCTCTATCTTGGAGGGTTCTGTTCTCTCTGTGTTAGCACAACTTAAGAAAATTGCAAATATCAAACATATAGAAAATATGTTTTTATAACTCATGACGACAAAATATCACGAAAATTTTAATTACCCAATATAGAAAGTTGAAAATTATTTCTTCGTTATGGTAGAATCCTTGCAAGTGTTGATTTGAAAGTCAGCTTGCGGGCACTAAAAAATTCTGCTAAAGAGGCAAATTACTAAATGTGTCCGCGTACTGAAAGGTATGCGGATTTTTTTATTGGCACTTCTTAGTTTTTAAACAATTAAAAAAATAAGGAGGTCACTAAAATGACTACAGAAAAACAACAAGGGATTGGAACTCTTGCTTTGCACGCAGGTCAAGAACCTGATCCTACGACTAACTCTCGTGCAGTTGCTATACATGCAACTACATCGTACGTATTCAATGATACTGAGCACGCTGCGAATCTTTTTGCATTGAAAGAATTTGGGAACATTTACACTAGGCTAATGAATCCCACAACTGATATTCTGGAAAAAAGAATCGCCGCTCTGGATGGCGGCGCGACGGGACTCGCTTTCTCTTCAGGGCAAGCTGCAATAAATGCTGCTATCTTGACGATCACTCACAGTGGGCAGAACTTCGTATCAGCGACTAGTCTATATGGTGGAACATGGACTTTGTTCACTCAAACTTTTAAAAAACTTGGTATCGAGGTCAGATTTTTTGATTCAGATCACCCAGAAAAGATAAGAGATCTTGTAGATGAAAACACAAGATGTGTTTACTTTGAAAGCGTTGGTAATCCAAAAAATGATGTGCCTGATTTTAAGAAAATTACTGATATCAGTCATAAACTTGGACTCCCAACCATTTGTGATAACACAGTATTAACTCCAGCTAGTTTTAGACCTATAGAACATGGCGTAGATATTGTAGTTCACTCAACAACCAAGTTTATTGGAGGTCACGGTGTTCACATTGGAGGAGTGATTGTTGACAGCGCAAATTTTAAGTGGGCTGACAATCCAGAAAAATGGCCTGAGTTCTGTGCGCCATCTGACTCCTACCATGGTACGGTTTTGGAAGAAGCTCTAAGGCCTCTAGGAAATATAGCCTATAACATCCATATAAGGACTCACTGGCTTAGGGATACAGGCGGAACTATGAGTCCATTCGCAGCTTGGACAACTCTATTAGGAGTAGAAACTTTGCAACTGAGAATGGCAAGACATTGTGAGAATGCATTAAAGGTTGCAAAATACCTCGAGTCACATAAAAAGGTTGAATGGGTGAATTACCCTGGGCTCAAGAGTCACTCACACTACAAAAATGCTAAAAAGTACTTGAAGGATGGGGCTGGAGCTATTCTCGGATTTGGAATAAAAGGAGGAAAAAAATCAGCTGTGAAGTTTATAAACAGTGTTCAATTGGCAAGTCACCTAGCAAATGTAGGTGATGCCAAGACATTGGTTATTCATCCAGCATCAACAACTCACAGTCAGTTGACTGCAAATGAGCAAAAAGAAACTGGAGTAAATCCTGAATATGTAAGGATCTCAGTTGGCATTGAGGATGTGGAAGACATAATCGGAGACATAGATCAAGCATTAGCAAAAAGTTAAATAGAAAAACTATAAGAGTTTAGAGTTCTAATAAGGGGTCAGAATAAATATTCTGACCCCGTTAAGGATTAAATGACGAAAGAAAAATACAATTCAGACTTACAAAGGTCAAGTGAAACTTCAAAACATCTGAAGTTTTTTAAGCTAGAGGTACCTTTTGTTCTTCAATCTGGTGAAACTATTGAAGACCTCTTAGTCGCTTACGAGACATATGGAACCCTTAACTCAAACAAATCAAATGCTGTCCTAGTATGTCACGCTATAAGTGGAGATTCTCATGCAGCCAAGCATTCTAAAGATGATCTTCCAGGTTGGTGGGATATAATGGTCGGTCCCAGAAAACCTATTGATACCGATCAATATTTTGTTATTTGTCCAAATGTTTTGGGTGGCTGCAAAGGTTCAACTGGCCCAAACTCACTAAATCCAAAAACCGGAAAACCGTACGGACCAGAATTCCCGCAGATTACTGTAGAGGATATGGTAGCTACCCAAAACTTGTTGATCGAACATCTTGGCATCGACTCTCTTTTATGTATAACAGGAGGTTCAATGGGGGGATTTCAATCTATTCAGTGGGCAAAGCAATACCCAGAAAAAGTAAAGAGCGTTGCGGGCATGGCCACTTCTGCAAGACTTACTAACCAAGCTCTTGCGTTCGATATAGTTGGACGAAATGCTATAAAAAAAGACCCTCGATTCAAATTAGGTAATTACTATGACTCAAATGAAAAGCCTGAAGATGGATTGGCAATTGCGAGAATGTTAGCTCATATAACTTATCTCTCTAAAGAATCTATGAAAGAAAAATTTGATCAAAAACGATTTGAACCAAAAGAAGATCCTGCAGAATTTGAAAAACAATTTTCTGTAGGATCTTATTTAGCATATCAAGGGACAAAGTTCGTAGATAGATTTGACGCAAACAGTTATATAATTTTGTCAACTGCAATAGATTATTTTGACCTAGGAAAAAATATAAAAGAATTGAAAGGCAATCTAAAAAAAACTAGTTGCGAATGGTTATTCGTCAGTTTTTCAAGTGATTGGTTATACCCACCTTTTCAATCTGAAGAATTGGTTGATGCGCTAGTTGAACTTGATAAACCTGTCTCTTATTGTTGTATAGATAGTGAAGCTGGCCATGACGCCTTCCTGCTCGAAAATGAAGTAGGTCAGTACGGATCAATAACCTCATCTTTCTTAAAAAAGATAGCAGGTTCATTGGAAGAGCAGAAAGTAAAAAAATCTACACTGACTTCAACGAATATTTTTTTTGATAACCGCCTTGACTTAAATTTTATTTCAGGTCTCGTTTCAAAAGGAGACAGAGTACTAGACCTGGGCTGTGAAGATGGAACCTTGCTAAGAGAGTTACGAAAAAAGAATTGTTCAAAGCTACTAGGTATTGAGATAGACCCAAAAAAAGTTATTGATTCATTAGAAACTGGAATAGAAGTTATAAATTCTGACATTAATGTTGGATTGAATAGATTTAATAATGATCAATTTGATGTGACAATTTTATCGCAGACACTACAGTCAATAAAAAATGTCGAAAAGACTATTCAGCAAATTCTAAGAATCTCTAAAAAGGCTATTATTTCGTTTCCAAACTTCGCCTTCAAGCCTCTTAGGGAGATGCTCTTTCATCAGGGCAAGGCACCTAAACTAGATGGGCTTTACGGTTATAATTGGTATAACACTCCTAACAGAAGATTTCCTACGATTGCTGACTTCGAAGAATTCTGCAACGAGCAAAACATACTAGTAAAAGAGAGTTTCTTCATAGACACAAAGAACAAAGAATTTATAAGAGAAAACCCCAACCTCAATGCGGACACAGCAATATTTGTGTTAAGTAAAAACTAAAAGGTTTACAGAATATTTATCCCTTTTTTATCTAAGGTTCGTATCTCTCTAGTAGTTAATTTTACCTTATGCATTTTACCTTCAAATAAAATAGTTCGATTTTGTATATTAGGCTTATACTTTTTTTTGGATGCATTCATGGCGTGGCTTCTGCTCTGGCCAAATTGAGGTTTGGCTTTAGAAGGAAGTCCGAGCTTTTCTCTGATATTCATTTAAATTATTGTTTTTTAAGAATTATTAACTTTATAATTATCTACAGTCTGATTACGACCACAAGAGGATATCAATTAAAACAAGTTATGAAAAGATATAATGACACCTTCAGAGCATAAAGATAAGAAAAATGTTGCTATCGCATATGGAAAATCAAGAATAAAACTAGCCGTTCCATCCAGTTTTGACTTAATTGAACCAAAGTTTGTACCAAAATTAAAAGACGAAAAGTACCAGATAATCAAGTTGTTAAAAAATCCCATTGGTTCTGCTCCACTGAGAAAAAAAGTCAATAAATCATCCAAAATAGCAATATCAGTCTGCGACATTACAAGGGCGCAACCGAGGCAAATAGTACTCCAAGCAATTCTTGACCACATTAGCGATATAACTTCACCAGAAAATATAAAGATTCTGATAGCGACAGGGACTCACCGACCTAATACTAAAGAAGAGCTCAGAGCAATGATTGGACAAGACATTCTTTCAAAAATAGAGGTGATAAACCATGACTCTAGAAATAAAAAAGACTTAGTAAAGGTGAAAACTTCTTTGCAAGACACAGAGGTGTATTTAAATAAAAATTGGATTGAGGCAGACGTTAGAATCACAACTGGATTCGTGGAACCCCATTTTTTTGCTGGATTTTCGGGAGGAGCAAAAATGGTTGCACCAGGCCTAGCAGGACTTGAGACAATTCTCAGTCTACACAATTATGAAAGGTTGAGAAATAAATTTTCTGTCTGGGGAGAAATAGATCGAAATCCGATACAGCAAGATGTTAGAAAAATAGCGACAGAAACCGGGGTAGACTTTTGCATTGATGTAACTTTGAATAAGCTACAAGAAATTACGGGAGTTTTTGCCGGAGAGTTGCTGTCCTCACACGATAAAGCGTGTGAGTTTGCAAGAGAAAAAGCAATGGTCAAAGTAGAGAAGCTCTACGATGTAGTTATAACATCAAATTCTGGATATCCTCTTGATCAGAATCTTTATCAGTCAGTAAAGGGCATGTCAGCTGCTTCACAAATTACAAAAAAAGATGGAAAGATTTTATGTCTAGCTGAATGTTCGGATGGAATTCCTGACCACGGAGAATTTTATTCTTTACTGTCATATTTTAAAGATCCTTACCAAGTAAATAAAACGCTTCAAGATCCAAATTTTATGTGCCAAGATCAATGGCAAGTACAGATATTGTCAGACATCGTGAAAAAACAATCGGTGTATATGTACTCTGAAAAACTCAGCCCAGATGATATTCAAAAAGCTTTCTTAAATCCTGTACTTAATCCAAATGATTTCATAAAAAATTTAGAAATTGAAGATAAAAATACAAGTGGTTGTGTTTTGCCAGAAGGCCCCATAACAATCCCCTTTTTTGAAACAAATAACTAACAGAAAAAATACCTGAAATAAGTTAATATAATATATTGATTGAAACTTAAGAGAAAACGGAGATCAGAATGACATTGAAATCAAATTCTCATAAAGTAATCGGAACTCGCCCTATTAGACACGATGGACTCGAGAAAGTTACTGGAAAAGCTGTTTATAGTGCTGACGTTCAACTCCCCAATATGTCTCACGGAGCCATACTCAGAAGTCCTTATGCTCACGCAAAAATAAAATCGATAGACACTTCTGGCGCTGAAAAGGTTAAAGGTTTATTTGCAGTAATAACTGGCAAGGATTTTCAAAGCGGAATTGACAAGGATATTGAAATTGGAGAAGGGATAGCAAATTTTAAGTATGACAGTATGAACCTCATGGCAAGAGATAAGGTATTGTACGTGGGACATGCTGTTGCAGCAGTCTCAGCTGCTGATAAAAACACAGCACAAGAAGCTTTAAAAAGAATTAAAGTGGAGTACGAAGTTCTAGATCCTGTGCTGACTGTAAAAGATGCAATGAGGAAAGACTCTCCGGTTATACAAGAAAATTACAATGGTGTTGATGTTGACGGAGAAATGACATCGAAAAACGTTGCGGATTTTTTTAGGTTTGATTTTGGAGACATAGAAAAGGGATTTAATGAATCCGAAATCGTAATGGAAAAAGAATTCACAATGCCTATGGTGCACCAAGGTTACATTGAACCTCACGTGGCTGTAGCTGTATGGGGTGAAGACAGCAGGCTTACGCTCTGGGCATCAACCCAAGGAGCTTTTCCAGTGAGAACTCAGACTGCAGGAATTCTTGGAATGCCAGAATCACGAATAAGAGTAATGCCTACAGAAATCGGTGGAGGATTCGGAGGAAAAACGAGAGTTTACCTTACTCCTCTAGCTGCAATGCTCTCAAAAAAATCAAATCGTCCTGTAAAAATAATTATGGATAGAACGTCAGTTTTTGATGCCTCGGGGCCAGCACCTGGCGGCATAATTAGAATCAAGTTAGGAGTAACTAAAGATAAAAAAATCAAATCGGCTTTTACAGATATAAAGCTGGAAGGTGGGGCCTTTGGAGGATCTGCAGTTGGAGCTTCAGCTAAATGTGTTTTTGGTTGTTATGAAATTGAAAATACCAGAATAGATGGGTACGACATCGTAGTGAATAAACCTAAGTCAGCCGCATACAGAGCTCCAGGATCTCCCCAAGTGGCATATGCAATAGAAGTTGTTGTTGATGAAATATGCAGGAGTAAGGGCTGGGATCCACTAGAATTCCGAATAATAAATGCCTCTAAAGAAGGCACAAGAAGAGGCGATGGACCTAAATTTCCTAAGATTGGCAATTTAGATGTTCTTGATTCGATTAAATCTTCAGAACACTGGAATAGTCAAAAGCCAAAATCAAAGAATGGAAAGCTGATTGGAAGAGGAGTCGCCAGTGGATATTGGATGAACGGAGGAGGGAAATCGTCTGTAACATTATCTATAAACGACGATGGAACTGTTACATTAGTAGAAGGAAGTGCAGATATAGGCGGAACTCGACCAAGCATTGCCATGCAAGCAGCTGAAACTCTTGGATTAACAGCAGAAGATATGTTTCCACGCATACCTGATACAGATGGAGTTGGATATACAGGCATGACTGGTGGTAGTAGAACAACCTTTGCAACAGGATGGGCTGCAGTCAACGCAGCAAATAACTTAGTAAAAGAATTGAAAGACAGATTAAGTCTGATATGGGAAATAGACTCCGAAGAAATCAAATTTGAGAAAGGTGCTTTTTCATCAAGGTCTGATTCTGCTCTCTCAATATCATTTAAGGAACTAGCAAAAAAATTAGATGGTACCGGAGGCCCTGTAAGCTCAGTAGGTTCAGTAGACTTAGACTCAAGTAGTCACGGATTTGCTACTCACGTAGTGGATCTTGAAATAGACTCTGAAACGGGGAAAACAGAC
>CETV01138479.1_pt1 | contig 10371 bp, 3 predicted proteins | sample 531451 | NCBI WGS metagenome assembly CETV01 (sample SAMEA2623155, study PRJEB7988) | marine metagenome | isolation source: saline water (ENVO:00002010), including | reverse complement strand
TTCCGGCTCGTGCGCGACAACCTGCGCAGCGAGGCTGGCCTGCCGATCTCGGTGCGCTTGCTGTGCGACGCCCACAGGCTGCTACTCGACGGCGCACGCGGCGCTGGCAAGCAACCCGGCGAGCTGCGGCGCTCGCAGAACTGGATCGGCGGCGCGCGGCCAGGCCGGGCCACGTTCGTGCCGCCGCCACCCGACCAGGTGCCAGGGCTGCTGGCGGACCTGGAGCGCTTCATCCATGACCCGGAGCCGGCGCTGCCACCCCTCGTGCGTGTGGCCCTGGTGCACGTGCAGTTCGAGACCATCCACCCGTTCCTCGACGGCAACGGGCGCATCGGCCGGCTGCTGATCGCCGCGCTGCTGGAGCAGTGGGGCCTGCTGCCCGAGCCGCTGGTCTACCTGAGCGGCTACCTCAAGCAGCACCAGGCCGAGTACTACCGGCGGTTGTCGGCCGTGCGCAGTACCGACAAGGAAGGGGGCGACTGGGAAGGCTGGGTCGGCTTCTTCCTCGACGGCGTGGAGACCGCGGCCACGGACGCCGAGCGTGGCATCGTCGCGATGGCGAGCCTGATCAACGCCGACCGCAAGCGCCTGCTGGCTGCGCCCCGCGTGGGCGCAGTGGCCCTGCGCCTGTTCGAACTGCTGCCCCTGATGCCGCGCTTCACCATCGAGCAGGTGCGTCAGAAGCTGGACACCACCTTCCCCACCGCCACCGCGGCTGTGAAACTGCTGCAGGACCTGGGGATGCTGGCCGAGCTCACCGGCCAGAAGAAGAACCGCCTGTTCAGCTACGCTGCTTACGTCGAATTGCTGGCAGGGAGCCCATGACGGAGGACCAGCTCGAACAAGAGTGCCTGGCGTGGCTGGCCGATGTGGGCTGGCAATACCGCTATGGGCCGGACATCGCGCCCGATGGCGACGCGCCCGAGCGCGACAACTACCGCCAAGTGCTGCTGCTGGGTCGGCTGCGTTCGGCCGTTGCCGCGCTGAATCCGTCGGTACCCACAGCGGCGCGTGAGGACGCCATCCGCCAGGTGCTGGACCTGGGCACACCGGTGCTGCTGGCCGCCAACCGCCACTTTCACCGGCTGCTGGTGGGCGGCGTGCCGGTGCAGTACCAGCAGGACGGCGAAACGCGCGGCGACTTTGTGCGTTTGGTGGACTGGGCCGAAGACCCCACACAACCTGCGCGCAACGACTGGCTCGCCGTCAATCAGTTCTCCGTCACCGGGCCGCACCACACGCGCCGGCCCGACATCGTGCTGTTCGTCAACGGCCTGCCGCTGGTGCTGATCGAACTGAAGAATCCAGCCGATCTGAACGCCGACGTGTGGAAGGCCTTCCACCAGATCCAGACCTACAAGGCGCAGATCCCGGACATCTTCCAGACCAACGAGGTGCTGGTGGTGTCTGACGGCAGCGAAGCGCTGTTGGGGTCGCTCTCGGCCGACAGCGAGCGCTTCATGGCCTGGCGCACGATCGACGGCAACACGCTCGACCCGCTGGGCGAGTTCCATGAGCTGCAGACGTTGGTGCGAGGCGCGCTGGCGCCGGCCTACCTGCTCGACTACCTGCGCTACTTCGTGCTCTTCGAGGACGACGGCCAACTCGTCAAGAAGATCGCCGGCTATCACCAATTCCACGCGGTGCGCGCGGCCATCGCACAGGTTGTGACCGCGTCGCGCCCGAACAGCGATGCGCGGCTGCGTGGCAAGGGTGGCGTGGTCTGGCACACCCAGGGCAGCGGCAAGAGCATCACGATGACCTGTTTCGCGGCGCGCGTGATGCAGGAGCCGGCGATGGAGAACCCGACCATCGTCGTCATCACCGACCGCAACGACCTGGACGGCCAGCTCTTCGGCGTGTTCAGCCTGGCGCAGGACCTGTTGCGCGAGCAGCCGGTGCAAGCGAACACGCGGCAGGAACTGCGCACGCTGCTCGGCAACCGCCCGAGCGGTGGCATCGTGTTCGCCACCATCCAGAAGTTCATGCCAGGCGAGGACGAGGACACGTTCCCGCTGCTCTCCGACCGCCACAACATCGTCGTGATGGCCGACGAGGCGCACCGCACGCAGTACGGCTTCGAGGCGAAGCTGAAGACGCCGAAGTCGGCGCCCAAGGCGTCGGGCGCGCTGACCACGGGCGATGGCCAGGCTCCCGCGCACCGGGCCGAGTTCGCACCGACCGCGAAGTACCAGGTGGGCTATGCCCAGCACCTGCGCGACGCGCTGCCCAACGCCACCTTCGTGGCCTTCACCGGCACGCCGGTGTCGGGCGAAGACCGCGACACGCGGGCGGTGTTCGGCGACTACATCAGCGTCTATGACATGCAGCAGGCCAAGGAAGATGGCGCCACGGTGGCCATCTACTACGAGAGCCGGCTCGCCAAGCTGGGCCTCAAGGCCGACGAGATGGCCAACATCGACGACGAAGTCGACGAACTGGCCGAAGACGAGGAAGAAGGCCAGCAGGCCAAGCTCAAAAGCCGCTGGGCCGCGCTGGAGAAGGTGGTGGGCGCCGCGCCGCGTGTCGCACAGGTGGCGGCCGACCTGGTGGCGCACTTTGAGGAGCGCAACAAGGCGCAGACCGGTAAGGCCATGGTGGTGGCCATGAGCCGCGAAATCTGCGTGCACCTCTACGACGAGATCATCAAGCTGCGGCCCGACTGGCACAGCCCCGACCCCGAGCAAGGCGCGGTCAAGATCGTGATGACGGGCTCGGCCAGCGACAAGGCGCTGCTGCGGCCCCACATCTACAGCGCCCAGGTAAAGAAGCGGCTGGAGAAGCGCTTCAAGAACCCGGCCGACCCGCTGCGCCTGGTGATCGTGCGCGACATGTGGCTCACCGGCTTCGACGCGCCCTGCGTGCACACGCTCTACGTCGACAAGCCGATGAAGGGCCACAACCTCATGCAGGCCATCGCGCGCGTGAACCGCGTGTTCAAGGACAAGCAGGGCGGATTGGTGGTCGACTACATTGGCATCGCGAACGAGCTGAAGTCGGCGCTCAAGGAATACACCGCAGCACAGGGCCGCGGTCGGCCGACGGTGGACGCGCACGAGGCCTACAGCGTGCTGGCCGAGAAGCTGGATGCGCTGCGCGGGATGCTGGCCGGCACGAACGGCCATGGCTTCGACTACAGCGACTTCCTCACCGGCGGTCACAAGACGCTTGCCGGCGCGGCGAACTACGTGCTGGGCCTGAAGGACGGCAAGAAGCGCTTCGCCGACCTGGCGCTGGCGATGAGCAAGGCCTTCACGCTGTGCTGCACGCTCGACGAGGCCAAGGCGGTGCGCGAGGAGGTGGCCTTCTTCCAGGCCGTGAAGGTGATCCTGACCAAGCGCGAGATCACCGCGCAGAAGAAGTCCGACGAGGAGCGCGAACTGGCGATCCGGCAGATCATCAGTTCGGCCGTGGTCTCCGAAGAGGTGGTCGACATCTTCGACGCCGTGGGCCTGGACAAGCCCAACATCGGCATCCTCGACGACGCCTTCCTGGCCGAGGTGCGCAACCTGCCAGAGCGCAATCTGGCCGTCGAACTCCTGGAGCGCCTGCTCGAAGGCGAGATCAAGTCACGCTTCGCCAGCAACGTGGTGCAGAGCAAGAAGTTCTCGGACATGCTGGCCCACGTGGTGCAGCGCTACCAGAACCGATCCATCGAAGCCGCGCAGGTGATGGAAGAGCTGGTGGAGATGGCCAAGAAGTTCCGCGACGCCGCCTCACGCGGCGAGCAACTCGGGCTGAACGAGGACGAGGTCCGCTTCTACGACGCGCTGGCCAACAACGAATCGGCGGTGCGTGAACTGACCGATGAGACGCTGAAGAAGATCGCCCACGAACTGGCCGAGAGCCTACGCAAGAACCTGACCGTCGACTGGTCTGCCCGTGAGAGCGTGCAGGCCAAGCTGCGGTTGATGGTCAAGCGCATCCTGCGCAAGTACAAGTACCCGCCGGACCAGCAGGAGGATGCGGTGGAACTGGTGCTGCAGCAGGCGAAGGCGCTGGGGGAGGCGTGGGCGTAGCGCTTTGGGAGGGACTGACTTCCCCGGCAGCTTCCGTATGGCGACAGAATCGACGGCACCATGACATCGATCCCCGGCACCCTTCCACAAGAAAGTGAAGCTCAGCGAATCGGTCACATGGCTGGCCGTTGCCTTGGCGTCGGCCAACCAGATTCGTGGAGACTCAAGCCGCTTGATGGCACTGATGACTTCGGGCTCGACTATCAAGTCCAGACGGTAGTTGATGGCCAAGTGCGGGACATTTTCCGCGTTCAACTTAAGGGCACAGCAGCGCCAGATGCGAGCGCAGATGGATCCTTCTTCTCCATACAACTCAAAGCCAGCACGGTCCGCTATTACGAAGGGATCACCGAGCCGATCCTGTTGGTACTCTGTGATCTCAGTGGGGTGACCCACCCAACTCAGGGTCGGCTCTATTTCTGTTGGATCGAAGACGAACTGCGACGCCTGAATGCCGCCGACATGCCGGCGCTTCAGCAGTACGTGACCTTCAGAATACCCGCGGCAAATCGGCTACTGCCGGATACGGATCTCAGTGCGCATCTATCGCACTCGCGAGCGGTCTCCAAGTCTGCGCGAGCGATCGACGCAATCGTCCAGGCGGCACGCCCGGACCTAAGTGAAGACGCTCGTGCCGACTTCCTCTCTCGTGTAGCCGGCGGATTGGAAGCAAGGGGCTACCCGTTGGTCCATGCCATTGCGGAGCCTGCCACGACGCCATGGCCCGAGGCTCCAACGGGCTCGTTCGCTTGGCACCTTAAGGAGGCAGCGCATCAACTTCGGTCGGGTGACGCGGATGCAGCGCAGGACCAGCTCAAAGCCGCAGCGATGCTTGCCGGTCCTCACACCGCACTGGAACTCGCCGAGCGGTCGTTCCTTGAGGCCCGAGTGCACGCCCTTTGTGGTGACGAGGACGCCGCGCGCACCTCCTATGAGGACGCTGTCAAGTTGTCGGCGAACCAGCCGCGATACCTGGCGGCTTGGCTGGAATCAGAACTGCGCTGCAGGCATCGCGACGGCAGGGCCAGTGTCGATGACTTAATCAGGAGCGCGGAACAGGCGGATCAATCAGACGCCTCTGTAAATTCGGTACGGTCCCGGTTGCTTGCGATTGCGGGGAGATTGGTAGAGGGTCTCGCAGTGGCCGCGAGCATCCAGGGGTTTGAAGGGCACGCCGCCGCCGCGATTATCCATACGATGTCGGGCCAGTCCCATGAAGCGCTGCAGGACTGCGACGCCGGCCTGGCAGAGCCAAACGTACCGGAGCGCTCCCAACTTCTATTTCTCATATTGCGCGCAAGGGCAAGGTTTCGCCTGGCGCTTCAAGAATGGTTTGCCAGCACGGAGTCCGAGATCCTGCCAATGAGCGGGCCGGCTGGCGCTGACCTCGGACTGCTCCAAATCGGTTGGGCCGACATAGAGGCTGCGGTGCTCCTGCTGATGAAACATGGATGGCCGCAGAACGTTGAGTTCATTGCGGATGTCTGGGCTTCCTCGGCATCTATCCTCGGCCGTGGCGAGCAATCGCTACCGCTCTTGCTCCAAGCAGCGAGAGCACGGCCGTCTTACCCCACACTGCAGTCGGCGCTGGAGACGCTCGCGGTGGCGACGGGTGAACTGGAGTATGCGCTTGAGGCGAACGCGCGGCTCCCCGTTGACGGCTCCACCCAACTTAGGCGAATCGCATTGCTGCACATGGATGGGCAGCATGCAGAGTGCATCGAGCTTTTCGAGCGAGCTCTTTCAGGGTTTGACCACACGGACAACTCTTTTCCCAGTGTCGTCGCGTCTGCTGCCCTGTCGGCGGACAAGATGGTGCGCTCCGATCTCGCCGATCGTTGGGCCGAGATACTCGGGAGTCGGCCTGAATGGGCTGCACAGTCAGCCTTGCTGGCGTACTTTCGAAGAGTCCTAGCCAGTCCGCTGGAGCGCGAGAGCGCGGTGAATGAATTGATTGCTCAGTTCGACGCTCTTGCATCCCCACCAGACATGGGAATGTTGGTGCTGAACGAACTCGATCCGGCTAGCGACTCGCAGGCGACGGTGATCATACGGATTGCGGGGGTAGTTCAGACTAGATCACTGCTCCCTGTTGAACTGGCCGTGAAGCTGGCTCACGCCCTAGTGACCAAGGAGCGGTGGGACGATCTTCGCTCCTTTGCCTCCGATTGCATTCGTCGACTCGGTGCCCGATCTAAGTTTGGCGCCTTCCAGGCGCTTGCACTGGACCGACTTGGACAAACGCCAGACGCGATAACGCTGCTTGAGGCCCTCCTTGAGGGCAGCGACGTTGACAGTCTTGCACTGGACACCTTTGTGAACATCGCAGTCCGATGTGGGATGACCGAAGGTGCAATACGGTCCGTGGAGACGCTCCTTGCGCGCTCATCGCGACCCGAGCGGCGCCTTGAATGTCTGCGTCTTCTCTTTGGCCTTCTTCACAGGACCAACCCCACCGACCCGCGATGTGTGGACGTGGCATGGCGTATCGGCAGGCAAAGCAGGCCCGACCACGAGGAAGAGGAAGGACTCTTTCTCGTGACGATGTTTGCGGCGACTTTGTACGTCCCGTTGCTCGACTCAGACCCGCGTTTGCCTGAGATGCAGCGCCGCGTCCAAGATTTCACGCAGAGATTCCCGGAGTCGAGGATCCTGCGGTCAGAAAAGTTGCCCGAGGAATCGTCGCCAGACGCACTCCTTGAGATGCTGAAGCGGATATCGGGGTACGACGAAAGCAGAGAAGAGTGGCGTCGAAGTGTTGAACTGCAATTGAGTCGCGGAGCGGCGCCAGTTCCGTACGCGTGGCGACCCAAAGTCATTTTGCACAACATCCCCGATGTGCCTACTCTGTGGGAGTTCTCAAAGCGATCAAACGCCGATCAGCAGGAACTCCATTTGCAGATGGTGCCAGGCGCGTGGGAACGGGTAAGTGCTTCGCAAATGCGAGGCCGCGTCCCGCTTCTCGACATGACAACGCTACAGGTCGTTCACGACCTCGGGATATTTGAACTCCTCTTTCATCTCTTTCCGAAGATTGCGATAGGTCAGAGAACGCTTGTCGAGTTGGCTCAGTTGTGCTCGCCGATGACTGGAAGCTTCGTCCGCGACAAGTGCCTCTCCATACAAGGCATGCTTAAGTCGAATGTGAACCGAATCATGCAGCCACTCGCAGACCTCCATGAGAAGCCGAGGCGAGCCCAGTTCGAGCCCCTGGAGGAAATCAAGCAGCTCGCGCAACGGTCCGACTATGTCGTCTACTCCGACGATGCCCTGTTTCGGATCTACTGCTCCGTGCCAGCGGGCGCGAAGGCGATATGTACTTTGGATATTCTTTCTGCCTTGGATGAAGGTGGTTGGTTGACTCCACAGGCTGTCGCCGAAAAGTTGGCCAAGCTGTGCATGTGGCATGTTGGCCTGTCGGTGATCGAGCGCTATCAGCTGGCAGCGCTGCCCGATGCGTTGGGAGCAGTTCGCGACATACCTTCTGGGGTTGCGGCGCTTCGTTCTTGGTGGGTGTCCAACGCGATCTTTGGTGGCATCTGGGGTGGCTCACGGCCGTACGTCGAGCTCCGGACCGAAGCAGGCCAACTCTTGCGTAGGTTGATCTCCGATTCTGAGAACTCCGTCGACAGCATTTCGGCGCTGATGGCTTTGTGGCATGAGAAGTCTCGGCTTCGAAGTGATGCCCCCACGCCACCGGTGCTTGTGGCTGTCCAACTTCTCGTTCAGGCCGCCATCTTGAGTTCGCCGCCTTCGACGACAGAGGCTGTCCGCCTATGGGCGGTCTTTCGTGCGCTGGTTGAGAACGAGTATGGCGCGCAGATGGACGAGCGCAAGGAGCAGGATGCGATAGCGTTGGCGGCGGAAGCGGCAGCTCAAGTGGACGTGTCGCAGGCGCCGAAGTCGGCGACGTCGTTGCGGAGCCGGCTTTTGCAAGGGCTTACGGCTGGCACGCAGGACGAGGCGACCTTTGGCAGAGCGTACGACGCCGCGCTTGTCGCAGCAGCGACGACAGCCGCCAAGAAGAAGTGAACCGGTTTGCCTAGGCTGCATAGGCGTCAGCGTGCCGCTGAGCAACCAGCCTCGTCCGACCGCTCCCTGCCGGCTGCGCAAATTGGCCTCGCCGTAGCGATTGACGGCCGCGCTAACTGCGAGCCTGCTGTTCGCCTTTGTCCGGTAAACCTCTTGTCACCGGGAAGGTGTCGCGCATTGGTTGGTTGCCTGGGCGCACCTTTCGTTGCTTCACTTCTAGCCTGGTGCGCAACGGGCTCGCCTCAGCGCGCACAGCGTGCGTGTCTCGATCGCATCGCTTGAAGCGCGGACGTTGAAGGCCGCGGGCTGTGACTGATAAAGGACGTTATCAATCACAGCCCTTTCGACTGCCATGTTCGCCCCGTCCCAGCTCGAACTCCTGTCCGCCGCGTCCGTGCCGGCGCTCCTCGCGCCTGACGCCCGCGCCAAGGCCCGCACGCTGGAGTTCTTCACCGCGCACATCCGCAATCCGAACACGCGCAAGGCCTACGCGCGGGCCGGGCAGCACTTCGCCGACTGGTGCGAGCGCCTCGGCATCGGCGACGTGCGGCAGGTGCAGCCGATCCACGTCGCGCTGTACGTCGAGCAGCTCGACCTGGCCGCACCGTCGGTGAAGCAGCGCCTGGCGGCGTTGCGCTCGCTGTTCGACTGGCTGGTGGTGGGGCAGGTGATGCCGATCAATCCGGCGGCGGCGGTGCGCGGGCCGCGGTACTCGGTGAAGACCGGCAAGACGCCCGTGCTGTCGGCGAGCGAGGTGCGCGACCTGGTCGAGTCCATCGACGCTGAGTCCCTGATGGGTATGCGCGATCGGGCCTTGATCGGGACCATGGTCTACACCTTCGCGCGCGTCGGTGCCGTCACGAGGCTGCGGGTCGAGGATGTCTACACGCAGCGGCGGCGACTGTGGGTGCGGCTGGACGAGAAGGGCGGCAAGCGCCACGAGATGCCGTGCCACCACCGGCTGGAGGAGTGGCTCTACGACTACCTGGACGCCGCCGGCATCGCCGACGATCTGGGCGGGCCGCTGTTCAGGTCGGCGCGAGCTGCCACCGACACGTTGACGACGCGGCCGATGTCGCAGGCCGACGTGTACCGGATGATCCGGCGGCGCGCGGAAGCTGCCGGCATCGCCACGGCCATTGGGTGTCACTCGTTTCGCGCGACCGGCATCACCGAGTACCTCTTGAACGGCGGCAAGCTGGAGATCGCGCAGCAGATGGCCAACCACGAGTCATCGCGCACGACGGGCCTGTACGACCGGCGCGGCGACCAGATCAAGCTCGACGAGGTGGAGCGGATCGGCGTCTGATCGCTGGTGGCGGTGAACGCTGCGCGCGGCTCTTGACGAGTGAAGGTCGGGGTCAAGCATGCCCGGCATGTCCCTATGCCGGAGTGCACATCTTGAACGACGCTGAATCGCGGGGCGAGACGCCCGAAGACTTCCGACTCCCGGGTATCCCTGAGCTTCGACCTGCCGATGCCAGCTGGGAACGACGATTGATGGACTGGCGCGAGATGATGCTGGTGCGTCCGCATGCCGAATTGCCGGAGGTGCTGGCCGGTGCGCGAGGTGAGTTGTCCTTGCGGCGCGTGATGGGTCGCCACCAGGCTTCGCGTTTCGGGCACAGCTTTGGTGGCAAGCGCGTGCCCCGCGATCCAACCCATCCGACGGCCGGCCGGTACGAGATTGACTTGATCGTCGTGACACCGCGGCGCATCGCGATCGTCGAGGTCAAGCACTGGAGCGGCACGTTGCGGCTGGATGCTGATCGATGGGTCTACCAGCGTCGCTCGGGCGAAGAGCAGGTATTCGAAAGCTTGATTGCGCACAACGAGAACAAGGTTCGGGCGCTGCGGCGCTATCTGCGCGCAGAGGGCGTCGATGTTCCTGCCACGCGCTTGACTCAATGGGTGGTGTTCACCCATCCACGCCTTGAACTCGACGACCGTCTGGCTGCGCTTCCGGGCGTGATGACGCTCTACGATCTGCAGACCTCGGGCTCGCGGTTCGGCCGTGAGGTATCTGGACCCGAGTTCCTGTTGGCCAGATTGATCGAGCGGTGCGCAGAGCCGAGTACCGCGGACATGCTGACTGAAGGCCTGCTTGAGATGCTGAGGCCTGCTGTGACGGCAAGGATCGCGGAGGCCGTCGGGCGGCTGCGCAGTTGGGACGTGCTCCGGCTCCATGGCGGGCGCCAGCTGATCGGCGACCTTCTGTGGGTGCGGGTCGCCGGCAGGCGACTCGATGGGCTGCCTGCCGGCCGGAAGGCGGCGCTGCACTGGTGGCGCGGAAAGCTCGGGGGCCTGGTGCCTCTGGTCG
>CETV01021240.1_pt1 | contig 10374 bp, 8 predicted proteins | sample 531451 | NCBI WGS metagenome assembly CETV01 (sample SAMEA2623155, study PRJEB7988) | marine metagenome | isolation source: saline water (ENVO:00002010), including | reverse complement strand
CCGCCACTATGCTGTCGCTTTATTCTTTCGGCACCTCCCATTTCTTGACCTAGAGCAGTTATATAGTCTATGTCTTCAAGAGCCTTTTCCCAGGGCATACCTGGTTTCCAAGTTTCTCTATTTGGGTCTATAGGCATTAGATCCTCCAGTTAAAACATGTATGGTTTGAGAAATTAAGATTAGATTTCGATTGTCATAAGTAAGTTTTCTTCACTGACGTTCCGGTCCTCTTCCACCTCAATAGAAGTTACAGTGCCATTAACTTCAGAAAAGATCTCATTTTCCATTTTCATAGATTCAATAACAATTAAGAGATCTCCCTCAGAAACGGATTGTCCAACTTCAACCGATATTTCAATAACTTGTCCGGTCATGGGGGAATTAACCTGATGTCCAGCCATTACATATTTCTCCTGTTTTAGACAGTTTATCGGAATAAAACTGTGCCTTCTTTTTCTAATGCCTCACAATCGTCACTAGTGTACCCCAGTAATTCCATCAAGATCTCTTTGCTGCTTTCACCTACGTCTTCCGTTGTTTTCCAACCCGACATACTCGTGAAATTACCTCGAATGGATTGCCCGTCATATCGCTTTACCCCAAACAGAGGTTCATCCATATCGGCGAAAAATTCACGTTCGTTTAAATGCGTATCTGATAATAACTGTCTGTTATTTGAAACTACACCGGCTGCGATTCCTCTATTTTGAAGTTGAAACATGACCTCTTTAGAATCCTTAGAGGCAAACCAGTCAGATATATGGGTGTCGATCATTTTTTCATCTTTCTTACGGTTTTCAAAAACACGATAGTCTTCTGAGCCTAAAATAGGGTTATCTATGATTTCAGTCAAAGTCTTCCAGGACTCTTCATTAGTTATCGAAATAGAGATCCATTGATCCTCTCCTCTCGTTTTATAGGCTCCGTGAGGAGAATAATGTTCACTTTTATTTCCATTAATTGTTGGTTCATACCCATTTGAAGAATTAGCAGCAAAAAATTCCCCCAAATTGCAAGCTGGGCTGGCCGCTAAGGCGATATCGATAAATTGACCAGTGCCGGTGATATTTCGATGTCTGAGAGCAGTTAAAAGAATTCCCATCGCATTCAAACCGGAGATTGGATCCCCGTAAGCGATACCAGTGGAAATAGGTAGGGAAGAGTCATAACCTATCAATCCTGGAATACCCGCCAAAGCCTCAGCTGTAGTACCGAAGGCCGGGTATTCAGAATACGGTCCTTCCAGCCCAAACCCAGGCATAGAACACATGATTATATGTGGGTTAATTCCGGCCAAGGTTTCATAAGTTATATTTAAATTGCGCATTACCCTAGGACGAAAATTTTCGATGATTACGTCGGAGATTGCAGTGAGTTCCAAAAATATATTTCTTCCATCGGTTTTATCAAGCCGCAGGCCAATATTTTTCTTGTTCCTGTTGAGCTTAGAATTAAGGCCGTTCGGGCTTACCAAGGGCACTCTTGGGTCGGAAATTTTTAAAACACTGGCTCCATAATCCCCATATATCCGGGTTGCCAATGGCCCTGCCCAAACCCTGGTCAGATCAAGCACTCTAAGGCCGGCTAGGCTCCCTTGTATTTTTTCTCCTTTGGGGATCACGAACCTATTACCTCTGAGGTATGCTCACCTAACAGCGGGGCACGGGATACATGGGGAATCATATCGACAGTTTTAAAGGGAAAAGTTGGAAAACGTGCCTTGCCTGTTATCGGGTGATCGATTTCTGTGAATAGACCTCTATGTAAAAATTGTTGATCTTTTAAAACCTCAGATATCCCCAAAACCGGGGCTGTTGGCAATTCCCACGTTTCCGAGGCTTCCACCATAACCTCATGTCTCGTCCTTTCCCCAACCCATTCCCTGAGTAATGAATCCAAATAAATTGCTAAGGAGCGCCTTCCTGAACGAGTGGCGTATTGTGGGTCTTTGAGAAACTCCTCTTTGCCAATCATGATACACAATCTTTCCCATTGATCCTCCGTCGATATTCCAAAGCAAATATGCCCATCGACGCATTCAATTGTTGTGATCCCGTAATTTGCGAAAGCACTTTCCCTTTGCCAAAGGTTACCGTTTCTGTTTCTTATAAATCCTTCGTAAGTTTCCATTTCCATGGTGAATTGGTGAAGGGTGGCTAATGTTTCCATCATGGCCACCTCAACAAATTGCCCTGTCCCTGTGTGATCTCTTTCCCATAAGGCTATTTGAACAGCTCCATTTCCGTTAAGACCCGTGAGGTAGTCAGGCTGATGGCCGGGAAGCATTAGAGGCTCCTTGCCAGGTAACCCAGTCAAGTATAGGTAGCCACCGAGGGCTAATTGGATTATAGGCGTCGAAGTGAAACGGGAATAGGGTCCAGAAAGCCCAAAGGGGGTTAGACTAATTTCGATTAGCGAGGAATCTAATTTGGTGAATCTGTCTTTTTCTATACCGTTTAATACTCGCGAGGGAATATCCCAGTCCTCAATCAGTATGTCAGCCTCCGAAACAAGATCTGTGAGCTTTGAAACCCCTTTTGGTACAGATAAATCCAACAAAACACTCCTTTTACCGGAATTGTTGTATTGATATGTTGCACTTGATTCGATATTTTCATCATCGCCGAGAAAAGGTCCTATGCTCCTGGACCAATCCCCTGCGGGGGGCTCTATTTTGACAACATCAGCCCCAAAAGCTGCAAGTATCCGACCACAATGAGGCCCAGCTACACCTTGGGCAACCTCAATCACCTTTAATCCCGCTAGCGGCAAGGATTGCCTTGATTTATCCAAGGGGTGACCTTGAAATTAATGTCTGATTATTTGCTGGATACATAGCAGCAGATATTACATAAATGTTCAAAAGATTGCTTGACTCCTGCCCTATTAAACCAGAGTTGTATTACCCTAAATAAAATAGTACTTTACCTTTCATGCTTTTCCTAAAAACCATCTCGATCCAGAGGATTGAGATCCTGGGTCTACTGTTGGTGATCTTTTTCGCAGTGTCCCTGCGATTTTACGAACTCGACCGCGGGTATTCAGGGCTAGGAATTTATTCGGCCACATCTTTAAATACAGGTACATCTCTTCACAATTGGTTTTTCCCCAGCATTTTTGTCGATGGGTCTATTATTGCCGACAAACCACCACTCTTTTTCTGGGTACAGGGTCTATTTTTAAAAATTCTCGGCCCGATAAATATGGCCCTTAGGTTACCGGCGGCTCTGTGTGGAACATTTTGCGTAGTATTGCTGTATTTGATTTTGAGAAGGACCTACGGAGTTTTAACTGCATTTGCCGGAGGATTATTTCTTGCAATAGCACCGATTGACGTCAATTTCTCAAGGGGTGTTTTCTTGGAACCCCTTACCACCGCACTAATATTACTCTCGATATTTATGCTACTTATTGGAGTTGAAAGAAAGCAGGTTAAATTCATTTACATAGCTTCAGCTGTCATTGGAATTGCCTTCATGTCGAAACTTTGGCAGGGCTTACTTCCTGTGCCGGCGCTTGCAGTTTTTGTGATTATCTTGCGCTGGGAAGCGTGGGGGAGATTTCTTAAGACTGCAACTGTTGCCTTCGTCATTTTCATCATTACAGCTCTAGTTTGGCCGACGCTCGTTTGGCTATTTGATTCCCACTATGACGCGGTGATGCATTCAGAAAATATATGGGACATGATTTTTGGATGGAATCTATTCGATCGATTTGGTGGCCTGCAGTATGGTTCGACCCATGACCCTAGTTGGTTTTGGTTTTTAACCGGGCCAATGCAGATATTCTTAGGTATCACATTTATACCCCTAGCTGTGCTTGGTGGGCTGAAGACTGTATATGATTTGCCAGCTAAAATATTTTCAAAGACCAGCAGTAAAGAAAAATTAGTCCCATGTATTGGTCTTATATGGCTCATGTGGTTGTTAATCTGCATAGTCGGGTTTGGTGGAGCCACTGTGCGATTATCGAGCTACTGGGCCTCTGCGGTCCCTGCAATTTGTGCTTTGTCTGCAATCGGAATGGTGGGATTAATCAAAGATCGTCAGGGGCACTCACAGTGGTATCGTGCTATTTCGTACACAGTACTTATGGTCGGGCTTCTTTATATTTCCAACGCCTTATCCAATGTAGTACCCCTATGGATAGGATATAAATATCTCAGTTACCTGTGCCTGCTCAGTGCTATCATTTTCCCTATTTTTCTATTTTTCAAACCGGGGGTTGATTCAAACCATTACTCAACAGGGGAGAGAGTTTTAAGCAATGGTCTTTTGATTACTTTCGCACTCATCCTTGTTTCCAATCTTTCCATTACTTTCTACAATCTTACCAATCCACGAGATGATACTTTAGGTCGAATTGGATTTGATCAAATGCCTGTAAGCTTCGGTGGAGGAGGAAGAGACTATAAAGTGGATCCTAAAATAGAACGGGCCCGACTTCGAGGAACAGTGATTACGGCGATTGTTCGGGCGGAACCTCATGATTTAACCGAAGCCATTGAATATATCTATCGTAGATATAAAGAAGGAGAAGGGTCAGGTAGATATCTTATGGCTACTGATTCCTACAATACGGCAGCGAAAGTCGCCTATCATGCGGCAGAATTTTCACCACATATTCCTCGCTTACCAATTCTCCCGATATATTCAGAATATCAAGATACTTGGATCACTTCTCTGGAAGATCTCGAAAAAATATCTGATGATGGGGATTTGAAATTTATTCTAACCTCCAAAGATATGCAGACGATGAATTTTGAATTTTGGACTTGGCTGTCCGGAAATGCTGAAGATGTGACGATCGTGTCAGGGCTGCCTTATTATGGTGAGATCCGCCTTTTTAAGCTCATGGAGGAGGATTCCAAATATAGAGGCTATTCCCAATGGCTCGAACGTAATCAAGCAGCCAGCCGGTAAGATAGGCAAACTCTTTTTAATAAGTAAGATAAGGCAGGGCAAAGGATATTTAAGTTAAGGATTTGACATGTACTTTAGGCAAACAGAAGGGAGTGATGAGAAAAAGTTTCAACGTATACATGATGGCCACGGACTCATAAAACGCCGGAATCTTTTTGGATCTTTCAGCAATCTCCCCATTCAAATTGAAATCTGGGAGTTAGATGAAGGGGTCAGTGAAGGAGATCATATTCATGGAGACGCCCGTCCACTGGAAGAAATCTATTATTTCCTGGAAGGTAGTGGGGAGATGACAATCGAAGGAGAAAAAGTTTTGGTTGAGAAAAACGATGGCTTAATGGTTCCGCCAGGGGTTGGCCATGGCATAAAAAATACCGGTACAGGCCCCTTGAAAATGATGATTGTCTGGGGCATATCATCATAAAAAGAGGATCGTAACAAACCGTATGGACATGAGATGAATATAAAAAGGAAAGGGTTAAGATGAAATATGACTTCATAATCGTCGGAGGAGGATCGGCTGGCTCAGTACTGGCCACCCGTTTGTCTGAAGATCCCAACAAGTCAATTTTGTTACTTGAAGCAGGACCTGATTATCGCACTTTTGAGGACACTCCAAATATAGTCAAATATGGAAATATTCCATGGCCCGCCTCCTATGGCCCGGAAGCCCCCGTGTGGGGGTACAAAGCCACAGCTGTATCAGGACGTGACCCTTTTGGGCTTCCTAGAGGGAAAATCATTGGAGGCTCGAGCTCCGTTAATGGCCAGGTATTCTTTCGTGGAATTCCTGAGGATTATGATGAGTGGGAAGAGTTGGGAAATAATGGCTGGTCCTATTTGGATGTTCTCCAATATTTTAGGAAATCAGAAAACGACCTAACTTTTGGCTCTGATGACTTTCACGGCAATGAAGGTCCAATCCCAGTACGTAGATATTCAGAGAATGAACTTATGCCTTCTTCAAAAGCCTTTCTTCAGACCTGTATGAGTCAAGGCTACGAATTCACTGAAGACCAAAACCATCCTGAATCCACTGGCGTCGGCATGAAACCATTGAACAATGTAGATGGAGTGCGGATGAGCGTTGCATTAACTTATCTCTCAATAGCCCGACATCGTTTGAATTTAACTATACGAGGGGAAGTATTTGTCCGAAAGGTAAGATTTGATGATCGTAAAGCCATCGGTGTTCAAGTGGAAAGCCAAGGAGATATCTTTAACCTAGATGCTGAGGAGATCATTCTCTGTGGGGGGGCGATAAACTCTCCACAACTACTCATGTTGTCTGGAATTGGACCCGAGCAGGCTTTAAAAGACCTGGACATAGATCTTGTGAAGGATCTTCCAGGTGTAGGTAAAAACCTTAGGGATCATCCTTCGGCTTTTCTACTGTTCGAATCATGTATGGATCAAGTAGGAGACGATCCTAAGGCCCAACAGGTTGGAATGAGGTTCACCACACCAGGATCAGACATTAGAAACGATATGCAAATGAGTCCTATTTTTATGACCAGTGAACATCGGCCAGACACTATTCCTTTGGACCCAGACAAAAATTACCTCGGTTTCAGCGTGGCACTTCAAAAGGCATTGAGCAATGGGGAAATCACATTGAAATCTTCAGACCCAACGGAGCATCCAACCCTGTTTTATAACTATTTGGATCACCCGGAAGATCTACGTAGAATGAGGGAGGCTGTAAAAATTTGCCTCCGGATAACAGAAGATGAGAATTTTAAATCGATCATTAAATCAAGAATCAATCCTACTGATCTGGACGTGAGTTCTGACAAGAGTATAGATGAATGGTTGTATTCAATAGTTGGTACGCAGCATCATTCATCAGGGACTTGTAAAATGGGCCCAGAGAACGATGATTTGGCAGTTGTAACTGAGACCGGACTTGTATACGGAGTCTATAACCTGAGAGTCGCAGACGCATCGATAATGCCGGATGTGGTAAGGGCAAATACAAACGCCACTGTGATAATGATGGCCGAAAAAATTGCGGACGACATAATCAGTTACTCTAAATAACTAGATTTAAATAAAGGAAGGGTTCACATGACTGGCACAGAAAACAGGAGATTGCTAGCTCATCTTATGAGACGGGCTGGCTTCGGGGCGACTTCATCGGAACTGGATGAGTTGTCAAAAATCTCATATGAGAAGGTTGTCGACACGCTGCTGGACCCGCCGGATAGATCTTGGATGGGGGAACATCTGATTAGAAGATTCCATCATGAACAATCAGGGATGATGAGTGCTTTTGGTCCGAGCGAATACTGGCTTTATCAGATGGTAACCACCAAGGCACCATTAGTAGAGAAAATGACCCTGTTCTGGCATGGTATTTTTGCAACTGGCTATCCTAAAGTTATCCATGGGAAAGTTTTATCCAATCAAATAGCCATGTTCAGAAGACACGGTCTTAGCCAACTTGATCACCTGCTGATAGAGCTATCGAAAGATCCTGCAATGATCGTATGGCTAGACAACCAGGAAAACCACAACGGTGCTATCAATGAGAATTATGGTAGGGAACTGTTGGAATTATTTTCAATGGGAGTTGGTAACTATTCTGAAGACGACATAAAGGAAGCCGCAAGAGCCTTCACTGGATGGAGTATAGGAAATACGGAGTACATGGTTTTAAGATCAGACCGTGATTCCGATATGCCTTATGGAAGAATAGCATGGCATTTTGAATTCAAAGATGATGATCATGACTATGGGGAAAAGACCTTTTTGGGACAAACCGGTAATTTTGATGGTGTGGACATCGTAGAAATCATCTGTGACCAAGAAGCAACTGCCAATTATATCGCGCGGCACATGTATAACTTTTTTGTTAGGGATGAGGTGGCTATTCCGTCATGGAATGAAATTCCGGCTATTGATGAAGAGGCGATTGAGATATTGAAGAAATCCTATTTCCAGAACAATCATTCAATGAAAGAAATGTTACGTACTCTCTTCAATTCTGATTTTTTTAAGGATGAAGTGACTTGGTATCAAAGAATGAAAAGTCCTGCTGAATTGGTAGCAGGAGTATTGAGATTGTCAGGGCAACTAGATAGACCAAGGCGCGACATCATAGAACACACCATGAAGATGACCTTTATGGGGCAGCATTTAACAAACCCTCCCAGCGTTGAAGGGTGGCATGAAGGTGAAGAATGGATAGAAACCGGGGCCCTTGTTGAAAGAGTTAACTTTGCGACAGAGCAATTGGGAAACCTCAAAATGCCAGGTGTGGCCGCCATGGTTGACGATGTACTCAGTATGGCAGTAGATGAAAAAAACATCCTCGAATTATGCCTTAACCAAATGGGCAGTCTTGAGGTGAAAGAGCCAATTAGGATCGTCTTGCAGGAGACTGTCAAGAAAAGCGGAGAAATCGATCGATCTACCATAGAGGACTTATTCAGAGTCATAGCCGCATCCCCCGAATATCAAAGATGTTAGCGATTTTTTCTTATCAGGAGTTGTAGGAATGGTTATAAGACAAAAACCGGAACCACTGGTCTATGAGAGAACACTTGGAATGTCTGTCATGGAAGGTAAAGGCTTTTATTATCCAAACGATGCGGCGGTTTCCTCGAATGGAAAAATATATGTTCTCAATCGCTCGCTGGAAGCCCGGGGAAGTGGACGCGGTATGAGAGTTACAATCTGTGATTCCTCCGATGCATTTCATGGTGATTTTGGTGAATTTGGAGAAGGCCCAGGGCAATTTATGTGGCCGTCGGCAATCGCTGAAGGCCCTGGTCAAAATATCTATGTGACAGATGAGCATCTCCATAAAATTATGATGTTTTCACCAGACGGCCTTTTCCTTAAAGAGTGGGGGGAACTTGGCTCAGAGGCTGGACATTTGGATAGTCCTTCAGGAATTGCTTTCAATAGTGCAGGGGAACTTTTTGTATCCGATACCTATAACAACCGTATTCAAGTTTTCACTTCATCTGGAGAATATGTTCGCTCCTTCGGGAGCGACGGAGACCTAAATCTTCCCTGGCGTTTAAATTTCGATTCATCAGACCACCTATATGTCGCGGATTGGGGAAATGACAGGATATGTAAATACAATCCTGATGGTCATTTTATTACATCATACGGTGAAACTGGTGACGGAGAAGGGGAGTTTTTACACCCCGCCGATGTGGTAATTGACGATTTCGGACGGATGTTTATCTGTGATTGGGGCAACGAAAGAATCCAGGTTCTTAATGCAGACGGGGAGTTTCTCCAGATGAATCTAGGTCAATCGGATCTTTCTCCATGGGCGGCTAATTTCCTGAATATAAATGTAGAAGAAGGTCAGGCAAGAGAAAGGTCTGATCTTCATAAAAAAGATATAAAATTTGCGAATCCAGAAGATAGACACGAAATCTCTTCACATATCGAGGAATATTTCTGGTCTCCAATGGCATTATCATTGACTCCAGATGGGCATCTTTATGTCATTGAAAGTAACCGGCACAGGATACAAATATTTAAGACCGTAATCTAATCGAACTTACCAACTAGAGAAGTCAGAACCAAAATCTCACCATTCTGCCTGGAAACCCCGATTTTTAAAGCTGCCTCAGCCGCGGATCTAATTTATCTCTTAGCCAATCACCTAAAAAGTTCATTGAAAACACGATGAGGAGGATAGCTAGGCCAGGGAAAAAGCAAATCCACCAAGCGGTAGACATGTAATTTCTACCCTCTGCCACCATACTACCCCAGGATGGTTGAGGTGCCGGTATACCGACTCCCAAGAAGCTTAAGACGGATTCAGTAACTACCAGTGAACCGACTTGCAGAGAGGCCAGAACAAGAACCGTGTTAAAGAGCCCGGGCAATATATGTCTTAAGCAAATCCGTAGTGGGGAGGTTCCAGATACTATGGCAAGAGAAACATAGTCCATCTGTTTCAAAGATAATGTTTCTGCCCTGACTTGTCTGGCAAATGGAGGCCAAGTAAAAATCGAAAGCAAGATTATTACCAACATAAGGCTAGGGGACCAAATGACTGCTGCTACCAACACAACTAAAATAAACGGTATTGCGTACATAAAATCAACCAATCGCATTATGATTTCATCCACAACCCCACCGAGGTAACCTGACATAAGACCTAATAACGTACCTATGAACGTACCAAAAAACAAAACCGTACCAGCAACAATCAAAGAAATCCTCGTACCGTAAATGATCCTTGTGAGGACGTCTCGTCCAATGTGATCACCGCCTAGAAAGTATGGAGATTCATTATTCTCGCTCAACCAAGATGGTTCTATGTTTCTCAAATCCAGATCTCCTTCTAAAGGAGGGTAGGGGGATATGAGAGGGGCGAAAATACCGACCAGTAAAAGAATTACAATGGTGGCAACTGGTAAAATCGGCAGAGATCTTACTTGTCCCCAAAGGCTGCGTTTTCTTGATAAAGTTACCACTT
>CETV01090930.1_pt1 | contig 10400 bp, 6 predicted proteins | sample 531451 | NCBI WGS metagenome assembly CETV01 (sample SAMEA2623155, study PRJEB7988) | marine metagenome | isolation source: saline water (ENVO:00002010), including | reverse complement strand
GGCCGAGCCGAAAGCCAGCGCACCGCGATCGCGCACCACCACCACCTCGTCGCACATTGCCGCGACGAACGCGGCCGAATCCGCCGCGGGCCCGTGGACGCTGCAGATCTGCGCGATGCCCTCGCGCGACATGCGCGTCTGGTTGTACAGGATCGATCCGAACTGGCCTTCGTCGGCAAACACCCCCTGCTTGGCACCGGGTGGCTGCGCGCCCGGCTGCAGCATCGTCACGCAGGGCAGCCGGTGCTGCCACGCGAAGCGCTGGGCGCGCACGTGCCGGTTGCAGGTGTGGGCGTTGTAGGCACCGTCGTTGACGGTCGGATCGCTGGCGATGACCATGCACGGCCGCCCGGCAATCATGCCCACGCCGGTGACGACGCCGGCACCGGGCGGGTCGTCGCCGTACAGACCCTCGCCCGCGAGCTGGCACAGCTCCAGGAAGGGCGACCCTGGATCGAGCAAGGCGCTGATGCGCTCGCGCACCAGCATCTGGCCGGCATCGCGCAGGCGTTGGCGCGCCTCGGCCGCGCCCGCCGCCAAGGCCGCGGCGCGGCGCGCGCGCAGATCGGCCAGGCGCGCCTCGTAGGCTGTACGGTTGACCTGCAGCTCGTCGGCGCTTGCGGTGATGGCGGATGCGAGAACGCTCATGGCGCACTCCGGCTGCGGCTCGGTGGCACCATCAAGCGCACTCGAAGGGTGATGGGATGCATGTGTCGTAGGACCTGTGTCGCGAAGCAGCGCCGCATTGCAGGAGCGGCGGGCATGTCGCTAGAATACCAAACATTTGTTAGGTCCACCAACTCGCCCGCACACTCTCATGACGACCCACGCAGCGTCCACCCGAACCCGCGACTCGCGAGTCGACCAGCGACAAGTCGCCTACCAGGGCCTGCTGGCGACGCTGCGTACCCGCCACGACGAGGCGCTGGCTGGCGGCAGCGATAAGGCCCGCAGGCTGCACCTGAGCCGCGGCCAGCTGCTGCCGCGCGAACGTGTGCGCGCCCTGCTCGACCCCGGATCACCCTTCTTCGAGATCGGCCAGCTCGCCGGCGCCGACCTGTACGACGGCGTGCCGCCCGGCGCCACCATGATCACCGGCGTGGGCAAGGTCTGCGGCCGCTGGTGCATGCTGCTCGTCAACGACGCTACCGTCAAAGGCGGCACGATGTTCGGCATGACGACCAAGCGCCACACACGCGCCCAGTTGTTCGCCTGGTACCACCGCCTGCCCTGCATCACGATGGTCCAGTCCGGCGGAGGCTTCCTGCCGGACCTGGCCAACATCTTCCCCGACGAGGGGCAGGCCGGTTCGATCATGTACAACCAGGTCAAGATGTCGGCAGAAGGCATCGCGCAGATCGCGCTCGTGCACGGGCCGTCCACCGCCGGGGGCGCCTACATCCCGGCGCTGTGCGACGAGGTGGTGATCATCCGCAACCAGGGCGCGATGTTCCTGGGCAGCCCGCAGCTCGTCTTCGCGGCCACCGGCGAGGTGATCGACGTCGAACCGCTGGGCGGCGCCGAGATGCACAGCCGAGTGAGCGGCGTCACCGACCACATGGCCGAGAACGACGAGGACGCGCTGGCCATCACGCGGCGCATCGTCGACCACCTGGGCGAGCCGCCCCGCCTACGCTGGACGCGCGCCGAGCCCAAGCCGCCACTGCATGACCCGCAAGAGCTCACGGGCCTGGCCGGCGTCGGCGTCATCGAAGGCGCGAGCTGCCACGACATCCTCGCGCGTCTCGTCGACGGCAGCCAGTTCCAGGAATTCAAGCAGCTACACGGCGAGACGCTGGTGTGCGGCTTCGCTCACATCGAAGGTTACGAAGTCGGCATCGTCGCGGGCCACGGCGAGCTCACGGCGCAGGCCTGCGCCAAGGCAGCGCACTTCGTGCAGCTGTGCGGCCAGCGCGACATCCCGCTCGTGTTCCTGGTCGATTCGCCCGGCTTCGCCGACAGCGGCCAGGCCGGTCAGGCCACGGTCGGCAGGCATGGTGCGAAGCTGCTGAACGCGGTGGCCAATGCCGAGGTCCCCAAATTCACCGTCATCACCGGCCGCGCCCACGGCGCGGCCTACCACGCACTGGGCGGCCGCGCGCTCAAGCCCAATGCGTTGCTGATGTGGCCCGGCGCCCGCGCCTCGGCCCAGCTCGACGCGCCCGACGACGAGGCTGGGGCGATGAACTGGGCGCGGCACCTGTGGTGCGACGCCATCGTCGAGCCCGTGCAGACCCGCGCCGTGCTCGCCCAGCTGCTCGACATCGCCGGTCGTTTGCCGGCCCGGCCCACCACCTACGGCGCGTTTCGCATGTAGCCGGCACCGGCTGCGCGCAAGCTTCGAGCGGCATGTCACCGTTTCAGACCGCAGCTGCCACCGCAGGCGCCGCCTTCGACGGGCGATGCGCCGCCTTCGATGGAATGGCCGCGGCGCTCCAGATACGCCGGGACGAGGCCTCGGCAGGTGGCAACGAACGGGCCCGCAAGCTCCACCAGAGCCGCGGCCAGATGCTGCCGCGCGAACGCATCGCGGCGTTGCTTGACCCGGGTGCACCATTCTTCGAGATCGGCCAGCTCACCGCCGCCGACCTGTACGAGGGCGTGCCGCCGGGCGCCACCCTGATCACCGGCGTGGGCCAGGTCGCGGGACGCGCCTGCATGCTGATCGTCAACGACCCCACGGTGAAGGGGGGCACGATGTTCGGCATGACCACCAAGCGGCATGTGCGGGCGCAGATGTTCGCCTGGCAGCATCGGCTGCCGTGCATCACGATGGTCCAGCCGGGCGGAGCCTTCCTGCCCGACCTGGCCAACATCTTCCCCGACGATGGCCAGGGCGGATCGGTGATGTACAACCAGGTCAAGATGTCGTCCGAGGGGATCGCGCAGATCGCCCTCGTCTTCGGCCCTTCGACGGCCGGCGGCGCCTACATCCCGGCGCTGTGCGACGAACTGGTGATCGTGCGCAACCAGGGCGCGATGTTCCTGGGCAGCCCGCAGCTGGTGTATGCCGCCACCGGCGAGGTGATCGACTCGGAGGCACTGGGGGGCGCACTGATGCACAGCAGCGTGAGTGGCGCGGCCGACCATCTGGCCGACGACGACGCCGATGCGCTGGCCATCACGCGCCGCATCGTGCATCATCTGGGCGAGCCGTCGCCGCTGCGCTGGACCCGCGCCGACGCGCAAGCACCGATGTACCCGGCCGCCGAACTGCGGGGCCTGGCCCGCCTGCCCGGCCAGGGCGCCGCCGATGGCCGCGAGATCCTTGCGCGACGCGTCGACGGCAGCCGCTTCCAGGAGTTCAAGCCCCTGCACGGCGACACGTTGCGGTGCGCGTTCGCCCGCATCGAAGGCCTGGAGGTCGGCATCGTGATGGGCTGCGGCGCGCTAACGGCCCAGGCCAGCGCCAAAGGCGCACACTTCGTCGAACTGTGCGGCCAGCGCGACATCCCGCTCGTCTTCCTGGTCGATTCACCCGGCTTCGCCGACAGCGACGAAACGGGTCAGGGCGGCATCGGCCGGCACGGCGCCAAGCTGCTCAACGCGGCCGCCAACGCCGACGTACCCAAGTTCACCGTCATCGTCGGCCAGGCCCATGGCGCCGCCTATCATGCGCTGTGCGGGCGCGCCTTCAAGCCCAACGCATTGCTGATGTGGCCCAACGCGCGCGCCGCCGCTTCGCCAGATGCGCCCGACGACGAGGCCAACCCCCTGAATTGGGCACGCCACCTGTGGTGCGACGCCGTCCTCGAGCCCGAGCAAACGCGCAGCGTGCTGGCCCAGTTGCTCGACATCGCCGGCCGCACGCCGGCCCAGCCGAGCGCCTACGGCGCGTTTCGCATGTGAGCAGGCCGCCGGGGGACCTCGGCTTAAGCCCCCACTCGGACCTCAGCCGAGCCGCCCGTCACCCTCGAGCCAACGCGCGACTTCGCCCTTGAAGTCCACGAAGTACTGCAGCGCGGCCGGATTCATCATCGCGTCTCGGCTGGCCACCTTCTCCGGCGCCGCGCCCAGCAGGATCTTGCGCACTGGCACTTCCAGCTTCTTGCCGGTGAGCGTGTAGGGCACCGCGTCGATCGCGTAGAACCGGTCCGGCACGTGGCGCGGCGAGCCCTGGGTGCCCAGCGCCCGCGTGATGCGCCCCTGCATCGCGGCGTCGAGCGCATGGCCCGGCTTGGCGACGACGAACATCGGCATGAAGAACTTGCCGCCCGGCAGATCGAGATTGACCACCAGGCTGTCCTGCACGCCCTCGACGTTCTCGACGATGCGGTAGATCTCGGCCGTGCCGATGCGAACACCGGCGCGGTTGAGCGTCGAGTCGGAGCGGCCGTAGATGTAGCAGCCGCCGCGCTCGTTGACCTTGAAAAAGTCGCCGTGTCGCCACTGGCCAGGGTAGACGTCGAAGTAGCTCTCGCGGTAGCGCCGATGGTCGGTGTCGCCCCAGAAATACAACGGCATCGACGGCATCGGCTTGCGGATCACCAGTTCGCCGACGCTGTCGATCAGCGGCTGCCCGTCGTCGTCCAGCGCGTGGGCATCGACGCCGAGCAGCCGCGTCTGGATCTCGCCGGCGTACACCGGCAGCGTGGGCGAAGCGCCGACGAAGGCCGAACAGACGTCGGTGCCGCCACTCTGCGAGGTCACCCAGAGGTCCTGCTTGACCTCGCGATAGAACCACTCGAAGGTCTCCGGGGACGCAGGTGCCCCCCCCAGAAGCACCGACCGCAGTGCAGACAGGTCGTACTTCTGCGCCGGCCGCACGCCGGCCTTCATCATCATCTGCACGAAGGTCGGGCTGGCGCCGAACATCGTCACGCGATGTTCGGCCGCGAGTTGCCACAGCCGCTCGACATCGGGCGCCAGCGGGTTGCCGTCGTACAGCACGATGCGCCCGCCCTGGCACAGCCCCATGACCATGAAGTTGAACATCATCCAACCGGTGGTCGTGTAGAAGAACAGGCACGAGTCCGGCGTCTGGTTGGCGTGGAAGGCGATGACCTTGTGGGTTTCGAGTGTCATGCCGCCGTGGCTGTGCGTGATCGCCTTCGGCAGGCCGGTTGTGCCCGAGGAATACAGGATCCAAAGCGGGTGCGAGAACTCCACGTCCTCGTAGTGGAAGTCCTCATGCCGCAACGCCCGTTCGCTCATCACCTCGGACCACAGGCGCGCGCGCGGCGTCGGCCTTGGCGCGGCCGGGTCGAGGTCGGGCAGGAAGACCAGGTGCTCCAGCGTTGGCAGGCCTTCCACGAGTTGCGCCAGTTCGCCCCGGCGGTCGTAGTCCTTGCTCCCAAAGCGGTAGCCGTCCACCGCGAACAGAAGCCGGGGCTCGATCTGCTGAAAGCGTTCGAGAATGCTGCGCGCGCCGAAGTCGGGCGAGCACGCGGACCAGACGGCACCGATCGCGGTGGTAGCCAGCAGCGCCACCACGGCCTCCGGCGTGTTCGGGAGGGTCGAGACCACGCGGTCTCCGGGTCGGATGCCCATGCGGCGCATGGCCTCGGCCAGCGTGGCCACCTGGTCGCGCAGATCCTCCCAGTTCAGGGTTGTGGGCAGGCGAATCTCGCTGCGATGGTGGATGGCCGGCCGCCCGCGCTGACCCTTTCGGAGCATGTGCTTGGCGAAGTTCACCCTTGCACCGGGGAACCACACCGCACCGGGCATCACTCGCTCGTTCAGCACACCCGTGTACGGCGCGGACGAGTCGATCTCGAAGTACTGCCACAGCGCGTCCCAGAAGTCCTCCACGAAGTCGACCGACCATTGCCACAGCGCGGCGTAGTCGGCGAAGTCCAGGCTGCGGTGCTCGCGCAGCCAGTCCATGAACCGAGCCAGCTGCGACGTCCGCACGAGCGCCCGGCTCGGGGTCCACAGCAGGTCGCCTTCCTGTATGGTCATGAGAATGCTCCGGGTAAAGTCTGTCAGCGATGCGTCTCAGCCTCATGCGCATTGCGGCCGACGAAGCCGACCAGCAGCCTGTTGACCTCGTCTGGTGTCTCGAACGCGACCCAGTGGCTCGCATCGGGGACGACCCGGCAGACGATATGCGGTGCGCAGCGGCGCAGATACCGGGCGCGTGCGGCGGTATCCGGCCGCGGCAGTGGATCGCGCGCCGGCAAGATCGCCAGAATCGGACAGGCCACCCGTCGAAGGCTGGGCCCCAATGTGTCCTGATAGCCCAGGAAACGCGACTTGAAACGCGTCATGGCGTGGTTGCGGCGCTGCATCGCCACCGTCAGCGCGTCGATGTTGCGCGGATCGGCGATCATCATCATTTCGAGGTTGGCGCGGTGGATGGCATCCGCTTCGGCGTCGCTCGCGCCGGGCGGCACGGGCCTCAGCGGTGGGCGATGCCAGCCGTCCGGCGGGAAGCCGCCCGGCGCCAGCAGGCAGGCGGCGAACACGTGTTCGGGCAGTTGCGCCGCCAGCCATGCCGCCACCACCCCACCCCAAGAAAAGCCGGCGACGGCAAAGCGCTGCCCCGGTGGCACCAGCCCCGCGGAAAGGGCCGCCGTCAGGCAGCAGCCGTAGCCGTCGAGGTCGGTGTCACGCGGCACGTCGATCGACTCACCCATCCCGGGCAGGTCTGGAATCACCAGAGTGAACCGGCGCGACAGCGGCTCGATGTTGCGGACCCAATGTGTCCACGAGCCGGTGCCACCGTGCAGCAGAAGCAGCACGGGCCCGCTGCCCACCCGCAGCGCCTTCACGCCGGCGACCGTGACGTGCTCGATCCGCAGACCGGGGTAGAACGCCTCGGGGCGCATGTCGTGCGAGTGTGAACTCACAGCGTGATCTCGGTGCCGAGCACGTTGGTGATCTGGCTGGACAGCACGCCGCCGTTGCCGTGGCACAGTGCCAGCTCGGCGCCCGCCACCTGCCGCTCGCCGCCTTCGCCACGAAGCTGCCGCACCGCTTCCACCAGTGTGAACATGCCGTACATGCCAGGGTGCACGCAGGACAGGCCGCCGCCGTTGGTGTTGACCGGCAGCGAGCCGCCCGGCGCGATGGCGCCGCTGGCGACAAAGGGTCCGCCCTCCCCCTTGGCGCAGAAACCCAGGTCCTCGAGGAACAGGACGGTGTTGATCGTGAACGCGTCGTACAGCTCCACCACGTCGAAGTCGCGCGGCGACACGCCGGCCATGGCCATCGCGCGCTGCCCCGAGTCGATGGCCGCGGTGCGCGTCAGGTCGGCCATGGCGACGATGTTCATGTGCGTGGTGGCCGCCGCTGCGCCGAGCAGGTAGACGGGCTTCTTCGGCAGGTGGCGCGCGCGATCGGCGCGCGTCATCACGATCGCCGCGCCGCCGTCGGTGACAAGGCAGCAGTCGCGCACCGTCAGCGGGCTCGACACCATGCGCGAGGCCAGCACGTCGGCCACGGTCAGCGGGCCGCGCATGAAGGCCTCGGGATTCTTGTTGGCCCAGGCCCGGGCCGCCACCGCCACGGCCGCCAGCTGCTCGCGGGTCGTGCCGTACTCGTGCATGTGACGCGAGGCCGCGAGCGCATACGACGTCGCCGGGAAGATCGGCGCGTAGGGCGCCTCGTAGGCGAAGGGTTTGACCGACGACACCAGCTTGCCGTCGGCGGTGCGCTGGTTGCTGCCGTAGAAGATCAGCGCCGTCTCGCACAGGCCGGCGTCGAGTGCCATGGCCGCCATCTGCGTGTACGACAGAAAGGTCGAGCCGCCGGTGCGGTTGTTGTCGGTGAATTTCGGCTGGATGCCGAGCATCTCGGCGATCAGCAGCGCCGACAGCGGGTTCGAGTTGCCCGGCAGCGAACCGAAAACCGCATCGACGTGGCGCGTCGTCAGGCCGGCCTCGGCCAGCGCCTTGACGCTGGCCTCGACGGCGATCTCCTCCGAGCTGCGGCCCGGCGCCTCGCCCAGGCCGGCGAGCGCCGCACCGACGATCGCGGCGCGGCCGCGGATGCCGTGGCCTCTCATCGCGCGCTCCTTGCGCCATCGGCAGCGGCGTCAGGATCGAACACCACGCAAGGCTCGCCGCCGGCCCCCTGCCCGACGCGCGCCCGCACCGCCATGCCGATGCGCACCGTGTCGGGCGGGACGCCGTCGACGCGTCCCATCATCCGAGGGCCCTCGGCGAGATCGACCAGCACGACGTTGTACGGTCCGCCCTTGTCGGCGCTGCGGTTGACGACGCTGACGGCATACACCGTGCCGCGCCCGCTCGGCGCCTGCCACTCGAGCGCGACACTGCCGCAGTGGCTGCACGCCAGTCGCGGATAGAAGACGTGCAGCCCGCACGCGGCGCAGTGCTGGATGCGGAAGTCGCCTGAGGCCAGGTGCTGGGCGAACACCGCGTCGGGGCCCGGTCCTCGGGTCCAGTCCGCGCTGGGGTCGATCGTCATGGGGTCATGCTCCTGGGGCAGGGGATCGGGTTCGTTCGGCGCAAGCCGCGGCGGCGCTTCAGCCCGGCAGCTCGAGCACTGCCTTGGCGAGGATGTTGCGCTGGATCTCGTTGCTGCCGCCGTAGATGCTCGCCGGGCGCGCCGCGAAAAACACATGTGCCGGATGCAGGGCGCCGCCAGGCAAGGCAATCGACTCGTCACCGACGCCGGCGGCGCCGGCGGTCTCGAGCATCAGGTCGGCGACGCGCTGCTGCGCCTCGGTGACCCAGATCTTCAGCATCGACACTTCGGCGCCGAGCTCACCGCCGCGGCGCAGCACCTCGACGCAGCGCACGTACATCGCCTCGAGGTCGTCGATGTCGAGCCGCAGCTGGTCATAGCGCGCGCGCCAGGCGGCATCGCCGTCCAGGCCCGAGGCGCGCCCCAGCTCGAGCAGGCGCCCGAGCGGCGCGCGCGCGGCGCGCGGGCTGCCGATCATGATGCGCTCGCTGCCGAGCAGCGACTTGGCCATCGTCCAGCCCTGGTTCAACGCGCCGACGAGGTTGGACTTGGGCACGCGCACGTTGTCGAAGAAGGTTTCGCAGAACTCGGCATTCCCGCCCAGGTTGCGGATGCGCTTGACGGTGATGCCGGGCGTGCGCATATCCACCAGCAGGAAGCTGATGCCCTCCTGCTTCTTGGCCTTCGGGTCGGTGCGCACGAGCAGGAAGATCCAATCCGCCTCGTGCGCGAACGAAGTCCAGATCTTCTGGCCGTTGACGACGAACTCGCCGCCGTCGACCACGGCGGTGGTGCGCAGGCTGGCGAGGTCCGATCCCGCCGACGGCTCGGAGTAACCCTGGCACCACAGAACTTCCCCGGAGAGGATGCGCGGCAGGATCTCGCGCTTCTGCTGCTCGGTGCTGTAGCGGATGATCAGCGGCCCCAGCATGATCACCGCCATGTTCGGCGCAATGACGATGCCGTGGCGGTCGAACTCCGACTGCAGGGCCACCTGCTCGTAGCCCGACAGGCCCATGCCGCCGTATTCCTTCGGCCAGTTCGGCGCCACCCAGCCCTTGCGGTAGAGCTTCTCGTGCCATGCACGCGTTTGCTTCAGGCTCAGGCGGGTGGGCGGGAAACGCCAATCGGACGGGAAGTTCTCGGCCAGCCAGCGCCGCAACTCGTCGCGGCGGATCGGCTGCTCGCCGCCGGCGATGATCTCGGGCGCCGACGCTTCCTGACCGTCGCCGGCCCGCTCGTTGTAGCGGCGCCGGTGCGTCGTCGCGTCGCCGAGCCACACGGCGCCGAACATCGCGTTCTTCAGGTACAGGCCGATGTTGCACTCGTCGGTGTAGCCGATCCCGCCATGCAGCTGGATGCAGCCCTTGGTGACCTCTAGCGCCGCTGCCGAGGCGCGCGCCTTGGCCTGGCTCGCGGCGATCGCCAGGCGGTGCCCGTCGGCGTCGTGTGCGTCTGCCACGGCGGCCGACTGCAGCACGGCCGAGCGCGTCAGTTCGATCTGGATCAGCATGTCGGCGGCGCGGTGCTGCAGCGCCTGGAAGCTGCCGATCGGTCGCCCGAACTGCTCGCGCATCGAGATATAGGCCACGCTCGTCTCGAGCGCCTTGGTCATGACACCGAGCAGCTCGGCGGACGCGGCGATGCGCGCCAGGTCGAGCGCCCGGTCGAGCACGGCCCTGGCGCGCTCGGCGCCGGCCACCACCTGCGCCGGCCCGACCTCGGCCGCCTCAAAGTGCAGCTCGCCCCAGAAGCCGCCGTCGACGCGTGGCTGCGTCGCCAGCTGCAGACCGCGCTGGTCCGCCTCGACGAGCAACAGCACCGAACCCTGCGGCGCCTGCGCCGCCACGACGAAGGCGTCGGCCCCTGCGGCGCCAGCGACGAAGCGCCGGCACCCCTCCAGCACGAGACCCGCACCGCGCGGTTCGGCGCGCAGCGTGGCGTCGTCGTCCGCGGCGAGCGCGAGCTGCGCCTCGCCGCGCGCCAGCGCCGGCAACCAGCGCTCGCGCAGTACGCTCGATTCGCCA
>CETV01138552.1_pt1 | contig 10426 bp, 7 predicted proteins | sample 531451 | NCBI WGS metagenome assembly CETV01 (sample SAMEA2623155, study PRJEB7988) | marine metagenome | isolation source: saline water (ENVO:00002010), including | reverse complement strand
GGCCTTTTTTGATCTTGATCATTAGCCTCATCCAATCATCAGAAACTTTTCAATGGATTCGTAACGCCCGACACCTGCGGCCCAGAAAAACCATGAGAAACGGAGTGCCAGACGTACCCAAAATCGCGCCAATTATAGAGATTAAGGAATCCTATTTCCACCAGAAACCGGAACCGGTTGTGCGTCGACAGCCAAACCAGTCGTTTAGCTGACCGTAAAAACAAAAAACCCCGACAGCAATCGCTATCGGGGTTCTGAACACCATTACTTCACCAGATCGGCGCGATTCGCTCAGTCTCTCGCACGTTTGGGGAAGATCGGGTAATTTACGCCGGCCATCTGGTTGACCACACGAATCACCTGCGCGCTGTAGCCGAACTCGTTGTCGTACCAAACATACAGGATCAGACGCTTGCCACTGGTGATGGTTGCCTGGGCATCAACGATGCCGGCATGGCGGGAACCGACAAAGTCGGTGGAAACCACTTCCGGAGAGTTCACGAAGTCGATCTGCTTCTGCAGCTCCGAGTGCAGCGCCATATCCCGCAGGTATTCGTTAACACCTTCCACATCAACGTCTTTCTTGAGGTTGAGATTCAGGATCGCCATGGACACGTTCGGCGTTGGCACCCGGATCGCATTACCGGTCAGCTTGCCCTTCAGAACCGGCAGCGCCTTGGAGACAGCCTTGGCGGCCCCCGTCTCGGTAATTACCATGTTCAGGGCGGCGCTGCGCCCGCGGCGGCTGCCCTTGTGGTAGTTATCGATCAGGTTCTGGTCGTTGGTGTAGGAGTGCACCGTCTCCACGTGACCATCTTCGATGCCGTATTCGTCTTCAATCGCCTTCAATACCGGTGTGATGGCATTGGTGGTACAGGAGGCGGCTGACAGGATCCTGTCTTCGTCAGTAATCCAGTCGTTGTTGATACCATAAACGATGTTCTTGATATCGCCCTTACCCGGCGCCGTCAGGATAACGCGGCTGACGCCTTTTGATTTCAGGTGCAGGCCAAGACCGGCTTCATCACGCCACTTACCGGTGTTGTCGATCACGATGGCGTTGTTGATGCCGTAATCCGTGTAATCCACCTTGTCCGGCCCATCAGAGTAGATAACCTTGATATAGTTGCCGTTGGCAATCAGGGCGGATTCCTTCTCATCAACGGTAATGGTGCCATCGAACGGACCGTGCACGGAATCACGGCGAAGCAGACTGGCGCGCTTCTCGAGATCATTTTCCGCACCGCCCTGGCGAACCACAATCGCACGCAGACGCAGGTTGTTGCCACCCCCGGCCTTCTCGATCAGGATACGAGCCAGCAGACGACCAATCCGGCCAAAACCGTACAGAACGACGTCTTTGGTGTCATTGTTGGCATCTTCCTCGGACTGGGCAGCGTACTGCCCCACAACCGGGCCGATTTCACGCTTCAGGAATTCGGTCAGGTCGCCGCCTTCCTCTTTGAACTTGACCGCCAGCTTGCCGATATCCACGTGGGCACGACCGAGTTCAAGTTTGTCCATGGCCTGGAGGATCGGCAGGGTGTCGTGAACAGAAAGCTCGCTGTCTTCAACCTGGCGCACAAATCGGTGGGCACGGATGATATCGATAACCGACTGGTTGATGATGGCGCGGCCGTATACAGAAGTAACCACATTGTTTTTGCGGTAGAGGCGGCCGATCAGCGGAATCATGGCTTCCGCGGTGGATTCTCTTTCTGTCCAGTTGGACAGGTGCTGATTGATCTGTTCGTGACTCACGCTTGGACCTCTGCAATTGGCACTTGGAAATTGGGGCGCACATTATCCAATTTAATCCGGTCGACCGCAAATACGGCGGGCCATGACCTTCGTATAGGTCGCGCCGGCTAATAACGCAAACGCCGACCATGGCGCCGGCGCCATGACAGTGAGGGGCGCGAGCGTTAGAATACGCGCCTCACCGCTCCCGGACATCCACAGCAGGAGAACCTGACCGCCCATGAGCCAAGGTGCCAGCACACGCCCGTCACCCCTCCCCCTGATTGCCCCCGAATTTCCGTCTCGGCCGGCCGATCACCGAACATGGGGTCAACTGCACGGCAGCAGTGAGGCGCTGGCCATCTGCGAAAGTGCGCGCGCGCACAAGGGTCTGACCCTGGTCATTACCCGCAGCACCGCCGATGCCATCCGGCTTGAGCAGGCCATGCGCTTCTTCCTGGGGCTACCCCCGGAAGAAGACGGCCCGGCGGTCAGCGACGACGGGCTGGAACTGCTGTCGCTGCCCGACTGGGAAACCCTGCCCTACGATCTGTTTTCGCCCCACCAGGACATTATTTCCCGGCGAATCCGGACCCTGCACCGCCTGCCCGCAACCAGCCATGGGGTTCTCGTGGTTCCTGCACGCACGCTGATGCACAGGCTGCCGCCAGTAAATTACCTCCAGGGCAACACCCTGCTTCTGGAAGTGGGACAGTCCCTGGATATCAAGAGCTGGCGAATGCAGCTTGAGGCGGCAGGCTACCGGCATGCCGAGAACGTCTACGAGCACGGCGAATACGCGGTCCGGGGCGCCATACTGGACATTTTCCCCATGGGCGCCAGCCAGCCCTATCGGATTGACCTATTCGATGATGAGATCGAAACGCTCCGGACTTTCGACCCCGAGACTCAGCGCTCAATCGACCGGATCGAACGCATCGAACTGCTGCCCGCCTTTGAATTCCCCTGGCACAAAGAGGCGCGCTCCGGATTCCGCAGCCGCTGGTTCGAGCAGTTCCCGGATGCCGACAAAGACACCCCCATCTACCAGGACGTGACTCACGGCATTACCCCGCCGGGCATTGAGTACTACCTGCCGCTGTTCTTCGACGAGACGGCAACCCTGTTTGACTATCTGCCAGGCGCCACTCACGTTTTTACTGCGGACGGACTGAACGATGCGGTCAGCCACTTTGACAGTGAAACCCGCAACCGGTACGAAGATCGTCGTCACGATCGCCTGCGGCCGATTCTGCCGCCCAAGCTCCTCTTCCTGCAGCAGGAAGAGCTGTTCGGACAACTGAAGGCCTTCCCGAGGGTAACCGTCTCCGCGGAGACAAAGGATGCCGCGGGATCAGTTAACTGCCCCACGACAACCTTGCCGGATATCGCCATGGACGGTCGGGCCGCAGACCCTGCCGGTCGCCTCAAGCGGTTTCTGGGAGAGTTCGACGGCCACGTGCTGATATGCGCCGAATCGTCCGGTCGGCGCGAGGCGCTGATGGAGAATCTTGGCGAACAGGGTGTTGAATTGAAAACCCTGTCCGGCTGGCAGGCTTTTCTCGACGATAAGGAAAGCTCGGTCGCCATCACCATTGCCCCGATGGAGCAAGGCCTGGTTCTGCCCGAGCATTCCGTTGCCCTGATCACCGAGACCGCCCTGTTCGGCGAGCGGGTACTACAGCGGCGGCGCCGCGAGAAGCCTACGGAAACGGACGATGCCGGCTTCCGGGATCTGTCCGAATTGCGGATTGGTGCGCCGGTGGTTCATATCGACCACGGTGTTGGCCGTTACCTGGGCCTGGAGACCATCACCGTAGAGGGCGAAGCGAGCGAATTCCTGATGCTTGAGTACGCCGGGGGCTCAAAGCTGTATGTTCCGGTCTCCAGCCTGCACCTGATTTCCCGCTATGCCGGCAATGACACCGAACACGCGCCGCTGCACAAACTCGGGACGGACCGCTGGAGCACAGCGAAACAGAAAGCCCTTGAGAAGATCCGGGACACTGCCGCCGAGCTGCTGGATGTGTACGCCCGCCGGGAGGCGCGCAAAGGCTTCAGCTTCGAGGATCCCAAGGAAGCCTATCGTGCCTTTGCTGCCGGCTTTCCGTTCGAGGAGACACCAGACCAGCAGGTTGCTATCCAGTCGGTGTTCGAGGACATGACCAGCGAGCAGCCCATGGATCGCCTGGTGTGTGGCGATGTCGGTTTCGGGAAAACCGAGGTTGCCATGCGCGCGGCGTTCCTGGCTACTTGGTCGGGCAAGCAGGTGGCGGTTCTGGTCCCCACTACCCTGCTCGCCCAGCAGCATTATGAATCCTTCCGGGACCGTTTCTCGGATACCCCTGTGCAGGTCGAGCTGCTCAGCCGGTTCCGCACGGCTGGCCAGACCAGCAAGGCGTTGGAGGCGGTGGAGAACGGCCGGGCCGACATCGTCATCGGCACCCACAAACTGCTACAGGGCGACATCAAATTCAAGAATCTTGGCCTGGTTATCATCGACGAAGAGCATCGCTTTGGCGTTCAGCAGAAGGAAAGACTGAAAGCACTGCGGGCCGAAGTGGACATGCTCAACCTGACCGCCACCCCGATTCCGCGGACGCTGAACATGGCCATGGGGCATCTGCGGGATCTCTCGATTATCGCCACTCCTCCGGCCCGGCGGCTCTCGGTGAGAACTTTTGTGCGCCAGAAAGACAACGCCATGGTCAAGGAAGCCATACTGCGGGAGATTCTCCGGGGCGGTCAGGTCTACTTCCTCCACAACGACGTGGCCACCATCGAGAAGACGGCAGAGGATCTACGTTCGCTGATTCCGGAAGCGCGGGTGGGCGTCGCCCACGGGCAGATGAGAGAGCGTGATCTGGAAAAGATCATGTCCGACTTCTACCACAAACGCTTCAACGTGCTGGTGTGCACAACCATCATTGAGACCGGCATCGACGTTCCCAGCGCCAACACCATTATTATCGAGCGGGCAGACAAGTTCGGCCTGGCGCAACTGCATCAGCTTCGGGGCCGGGTCGGCCGTTCGCACCACCAGGCCTATGCCTACCTGCTCACGCCACCGCCGAAATCCATCACGGCGGACGCCAAAAAGCGTCTGGATGCGATTTCGGAGGCGCAGGACCTGGGTGCCGGCTTCATGCTGGCCACTCACGACCTGGAAATCCGCGGTGCCGGGGAGTTATTGGGGGAAGAACAGAGCGGGCAGATCGAAAGCATCGGCTTCACCCTTTACATGCAGCTGCTGGACGAGGCCGTCAAGGCCATTCGCGAGGGCCGAACCCCGAATGCCGACCTGCCACTTAGCCACGGCACCGAAATGAACCTGAGAATCCCGGCTCTGATCCCCGAGGATTATCTGCCGGATGTCCATAACCGCCTGATGCTCTACAAACGGATTGCCAGCGTGGACAGCCCGGAAGCATTAAAAGAACTTCAGGTTGAAATGATCGATCGGTTCGGATTATTACCGGATCCGGCCAAAAACCTGATCCGCCAGACCGAGCTTCGATTGCGTGCAGAAGCCCTGGGCATCGTGAAAGTCGATGCCGGCAAGGAGTGGGCGCGGATCGAGTTTGGCAGCTCGACACCGGTGGATCCGCTGGTTCTGGTTAAAAAAGTGCAATCCGCACCTGACCAGTACCGGCTCGAAGGCGCCAACAGCTTCCGTTTTCGGCTGAAGGATGCCACAACCGGTGGTAAACTCGACGGCATTTCCCGGATGCTTGGCGAGCTGGAGCCAGCAAAAAATGACGCGTCCGGCTCATGAACGGCCGACCAACAAGTGGAGTACGACCCTTGCAAATTGATGGAATTCGCTGGTGCCGATACCCGACCCGGGCCATCCTGGCAGCTCTGCTTCTGAGCTTTTCTCTAACAGGCGCCGCACAGCAGCTTGACAGGGCAACCTTGCCTCTTGAGCCCGGCACGCCGGTTCCGGATGACTACTACCGGGCGGAGTTTGTCATTCTTGAGCGGATCGTAGAGCCGGAAGCTGTGAACGAACGGATGTCTGATCGCTCGGTAGAGCCGCCCCTTGAGACCGAAGAGGTTCTCTGGTCATCGTTGGAGAATGGCACCACGGAAACCACACTGGAATTGGCGCCCCGAAAGGATCTCCATCTTGCCAGTGCCGCCGCCAGACTCGAACGCAGTGGCCGTTACCGTGTGCTTGTGGCTGCCGGTTGGTACGAGGCGTTTCCACCAGATTACGAGGGGACACCCTTGCGGGTTGAAGCAGGTGACTGGCTGAATGAGGCTCGCACCCGGGAGGTTGAGGGACACATCACCATCGACCGGCAACGCTATTTGCACGTCAATGTGCATCTGAACCACTGGCAACTGGCAGAAGAGACATCGGAGCCGCCTGTAGAGGCTGCGACCGAGCTCTCTGAAGAAACACCCCCCGCTCCGGACGCATCCGGAGCAAGTGACTCCGCCCCAATGTCAGCAGCAACCGGAGAAACAGCCGGTCAGCAACTACCTGTTCTGGCTGAACCCGCGCCCCTGGAATTGTTGACCTGGATTCGGGAAACCCGCCGGATGCGCAGTGAGGAAATCCACTTCCTCGATTCCCCCACGATCGGCGTGCTGGTGTTTTTCAAGAAGATTGAGGCAACGGAGTAAGCACCCCAAGGCCAGCCATCGAGACTTCGAGGATCCGCTTGACCCCGGACATTCCCTGCTCGATGGCCGCCTCAATTTCTTCCATGGTGATGATATGGTCGGATTTTCCAGCCGCCCAGTTCACCACCAAACCCAGACAGACGTAACGCATTCCAAGTTCCGCCGCCAGCGCGGCTTCCGGCATACCGGTCATTCCTACCAGGTCGCAGCCGTCCCGCTCCATCCGGATGATTTCAGCCGCGGTTTCCAGCCTCGGGCCCTGGGTTGCGCCATACACTCCGAAACCGGAAAACGGGACGTTTTCTGCTCCGGCGGCATCAATCAGGATCTGCCGCGCGCTCTCGTCGTAGGGCCAGGTGAAATCAATGTGGGTCACCGAGTCCAGACTGCCCCCGAAAAAGGTGCTGGCACGCCCCCATGTGTAGTCAACAATCTGGTCGGGAATAACCACATGGGCAGGTCCCATATCTGCATGAATACCGCCCACGGCGTTGACACCAACGACCGTTCGCACACCGGCATCGTAAAGGGCCTTGAGGTTCGCCCGGTAATTCACCTGATGGGGTGGAATACGGTGTGGGTTACCATGGCGCGACAGGAACATCACCGGCTGATCACCCAAGCGCCCCTCTACCAAGGGCGCTGAAGGCATGCCCCAGGGCGTTCCGGCTTTATTCTCGCCGGTGATTTCCAGGCCAGACAATGTGGTCAGGCCTGTACCCCCGATAATCCCGACAGGGTGCATTTTCTCCGGTGACGTCATTCTGACTCTCCTGAATCTTCTACATCTCCGGTGGTCTGGCGATTCTGCGATTTCTGCGCACTTTTCCCGGAGGAGGCTTCCCCACGCTTATCTTCCGAGTCGTCCGATTGCGATCCGGACAGCCGAACCCCTTCGGGCAAGTGCAGAGTCCGGGTCGGGAAGGCGACCTCAGCTCCGTAGCCTTCAATAATATCGCTGATCTTCAGCAGCACATCCTGTTTCACTTCGTGGAATGGAATCCACTGGGTTGTCTTGGTAAAGCAATACACCATGATGTCCAGTGACGAGGCATTGAAGGCCAGGAAATTCACAATCAGGGTCTCATCGCTCTCGATATCCTCATGCTGCTGAAGCATGGCTCTGATATCGTCAACGATCGTTGCCATCTGTGCGACATCCGCATAGCGGATGCCAATGGTCTCGTAGATCCGACGATTGCTCATGCGCGAGGGGTTTTCTACCGCAATGGTGGTAAACGCCGCATTCGGCACGTAAAGAGGACGCTTATCGAAGGTACGGATGGTCGTCAGACGCCAGCCGATATGCTCAACCGTACCCTCGATGTTCCGATCGGGCGATCGCACCCAGTCCCCGACCTTGAAGGGTCGATCCAGGTGGATGATAAAACCGCCGAAAAAGTTCGCCAGCAGGTCCTTGGCGGCAAAACCAACCGCAATACCGCCCACGCCGCCGAAGGCCAGTACCCCCGAAATGCTGTAGCCCATGGACTGCATGGCAATGAGCACGGCCGTAATGAGGACAACGGCCCGGGACAGTTTGCTCACCGCGTTGACGGTGGTGTAGTCCATGGGCTGTTTCATTTTCAGAGGAGATACGAGAATCCCCTCCGCTTCTTTGATCAATCGCAGAATCGCCCAGACCAGTACGAAGATGAAACCAATCTGCAGCACCGACTCATTGGCCTTGAAGATCTCCGCTTCCGAGTATTTGTGAGCCACTTCGGCAGCCCAATAGACCCCCTGCAGCCAGACAAAGGCGACCACCGGCTTGCGAGCCGCATGCAGCAAGGCATCGTCGAACAGGTTTTTGGTCTGGCTGAATTTGCGCTCAAGAGCCGCAATTATATGGCTGGCAATGTAGGCGACCGTGGCCGTTCCAAAAACCAGCGCAAAGACAACAATTCCGACACGCCAGGCTTCAGACAGCAGCCCGAAATTCTCGATCCAGCCATTCACCATGGCCATAACATCCCCGATCATCGGATTCCTCTGGTCTAGACAGTTTTATCGAATAGAAACGGCCGTTCCCGGCCTGACGCGATCAAACAGATCAATAATGTCTGCGTTGCGCATCCGCACGCAGCCATGGGACAACGGCACGCCCATGGGCTCGCTGTCCGGTGTGCCGTGAATGTATATGAAGCGGCGGAAAGTATCGACACCCGGGCCCCTGTTTTTGCCCCACTCGCGACCGCATAGCCAGAGAATCCGGCTCAGTATCCAGTCGCGTTCGGGATGAAGCCGGGCGAGATCCACGCTGTAGGTTTCGCCGGTGGGGCGCCGGGCACGGAATACTGCCCCAACAGGAAGACCGGCGCCAATACTGGCCCGGACATAGTGCTCACCACGCGGAGTGCAGCCACTGCCATCGCTCTCTCCCGGCCCGTTCAGGCCGGTGGAAACCGGATAGGTGGCAACAATCTCTCCGCCTTCGCTTTTCAGCTGCAGGCGCTGAAGGGTCAGGTCAATATCGATTCGAACAGATGCGGGGTGCGTCAAAACCGGCCAGGCTCCCTTGGAGGTTAAGAGGGAAGCCTAACCGAGAGAGAGGAATTCAGGCAACCGAGACCTTGCTGCCAGCTGGCGGGATCAGCATGGCGTCTTCGGCCTGCATGCCGGCTGCCAGGAAAGGCACCAGGCGGGCAGCAATTTCCTGGACGGTGGTTTCCACGCCCAACTTGTTCTGAAGAATATCGCGAAGCGCATCGCTGCTGGACATGGTAAACGCCGTTGCCCCCAGCATGAACTGGATACGCCAGTAGCGATCCACCGAGGAAAGCTGAGGCGTTGCTTCCTTGAGCAGGCGCATGAACCGGCTGAAGGGCTCGCTGTACTCTTGCTCAAGGAACTTGCGCAGATGGCCCTGTGACTGGGTATAGGCAAGCCCAAGCAGGCGCATGAAGATCGAGATACCCTTTTCGTTACGCTGGGGCATACGCACCGCACTCTCGGTAAGCGCCCAGAGCGTCTGATTCAAGGTTGGAGGCTTACCGCTGCACCGCTCTTCCAGCTCATCGAACGCGTTTTCCAGTGTGGCGGAAAACGGTGTCAGAAAGCGCGCAAACACCGCATGAATCAGTGCGTTCTTTGAACCAAAGTGGTAATTGACAGCGGCCAGATTTACTTTAGCCTTACTGGTAATCATTCGGAGCGAGGTTTCCGAAAAACCCCGGTCGGCGAACAGCTCTTCGGCTGCATCGAGAATCCGGTCAACGGTATCAGACTGCGCCATTTTGTTATCAATGCCTCTAGCAAACGTCTGTTTGAAACATACGTTTGAAGCGCATCTGTGTCAAGTTCTCGGCTCAGGCTCTGCGGCGACTTCTTCCCACCCCTGATCAATCGCTTCCTGATTACCCTCGAAAAAGGCTTTCTGAACGCGGCTGTACGCCTTCTCTGCCTCCAGCAGGTAAATCAGGTAAAGGCGCACGTGCTCCCGGCGAGTCAACTGGCGTGCCAGGACCCGGTTCTCCGACAGTCGCAACAGGTGGCCAAAACGCGTGTTCTTCAGCGCAGGGTTAAAATCCGACATCCTGGCACATTGCCAGATAAGGCCATCAGAGCCCTCCAGGTGGGCAACGTGCTGCCTTGCCTCGCGGAGCATCCGCTGCCGGGTCATAAGCAGATCAAGATAGGAAGGTTTTGTTGTGTAGATTCGGCGCACCGCCGGAATCCCGAGCAGCAGGATGATCACAAACGCACCGAAACCGCCGCCTGCAATCCAGGCTGGCACAAACCCGGTCAGCCCACTCAGAAAGATGGCTGCCGCAATCAAGGCACTGAATAACCAGAGGTCTCGGCCCCGACGCGCCTCGGCCATCGTAAAGTTGTCCGGCCAACCGTTCATCGCCAGCAGCTCAAAGTCCATCAGCAGCACCCGGTCGCATTGACGAAGCATCAACCGGAGTTTGCGTTGCCGGGATTCCGCCAGAATCCTCTCGGGCTTGCTGCTACCAGCGTCCCGATGCTGATCACCGCCCGAGGCTTCTTCGGACCCGGTTGCGGTATCCGGCGCCTGATCAACGGGCAGCGTTTCCGCGCCTTTTGCGGC
>CETV01029112.1_pt1 | contig 10444 bp, 7 predicted proteins | sample 531451 | NCBI WGS metagenome assembly CETV01 (sample SAMEA2623155, study PRJEB7988) | marine metagenome | isolation source: saline water (ENVO:00002010), including | reverse complement strand
GTATCTCTAGGATCAATAATTCCATTATCAAGTCCTCTCCCAGATGTACAAAAAGCATCTGACTGTGCGTTATAGTATTCAGTAATCTCTTTGACCTGTTTTATCATTTTCTTTTCATCTAGCTCGATACCTTTTCTTTTAGCAGAGGCAATCATTACCTGCTCCATCGTTTTTGCTGCCTGCTCGCCGCCCATCACACCGGTTATGGAATTTGGCCAGGAAAAAAGAAAATCAGGCTCATACGCATATCCACACATTCCATAGTTTCCAGCACCAAAGCTGGCACCAATATAGAAAGTGATTTTGGGAACATCAACGTTTGAAACCGCTTGTATCATTTTGGAGCCGTGTTTGATCATTCCTAATTGCTCGTATTGCTTTCCAACCATAAATCCTGTAGTATTACTAAAAAATATTAGAGGTATTTTTGACTGTCCACAAAGCTGAATAAACTGGGCAGTTTTGGTTGCTCCGTTTGGATCAATCGGACCATTATTTCCAACAATTCCGCAAGATTGACCATAAATTTTTGCCTGAATACACACAGTTGAAACTCCATACATAGGCTTAAAATCAATAAAATCAGAACCATCAACAATTCTGGCAATTACTTCCCTAACCTCGTAAGGCGTTCTATAATCAACAGGAACAATTCCAGCTATCTCACTTACATCATAGATTGGTTTACTAAATGATAAGTTCTTTGGTTTTTCACACTTTGAGTTCCAATCGAGTTTTTCAATAATATCTCTGGTTATCTCTATCGCATCGTTATCATCATCCGCGAGATATTCAACCAACCCAGTAACACGAGCATGCATCTCACTACCACCAAGTTCCTCATTATCAGCTATCTGTCCCGTGGCTGCTTTCAACAAAGCTGGTCCTGCTAACGCTGCCATACCATTTTTCTTTACACCAACCACATAATCACTCATTCCTGTTTGATATGCTCCACCAGCAGTAGATAGACCATGTAATACTGCAATCGTTGGAATACCAGCCGCACTTAGCTTAGCTAATCCATAAAACATACCACCTGTTCTTGCCCAGAATTCAACAGTATAGCTCATTAGGTTTATTCCAGCACTTTCAACAAGATGAACAAAAGGAAGTTTTTGTTTCATAGATATCTCTAAACAGCCTAATGCCTTATCAATAGACTTCGCAGTCAAGGCTCCAGCATTTATACCGCTGTCATCAACAAATACTAAACAACGAACACCACTAATATATCCAATACCTGCAATTATGCTGCCTCCAGGAACACTTGTCTTTTGATTATCATCATCAACTAGATAACTAATCATATTATATAGCTCCACAAATGGCATTCCAGGATCTAATAAAGCGGACAATCTTTCTCTTGGGGTTAGCTGTTTGCGCTCAATAAATCTTGGTCGCCTCTGTTCAGATATTTTTTCTGCACGACCTTGTATCTTATGCACCTTTTCTATCAGAGCAATCATTTCATTTTTGTTTTTCTCAAAATTTTCAGAGTTAATATTTATTTTTGATTTATAGATTGACATAGCATCTACCTTTTTCTTTATTATCAAACTTTACTTTTTGTGTACCTTATTATAAATAGATTCTGACACTGCGATCTTAAGATCTAAAATCTGTTGGGCATAAGCCTTTCCCTGTGGATCAATATTTAGACTAGTCATTCCACCACCACCCAAGCTATTTTTTAGCAAAAAATTAAGAGCATCTATTCCGGGTACTTCCCAGCACCGTATCGAACCTTTTAATACATGTGAAAAATGATTTTCTAAACGATCTTTTGTAAGACTTTGACGAATATATGGTAAAAACTCAGGGTCTCTAGCTATAACACCAATATTCGCATGGTCACCTTTGTCACCGCTTCGAGCATATGCTAGGTTTATTAATTCTGTTTCCTTTTCTGTTTTGTGTATTCTATTACCTCCTGATACAGCATCCTTTGCATCTGTAGGTAACTGATTTTTATAATCTGAATTGATTTTGATTGGAATTGTTTTTTCATCAAGATTAACAGAAATATCAACGTGAGTTTTAGAGAGTAAAAAAGAAAATAGTTTTATAGAAGGTGAGATCGAAGGGCGTCCCCCTAGATAATTCATTACACCCGGTGCCATCCCAGTAGCTGACTGAGCAATCTCTCTTGACATAATAACCAGAGCAGATTTGTCTTTGTGAGTAGCCATAAGCCTAAGCACAACCTCCCTGGTATCTACATAATTTTCATCATCACTACCATAGATTGCCTCAGAACCTAATACTCCAATTTGCGTTCGAGTGTAATCCTCAATACCTTTTTCAGCTAGGATTAAACGGGTTTTCTTTAAAATCGCATCTCCAATAATGTGAGCTTTTTTAACCGCCTTTGGACCACCAATGACAATAGTCGCAGCAATTTTGTAACCATCAACATAGGTTGCCGAAACCTTGTAGGTATTAGTAGGTGGTAAACCTTTTGCCCCACTAACAAAAACACAGTCACTTCCCTTATCTTCAATAGTAACATTTGTAAAATCACAAACAACATCAGGCAATAAGTATGCTGCAGGATCACCAATCTCATATAAGAACTGTTCAGCAACCGTACCTCGGTTAATAAGGCCGTCAGTTCCCCCAGGTTTGGTAACAAAAAAATGTCCGTTTGATGATACCTCAACAATTGGAAAACCCATGTTTTCAAAATTATTTACAAGTTCCCAGTCTGTAAAATTTCCTCCTGTACACTGTGCGCCACATTCAATAATGTGACCTGCTAAACTACCACTGGCCAAATAATCATAATCTTTATCTTTCCAACCAAACTCATACATAAGTGGTCCAAGAACAACAGCGCTGTCAACACATCTTCCAGTGATTACAATATCAGCACCTAGCTCAAGAGCCTTTTTAATTCCTGGAGCACCAAGATATGCATTGATACTGAGAACACCTTCTGGCAGTTCATTATCACTTTCAATTTCCCTAACAGGAATAGACCTTAATTTATTCTGTCTGTCAATAATATTATCACCTTCAACGATTGCAATTTTAAGATCTAAATTTTGTTCTCTAGCTTTCGATAGCAACGCAGCCCTACAGGCAGCAAGATTAATCCCACCAGCATTACTGATCACCTTGATGTTTCTATCTTTAACCGTACCAAGCAATGGTCCAACATGTTTTATGAAGTCGGTTGCATAACCAAAGTTTTCATTTTTTAATTTTGTCCCTGCAAGGATTGACATGGTTACTTCTGCTAAATAATCAAAAACTAAATAATCAATATCTCCATGGTGTACCAGCTGAGGGGCTGCGGTATCTGTGTCACCCCAGAATGCTGAGGCACAGCCTATTCTAACTTTTTTTTCCACTAGTCATTATTCCTTTTTATTGACTCACCGAGTTCTCTCATAATAACCGTTGCAGACATAGTGTCATTTATTGCTCCAACACTTTTCCCGGCACTGTATAATTCTGTACTTTTTGCTGATCCGTTTTTCTCATCACTTTGCTTAATTGACTTAAGCCTCCAGTACGAGATTGCATTGATAAAGGTCCTTGCTAAATGTTTGAACTTTCCTGTTAACAGTTTACGAACTAACCATGAATTTTCTTGGCGAAAGTTTTCCGTTTTTATCACAGATATTGGTACTCCACTGATTCTTTTTGTCCAGGATATATCTTCCTCTTTAGCCTCTATTATTGCTTTTTTATAGTTATCCGAGGTATTACACTCATCGGTTGCAATAAATCTCGTACCCATCTGTACTCCATCATATCCAAGTTTAAGAGCTGCATTAAGCTCAGCCTCACCACCAACACCACCAGCACAGATCAGGGGTAGATCCATATCGGAAAGTTCCTCAATCATTTGTTCTTTGGTAAGATCACCAAGGTGACCACCGGCTCTGTTGTTTACACAGATTAAACCGTCAACTCCAGAGTCTTTTCCTTTGTTAGCCCAGTGGCGATTGGTCACGTCATGATATACAACACCTCCGAGAGAATGCACCTTATCACATACCCAATCTGGTTTACCAAGTGAGGTAACAAAAAACCTGATGCCTTCTTCCAAAGCTATATCGATCCAATTGGACATGCGTTCAATATATTTTTTATTACTCTTTTCAATAAGAGCATTAAAGCCAAACGGTTTTTCTGTCATTGATTTTATATAGTTGATTCCCTTTCTCAACTCCCAACCATGCGCATAGGTAAGTGACACCGGTTGCATGATCGCAAGGCCACCACCGTTTGAGGCAGCAGATACCAACTCAGGGTTAGAGCACGGGTACATCGCCCCACAAATTATGGGATACTGAACCCCTGCGTGCTTGGTAAACTTCGTTTGTATTTCTTTAGACATTTTATGTATCAAACTATCTTTCAATAGTTGCCGTGCCAGAGACCTTTATATCTCCAGTTCCATCTGCTACCATCAGGTCTAAAACAACTAGTCTCTTGTTATCATGATTATCAATCTTTTTTACTTGGCCACTACAGGTTAAAACATTACCAACATTTGTTATGGAAGAAAAACGAACATTAAAATTTCTCAGACTTGATTGAGGAGCAATATTAGTAATAGCTCTTCCTAAATAGGCCATAATAAGCATCCCATGGGCAAAAACATCATTCATCCCTGCTTTTCTTGCAAAATCAAGATCAATATGTATCGGATTGTGATCGCCAGATGCACCAGCATATAGGGCGAGAGTTGATCTAGTTACCGGCTCTATCACTAAGTCCGGAATCTTCTCTCCAACACTAACTTTATCTAAGTCAAAATTCATGAACGCTTTACCTCACCACCACCGTGTACTTTAGTGTACCAATATGAATATTATTCTGATTTATGAATCTTGATTCAAGAACACAAAACTGCAATAATCCATCCTTTTTATCATACATATCAATAATCTCCGTCTCCATGGTTAAAGTGTCACCCTCAAAAACAAGTTCTTCATAAATAAAATCTTGTTCAGCATGTAAAATACGTTCAATCTTGACGTTAAGGTCTTTTATGTACTGATAGGGATCCTCTTTCTCCATTCCAACAACGATTAAAAAGGTAGGAGGACAAACAATACCTCTGTGACCCTGTTTAACAGCGCTTTCATGATCAAAAAAGATAGAATCTGTTTGGCCAGTAACTTTGGCAAAAAACTTAAGCCTTTGGTCAGTTACACTGAAAATTACAGGAGAATATTTTTTTCCTATTAGACTTCGATCTAGCATGCTAAAACCAAAAAATATTTTTAAAAATCAAAATTTATTATTTAGCTAAAAGATTTTCCTTGATCTTCCATATCAACCAATAACTTTGGAGGTGAAAAACGATCGCCATAGAGCTCTGCCAACTCTTTTGTTCGCACTAAAAACTCTTTAACACCGTAGTCATTAACAAACTGCAAGGTGCCACCTTTAAAAGGTGCAAAACCCCAACCAAAAATACTTCCGATATTTGCATCAGCAACAGAAGTCAACACCCCCTCTTCATAACACCGAATTGTTTCAACCGCCTGAGCAAAACGAATACGGTCAATCATTTCCTCTTGGGTTAAAGCGCTTTCAGAAACTGGAAAATGTTTTTTCAGCTCTGGCCATAAATATTTTTTACCAGTCTCTGGGTATTCATAAAAGCCTCCGCCATTGGCTCTTCCCAATCTTTTTGCTTCTTCTGTCATAAAATCTATCACTTTATCCCAGGGACCTTCAGGCCATTTCTCTCCCTTTTCAGTAAGATCTTTTCTCATTTGCTCTCTTATATGAGCAGCAAGCCCAATATTGATCTCATCTATCACCGCTAGTGGGCCAACTGGCAGTCCTGCTTTTATTCCTGCAGACTCTATTGATTCGACTGAGTTTCCCTCTGCCAGTAGTGCCATACCCTCTGCAGTATACCTCTCGAAAACCCGTGAAGTGTAAAATCCACGACTATCATTAACAATAATTGGTACCTTTCTGATCTTTAAAACAAAGTCAAAAGCCTTTGCCAAGGTCTCTGAACTAGTTTTCTCTCCTTTAATTATTTCCACTAGTTTCATCTTATGAACAGGAGAGAAAAAGTGAATCCCAATGAATTTTTCTGGACGGATAGATTTTTCTGCTAAACTGCTGATCGGTATGGTTGATGTATTTGATGCAAACACGCCGCTAGAGGCCATAATCTTTTCGGCAACGCCGGTTACCTTTCCCTTTAAATCTCTGTCTTCAAAAACAGCCTCTATGATTAAATCACATCCATCTAGTTTATCGTAGTCATCAGTGGCAGTGATCCGATATAGCACTTCGGACATTTTATCCTGTGAGATTAGACCTTTTTTGATTCCGGCTTCTAATATTGATTTTATTCTTCCCAGACCTTTTTTAGCATTTTCTATTTTTGCATCTGTCATTACAACTTCAATCCCGCTTAGCGCTGCAACATAGGAAATACCGTGTCCCATAAGACCAGACCCCAAAACTCCTAGTTTTTTCGTTTCCATCTTAGGAATATCATTTGGTCTGCTAGCACCAGAGTTAATTTCATTTAACTGAAACCAGAAAGCATTTATCATATTTTTCGCTACTTTTCCTGTAACCAGCTCAACAAAATATCGTGACTCAATCCTGCTTGCAGTTTCAAAATCTACTATGGACCCCTCAACCGCTACAGTCAGTATCGCTTCTGGTGCGGGATAGTTTCCTTTGGTCTTCTTTCTCAGCATGGCTGGCGCGATCGCTAACATCTGAGCAATTTTTGGATGATGGGCAGTTCCGCCTGGCATTTTATAACCTTTTTTGTCCCACGGCTGACACATTTCTGGATTTTCAAAAATATATTGTTTTGCTTTTGCAAACATTTCCTCATGATCTGCGGCAATATCATCTATAATACCTACCACTTTTGCGGCATCTGGCGTAACCTGTTTCCCTTCCAATAGATAGGGTAAACCGGCCTCAAGCCCAAGAAGTCGGGTAAACCTTGCCACGCCGCCGCCGCCAGGAAGTATACCAAGAGTAACCTCTGGAAAACCAATCTTTGTTTTTGGGTTATTAATCGCAACCCTGTAGTTGCAACACAGAGCAATCTCCAGGCCACCACCAAGAGCGGCACCATTGATTGCTGCCACAACAGGTTTTCCTAAGAGCTCTATCCTTCTTTGTCTAGCTTTTCCCTCTTCAACCAGTTCAAATGTTACGAGAGGATCATCCTGTCTAAAAATCATTTCCAGGTCTCCACCCGCTAGAAAAGTCTTCTTGGCAGAGGTGAGGATTACACCAGCTAAATCTTTTTCATTTTCTAGCTTATCCATGGTATCACTCCACAGCTGTGAAAATTCTTCATTTATCACATTTGCAGATCTTCCATCCATGTCCATTGTTACTGTGACAATATTTTTTTCATCTTTCTCAAAAGTAAAAGCCATATTTACTCCGTCGTTTAAACTCGTTCTATGATTGTACCAATACCCATGCCTCCTGCAACGCAGAGAGTAATAAGAGCAGTATTTAAATCTCTTCTTTCCATCTCATCTATTGCGGTTCCTAGAAGCATTGCACCGGTGGCACCAAGTGGATGACCCATCGCGATCGCACCACCATTTACGTTTACTTTTTCACTGTCTCCTAGTCCCATATCCTCAATGAAACGCAGTATAACAGCTGCAAAAGCTTCGTTAGCCTCAATTAGATCAATATCTTGGATCTGCATTCCAGCTTTTTTTAGTGCTTTTTTTGATGCAGGACCGGGGCCTGTCAGCATAATAGTTGGATCTGTAGAAACCGTAGCCGCAGATATAATTTTCGCACGTGGAGACAGTCCCAGTTTTTTACCCTTAGCCTCTGAACCTATCAAAACCGCTGCTGCACCATCCACAATGCCAGAAGAATTTCCTGCGGTGTGTACATGGTTGATCACTTCTACTTCTGTATACTTTCCAAGTGCCACAGCATCGTAACCGAGATTACCTATCATTTCAAATGCTGGCTTGAGACCACCTAGATCATTCATAGTAGTATTTGGCCTAATATGCTCATCATGCGCAAGAATATCTAATCCATTTTGATCAGTCACTGGAACAATAGATTTGAAATATCCTTGGCTTGAAGCATGAGCGGCACGTCTTTGCGACTCAAGAGCGAAAGCATCAACATCTTCACGGCTGTGACCACCCAATGTTGCGATTAAATCTGCACCAATTCCCTGAGGAACAAACTGTGTTCCAAGATTTACCTTTGGCTCAAAGACCATAGAACCACCGTCTGAGCCCATAGGCACCCGTGACATGCTCTCAACTCCACCGGCTACAATGAGATTCTCCCATCCTGATCTAACCTTCATAGCAGCCATGTTAACAGTCTCTAATCCTGAGGCGCAAAATCGGTTTACCTGTACGCCAGGCACGTCGTCATCCCATCCAGCATATTGTGTTGCGGTCTTTGCAATGTTAGCACCCTGATCACCAACTGGGGTAACACAGCCCATGACAACATCATCAACCTGAGACGTGTCAAGATCATGTTTTTCCTGCAAATATTTTAATAATTTTGCTAGGATATCTGTTGGTGTCAGTTCGTGAAGAGCTCCATCTTTCTTTTTCCCTCTTGGGGTACGTAAAGCGTCAAAAATATATGCATCGTTATTCATAAAATATTCTCCTTAATTATTAAATACATTTATAACCCAAGTGAATAACCAACAATTTCTTTCATTATCTCGTTTGTTCCACCCCAGATTGGTTGGATTCTTGCATCTATGAAGGCTCTTGCTACCGGATACTCAAGGATATATCCATAGCCTCCATGTAGACTGTAAACACTGGTCTGCTACTCGAACCTGCAAGTCATATGACCACTATTTTGCCATTGCTCATGATTTGGTACAACCTCCCGCTTTAAAAATTCACGCATCGAATCCTGAAACATCATTAATTCTTCATTTAATAACTCTTCTCTCAATTTTTAACTCCTTCTAATTAATTTATTAACATTTGATAAGTACAATATTTGTTTCACTTATTAAACCTATTATTTAAATGCTCACTGATACTCTTGAGCCAATGATTTACCGATGCCACTTGCTGCACCCGTAATCACTACTCTTTTCCCATTTACTTTCATTTTTTCCTAATTAAATAATCTTACCAATAAGTTAATTATGTTTAAGAACAACCCTACCAACTTGAGAACCTTTGAGAATCTTTTTTATTTCACCCATCATTCCTTGCATGTCTATAGTCTTATGTAAACTATCCAGATTATCTAGCTTCCAATCACAAGCAAACAATTTCCATATTTTTGATTTCTCTTTGATTGGAGTTGTGGCTGAGTCGATTCCAATCAGACTGTTACCTCTTAGTATAAATGGAAACACAGTAGTATCAAAGTTCGGACCAGCTACCAGCCCACAACATGTAATCGTTCCTCCATAGTTCATGCTCGTAATTAATCCTGACAATATATTTCCACCAGCAACATCTACCGCTATATCCCATTGACCTTTACCCATAGGCTTTCGTATAGAACCTAGAAACTCATCACGGAGTAATACCTCTTCTGCGCCAATCGATTGTAAAAACTCTGTTGAATCAGCCTTTCCAGATATTGCGGTAACCTCAGCACCAAGTTTGGAAAGTAGTTTAACAGCAATACAGCCTACTCCACCAGTAGAACCAGTTACAACAGCTTTTTTCCCAGCAACTCCATTCATAGACTGAATTGATTGAACACACAAGCCTGCGGTTAATCCAGCAGTTCCTATAATCATGGAGTCTAAAGCATCTAAATTTTCTGGAAGAGGTGAGGCCCATTCCTTAGGAATCCTGATATATTCTCCAAATCCTCCTGCAGTGTTCATGCCCATATCATATCCGGAAACTATCACCTGTACACCCTCACTAAATTCTGAACTTGTCGAATGCTCTACGATACCCATGGCATCAATACCTGGGGTATGAGGATAATTTCTAGTTACTCCTTTATTCCCTGTGAATGATAGTGCATCCTTATAGTTCAGTGAAGAGTATTGTACGCGCACTACTAAGTCTCCTTCAGGAAGATCGTTAATTTTTTTTTCTTTTATACTCTGGGAAAATGTTCCCTTGTCATTTTCCTCAACAACTATTGCATTAAAAATCTTATTATCCATTCTTTACTCAATCTGATATGGGTTTAAAATTTATTATATTAATTATCCTAATATTTTTTCTACTGTATCTTTTCTGCCTTTAATTTTAAGAAAAATCTCTTCATCTCCATAAACACTTTCTAAGATCTCTACCTGGTCTTGTAATTGTGAGATTTCTTTACCTTTATGATAAGGAATATTTAGATCAAAAATTTCAAAATCATTCTCAATCTTCTTAATGATATGCTCTCTAACGTCATCTAGTCTTAAATGATGAAGTGCAGAAATAATAATGCCATCTGAAAATTTATTTCTTAATCGTTTTAAATCAAGTTCTGCTGGTACCTT
>CETV01083460.1_pt1 | contig 10557 bp, 9 predicted proteins | sample 531451 | NCBI WGS metagenome assembly CETV01 (sample SAMEA2623155, study PRJEB7988) | marine metagenome | isolation source: saline water (ENVO:00002010), including | reverse complement strand
GCTTTTCGTACCGTCACTTATTGCACTGAAAACGAGGAGACCCCACATCGGCCGCGCGGCGGCCCGCCTGCATCTGTCGCAACCGCCCCTGACGCGCCACATCCAGGCCCTGGAAGAAAAAATCGGCGCGCCACTGTTCGTGCGCACCCCCAAAGGCATGACGCTGACCGATGCCGGCCGCACCTTGCTGGAGGAGACCCCCAACCTGCTCACTCTGGCGCAGCAGGCGCTGGAGCGCACGCGGCTGGCCGGCCAGGGCCTGATCGGTCGGCTGGACGTGGGGCTGTTCGGCTCGGGCGTGCTGGACGTGATTCCGCGCATCCTGGCGCGCTTTCACGAGGAGCGCCCGGAGGTCAAGATCGTGTTGCACAACATGACCAAGGACGCCCAGCTGCAGGCGCTGCGCGAGCGGCGCATCAGCGTGGGCTTCAACCGCCTGGTGCCCAAAGAGGCCGACATCCGCATCGAGACCGTGCTGCACGAGCCCATGGTGGTGGCCCTGGCAGCCAGCCATCCGCTGGCGGTGCGCCCCTCGCTGCGTCTGGCCGACCTGGCGGGCATGCCGCTCATCCTGTACCCCAACGTGCCCCTGCGCGGTCTGGCGCAGGAGGTGATGGACGCCTTCCGCGCCGAGGGCATCCCCGCGCGCGTCGAGCAGGAGGTGCAGGACGTAGTGACCGCCGTGGCGCTGGTGGCCGGCGGCTTTGGCTGCTGCATCACCACCCGATCGGCCACCAGCTTGCGCCTGCCCGGCGTGACCTACCGGCCGCTGCGATCGCAACACCTGAGCGACATCGAACTCAGCTGCCTGTATCGCAGCGATGACCCGTCGCCCGTAGTGGCGGCCTTTCTGGGCGTGGTGCGCGCATTTGCGCAAGAGCGCGCCGCCACACCGGGGTAGCCCTGCGCTGCAGCGCGCGCCCACATCAAAAGGCCTTCACCAGCGAGAAACGCAGCAACGAGCCCTTGGGCTGCGCGCCAGTGCCCGCCTCGGCGCTCAGCTCCTTGTAGAGCGCGCCCTTCAGGAACATGCCCGCGCCAGGCACGGGATAGACCACTTCGGCGCCCAGCGCATGGCGCGATGCCTTGTGCGTGCTGGCGCCCGGCCCGCTGTCTTCGCTGGTCTGCCACTGGCTGTAGCCCACCAGCCCCGCCTGCCAGGTGCCAAAGGACTTGCCCAGCCCCCATTCCAGCGTGGCCTGGTTGCCGGGGCGCAGGCCCGCGTCGTTCTTGCCGTTGCGCTCGAAGCGCATCAGGCCAGAGCCGGTCCAGGTTTTGGCGCTGTCGAAGTAATACGTCAGGCCACCCGTGAGCATGGTGCTTTTGAAGCCCTTGCCCGGCGATGCGGGGTGACTGGTGCTGGCGCTGTCCAGCCACACGCCGGCGGCGGCCACGGCGTCCCATTGCTGGCCGTGCCAGCCCAGCACCAGCGGGCCCAGGTACACGTCGCCCACGCCCGAGCGGGTGTCGGAGATGCCCGCCGCGTTGATGGTGAGCGAGGTGCGCATCACCGGCACGATGGCCTCCATGCCGTAGTCGGCGCCCAACAGTTTGTACTGAGATACCCACACAAAACGGTTGGCCAGCGCCGTGACGGTGCCCCGGTTGTGGCCCGGCAGGTTGCTGCTGGTGCCCGGCGCGCGGAAGTCGTCGATGTTGTAGTTGACGAGGTAGCCCAGGTAGTAAAAGCCGGGCGGCGGCACGCTGGCGCCCTGCAGCCCTTCCACGCCCGGCACGTAGTGCCCCTCGGCCTGCGCGCTGCTGACGGCCAGACCGCCCGCCAGGGCAAGCGCGGCAATGACCCTGTGTTTTTTCATGCTGTGTTCCTTGTGCATGGCTGCGCGCTGGGTCAGGTATAGACGTCCGTGAAGGACGGCACCAGGTCACCCGTGTGATAGAAGATGCCGCTGCCCAGCTTGTCCTCGCTCCAGGTGGTCACGGGGCGGTCTGGCTGCGCCAGATAGCCCAGGCCCGCGAAGGTCTCGTTGCGGTTGCCGCTGGGGTCGAAGAAGTAAATGGTCTCGCCACGCGTGATGCCGTGGCGCGTGGGCGCCACGTCGATGCGCACCTTGTTTTTGGCCATCACGTCGGCGGCCTTGAGCACGTCGTGCCAGGAGTCCAGGAAGAACGCAATGTGGTGCAGGCCGCTGGTCGGGCCGCCCACGAAGGCGATGTCGTGCGGCGTGGTGGTGCGCGCCAGCCAGGTGGCCGCCTGGATGCTGCCGCCGGGGCCGACCAGCACCTGCTCGGTCAGGAAGAAGTCCAGGCATTCGGTCACAAAGCGCGTGTTGTCGGCCACGGTGTTGACGCCGGCTTCGGGGTTCATCTCGCACATCAGCAACAGGTCGTCGAGCCAGTGCGCGCCCGCGCCGCGGATGCCGTCGGGCCAGGGGTCGGGGTTCATGGTGCCCACGTCGGTGCCCACGTATTCCTTGTGGGCGTACAGGCGCATCTCGTGGCCGCTGGGCAGGTTGAACTGCAACATGCGGCCGACGGCGGGCAACGCGCCCTCGGGCAGCATGGTGGTGGCGATGCCCCAGGCCTCGATGCGCTTTTGCAGCACGTCCAGGTCGGCATCGTCCTTGACCTTGTAGGCCACATGGTTCAGACCGGCCTGGTCCGAGGGCGTGAGGATCAGCGAGAACTTGTCCCACTCGTCCCAGCACTTGAGGTACACGTTGCCAGCCTTGTCCTGCATCGTGGTCTTCAAGCCCAGCACCTTCTCGTAATGCTGCACGGCCGCGGCCATGTCCATCACTCTCAGGCTCGCGTGGCCTATGCGTAGTACGCCCATGTCATGTCTCCTTGTGTAGCGGGGTCGTCAATGAAAAAACAGCGGGCGCAGCACTGGCGCCCGCACGGGAAAAAGGTTTGGCCAGGCGGGGGCTGACCTCCAGGCGCACGGCGGCCGTGGGCGCGACGCGGCAGGCCAGCGTGTAGCCCCGGGCCTCCTCGTCGGCGCTCACATGGGCGCGGCTCACGGGCCCCAGCGGCTGTACGCCGCCCTCGACGATGCGCACCTTGCACACGCCGCAGCCTCCGTTGACGCAGCCCACGGGAATGCCCTTGCGGCCCAGGCGCAACATGCCGCGCAGCAAGCTTTCTCCGGGGGAGCATGCGTAGGTCTCCCCCGTCTGCACCACGCAAACGCTGCTCGGCCCAAGAACTGCGGTCGCTTGCATTGGCGATGCACTCATTGCGGCCACCGCGCCATTTCCGCCTGCAGCATGTCGGCCAGATCGCGCTGCCATGCCGCATGGATGTCGAAGCGGCTGACCAGCCAAAGTTGCGTGTCGACAAAGACATTCGACGGGTGCGCAACCAGCTGCGGATACTCTGCCGCGAGAAACTTCGGCAGCAGCGCCAATCCCTGTCCAAGTGCGCACAGCTGCGCCAGCGGCGCGAAGCTGTCGGACTGAAGTCGCACCTGCCCGGACAGCCCGAAGCGCGACCAGTCCAGGGAGGCATAGATGAAGTGGTGGTCCTGGTGGAAGAACTGCAGGTTCATCGCCAGCAGTTGGTGCTTCTCATGCGCCAGCTCAGTAGTGCGCTTCAGATAAGCATCGCTGGCATAGGCGCCGACGGCAACATCGCCGAGCTTGCGCACGTGCAGGGCGTTGCTGTTGCGCTCCGGTCTGGCCAAGCGCACGGCGATGTCCACTTGGTCCTGTTCCAGATTGACGAAATGCGCCTCGGTGGTGATGGTGAACACCAGCTTCGGGTACTTCTCGCTGAGCGCGGCAAACACCGGGGCGAAACGCTGCGCAAAGACGTCCATCACGCTGATTCGGATGACACCGGCGCCTGCGTGGTGGTCCTGGCAGAAGCTGCGGGCAGCCTCCTCCATGCGCTGCGCGGCGGAAATCAGCGCATTCAGGTCGGCAGAGGCTCTCCAGCCGCCCTCTGCGCGCACGAACAGAGCGCGGCCGAAGTGTTGCTCGAGCAGCCGGATACGGCGGCGCAGCGTCGAGTCGTCGATGCCTTCCAGCTCCGCAGCCACTTCGTAGCTGCCATGCCGTTCCAGCGCCAGGAATGCTCGGATCAAATCCCATTGGGGAGTGGTCGGACCATCTCGGGTCATGAATGGTGCTCCTTGGGTGGCTCGTGGCTGCCTGCAAGCATCCAGCGTCATGAAAATCGCACCTGCAGCGCAGGGCTGGCGGCACGGGTGCGGCAAGCGAGCAACCAGCCCGCGGCCACGTCGTCCTCGTCGAGCACCGAACTGTCCAAGCGCTGCACCTCGCCGGCCTGCAGGCGGCACATGCACGAGGCGCATTCGCCGACGCGGCAGGCGTGCGGCGCTGGCAGTCCGGCGCGCAGCATGGCGGACAGCAGAAGTTCGCCGGCACGCACCGGCACGGCGTGGGTCTGGCCTTTCATCAGGACCGTGAGCAGCGCCTCGGGGCCATCACCTGCGGCTTCCTCGCTCGCACCTTCCACGGCGGCGCCGAAGTCCTCCCGGTGCACACGCTGGGCATCGAACCCGGCGACCTGGAGACTGGCGCCCACGGCGTGCATGAAGGGTTCCGGACCGCACATGTAGGCGTCGGCCTGGTCCAGCCCCTGCGCCTGCGCCACCAGAACGGCCTGCGTAGGAAGGCCCTGCTCGGCGTCATACCAGTGGACGATCTCCAGGCGCCCCGCAGCGGCATCCTGCAACGCCTGCAACTCGGCCAACAGCATGGCCGTGGCCCGGTCGCGGTTGGCGTAGAAGAGCCGCACGCGCGCCGCACCGCGCGCCAGCGCCTCGCGAGCCAGCGCGAACACCGGTGCGATGCCGCTGCCGCCGGCGTACAGCAGCAGCGGCTGCCCGGGCCGCGCCAGGGTGAAGTGCCCGGCGGGGGGAAGAACCTGCAACTGCCGGCCCGGCCGGGCGTTGTCGCACAGCCAGTTCGAGACGCGGCCGCCGGCAACGCGGCGCACCAGCACGCTGATCGGCTGCCCTGTCACGGGCTCGCTGGTGATCGAGTAGCAGCGCCAGTGCTCGTCGCCCTGCACTTCGACCGCCAGCGTCAGGTACTGGCCCGGCTGGAACGTGAACTTCGGCTGCTGCTCATCGTCCACGCGCAGGCTGAGCAGGATGGCGTCGCTCCCCTGGGCCGTGACGTCGGTGATGGTGAGGGATTGCGCCCGCTTCGCCATTGACGCCGCCTTCAGAGGAAGAACGAGTTGTTGCCCTGGGGGCGGTCGCTGTCGATCAGATTGACCTGCTTGAGCACGATGCTCAGGCCAGCTTCCGTCTCGCGCAGAACGAAACCATTCCAGCCCGCCAGCACGCGACCGTGGCCCTCGCGCGACTCGACCAGCGTGAAGCTGTAGCGCGCACGCCATTCGTCCGAGCGCCCTGGGCTCGCCCACACCTCGAGTCCGCTGAACTGGCGAGCGGTACGAGAGGTCGGGAACTGCGAGAAGGCCAGCCCCGTTCCCAGCCGCGTCACCCGGTCCAGGAGGCGGCGCCTGTCGTGGAATTCCAGCGTGACGCTGCATCTCGGGTCCGGAGCGGGCGAGACAGCAGGAATCCAGTAGGCGCATTCTTCGGCGAACAGTGCCAGCCACTGGACGTATGCGTCCTGCGTGAGCGCCCCCTGGTCCAGCAGCCTCGCCTCCACGGTCAGCATTCGGACGATGTCGCGCTCACGCGCCGCCTCGACGGTGCCGGGCTCGCGCACCACCGCCCGGGCCAGGTCGGCGGAGACGTCCACCAGCCAGTCGTAGAACGATGCGACCACATACAGCGATGGCGGTTGATGGCGGTACCCTTGCCGCCCAGCGGCGGGTTGCTGCGTCGCTGTGCTCATGCCAGCCTCCCCTTGTCCATGCGCAGCGTTGGCTCTGCCTGCATCAGGCGCTTCCACTGCGCGTAGTAGTTGCGCATGTGCAGGTCGGTGGTCACCGGTCCGCGGATGATTCCGTCCTCGACCGGCACGTCTTTGCCGGACTCGTGGTGCCGGCTCATGTCGACCCACTCGTCCTCGGGGCTGTTGCACAACCCGCGCTGGCACTCCTCGAAGTTGGCGGCGTCGTCCATCTCGCCCATCACCGGGAAATCCTCCTGGGTGCGCAAGCGCATGGTGTTCACCTCCGGATCGGCATCCTTGCGCTGCGTCGCGTACCAGTGCACGCCCGTGGAGGCGACGGCCAGCGGCTGGATCACCTGCACCTGGTTGCCGATCAAGGCCAGGTTGGGAAAGATGTTGAGGTTCATCCCCGCGCCGACGGTGGTGTCGAGCACCTGCTGCGCCTGGTCCCCGTAGATGCTCGCCACGTGATCCTCGTAGGGCTCGCGTCCGGGCTGCGGGCGCTGCAGGCGCCAGGCCGATTCGCCGTGCATCTCCGGGCGCTGGTCGATCACGGTGTGGCCGTTGTCCAGCGCGCTGTTGGTCATCTTGGAGCGATCGGCATCGGCGAAGTAGGCCATGTCGCCGCCGCCATAGCGCGCGTTCGTCATGACCAGCAGCGACTGGTGCGAGAAGGGGACGTGGTAGCCGTCGCCGGCGTTGTCCCAGATCAGCTTCCAGTTGCAGGCCAGGTGAAAGCGCTGCACGCCTGCCAGGCGCAGGTTCGAGGCCCCGCCGTTGTGATCGATCCAGTCGTCGAGGTAGCGCGCCGCGTTGCCGAGGTGGTCCAAGAGCGGTGGCGCGTCGGGGTTCAGCGTGGCGAACACGAAGCCCTTGTACGAATCCACCTGCGCCGGCCGCGCCAGGTGCATGTCGCGGGACTTGAAGGTCGGACCGTAGGCGTTCTTGCCCGGGATGCCGAACAACTGGCCTCGGTTGTCGAAACGCCAGCCGTGGTAGGGGCAGGTGAAGCCGGCGGCGTTACCCCGATGTTCACGGCAGACGCTCGCGCCGCGGTGCGAGCAGCGGTTGGAAAAGACGCGGATGACGCCTGCTTCATCACGCGCGACGATGACCTCGCGCACACCGATCCAGGCTTGCTTGAAATCGTTGGGCTCGGGGATTTCGCTCTCGTGGGCCAGATAGACCCAAGTGGCCGCGAAGATGTTGTTCATCTCGCGGGAGAAGATGGCTTCGTCGGTATAGAGGCGACGATGCACCCGATCTTCCTGGACCAGATCATCCCAGTCGCCCTGGGCGGCGGGCGTCCGTGGAAGGACGGATATCTTGGCGGTGTTTGTCATGGGGGTTTCCTTGTTCCTCTTCGATTGCCTATGGCCTTAGGCCGGCAAGGCCGAAATGTCCTGCGGTGTCGCGGGAAGGCGCCCCGCGTCGAGCAGGCGCCGCCCCAACGCGATCACGCGCTCGGGATCCAGGGCCTGCTGCGATTCCTGCTGCACGCGGACCCATTCGTCGTCGTCGAACAACGCACGGTGGTAGGCCATGAACTTCTGCTGCAGGAACTGCCGATCCACTTCCGGGTGCCCCTGGATACCCAGGAACTGCCCATTCACCAGGAAAACTTCGTGCGGGATCGTCTGCGAGGACGCCAGCTGAACGCCGCCCGGCGGCAGGGTGGTCACGCATTCGCCGTGGCTTTGCACCAGCACGGTGGGGCCTGCGCCGACCTGAGGGCCAAACAGCACCTGGGCCTCGTTGCTCCATTCCAGCCGGTCCGCACCCAGCTTGAAGCGACCGGACGGATTTCTCCCGACCTGCCCGCCCAATGCGGCCGCGATGGCCTGGGCGCCGAAGCAAAGCCCGACCACCGGCCCCTCGCCACGCTGCGCCGCACCTCGCAGGAACGCCAGCAGGTTGCTCACCAGGGGCGTCCGCGCGTCATCGATCACCGACTTGGGACTGCCGCTGATGACATGCCCTGAATAATCGAATGCCTTCTCGAGAAAATCATTTTCAACAGGCTGGATAATCTCCCATTCTTCATTTTCCCGGCCAAAGGCCGAGATCATTTTTTCCTGCAAATCCAGGTCGCCCGATGCATCCGAGCACCATATAACTGCGTACTTCTTCATGACAGTCATCAGAAAAGCTCGAAATATTCACGATGCTCCCAGTTGGTAACCGGATCACCCGAGAAATCAACCTGCCCTTCGGCGTCAACAAACCTTTTCCATTCGCTGCGCCGCAAATGCATCCAATAACGGATGAATTCCTCGCCGAATGCCTCACGGAAGAATTTCGAGGTTTCCAGAACCTCCAGCGCCTCGGACAGGTTATGAGGCAGGATGGTGACGTCCGCCGCATAGGGTGTTTCCTGCAGCGGCCCCGGATCGAGTTGGCGGCGGATGCCGTCGATCCCGGAAAACACCTGGGAAGCCAGGTAGAGATAGGGGTTGGCCGCCGGCTCGCCGATCCGGTTCTCCACCCGGCTGGCCGGGTCGCCGGGTGCGGAGATGACACGCGCCATCGCGGCGCGGTTGTCCTTGGCCCAGGTCACGCGATCTGGCGCCAGCGAATACGGGCGGCGACGGCGGTAGCCGTTGATCGTCGGCGTGGTGAAGCTCGACGCTGCGCAGGCATGCTCGAGCAGCCCGCCGACGTAGGAGCGCCCCAGCGCCGAGAGCGCCTCGCCCGGCTGCGGAATGAAGGCGTTGGCGCCCGAGTCCCGCGCCGTGAGTGACTGGTGGAGGTGCCAGCCGGAGGCTAAAAAGCCTTGGATGGCGGGCTTGCACATGAAGCTCGCGAGATAGCCTCGCCGACGGCAGACCTGCTTGACCGCGTTGCGGAACAGCACCATCGTGTCCGCCACGTCCAGGCCGGGCATCACGTCGAAGGTGGTCTCCATCTGGCTCGGCGCCCACTCGTCCTCGATGCTGCGCAGGGGCATCCCCAGGGCCAACAGGTGCTGGCGCACCTCGGCCATGATGGGCTCGACCTCGTCCAGGTGGTTCTCCAGCAGGTACGAATACCCTTTGGCCACCGGCATCACCTTGGGAGGCGCCGCAGGCGTTCCGGGGCCGCCAAGGGTTTCGGGCTCCAGGCAGGGATCGACGATGCGCGTCAGATACCACTCGACCTCGAGGCCGGCCTGGTAGTCGTAGCCCAGGTCCTGCATCTCGGCCAGCGCCTTTTTCAGGATGGCGCGCGGACTCAACGCGAACGGGCGCCCGCTGGTCATGTAAAGGTCGGCCAGCATCCAGCCGGTGCGGTCCGCCCAGGGCAGGATGCGAAAGGTGGTGGGGTCCGGAACCATCACGACATTGGGGCTGCCGGCCAGTTCGGCGCTGCCGAGGCCGCCGTCTGCGGAGAAAGGGTTGAAAACGATGGCGCTGGCGGTATCGAAGAAGAACGGCGCCATCGTGATCTCTGAGCCGCTGGCGAATGCCGACCTGAGCGCGGCGACCGACAGCATTTTTCCGCGCAGCAGTCCGTACTGATCCGGCCAAGACAACCGAACCATCTGCAGCCCCGCTTTCTCAATTTTATTCAGGACGTCTGCTGCTGCGGCTTTCTGGGTATCCGACCAGATGCCGTGCTTTTCAATGAATTTCCCGCTCATCGCGTCTCCTAGGTTATTTGCGGCTAATTAGTCGGCGATACTTGATGATCTAGGGGAAAACCCTTCAAATTCACCGTCTTTTTTTATTGTCATAGATCAAAAATGATGCGTAAACACCACCGCCGCGATTTCGTTTCGCAATATTGAGAATGGTGCGCCGCAGCAAGGAGCCGGCGTTCGCCGGTGCTGCGAAGATCCCCCCAGGGACGTCTCGATCTGCAGGCCCAGCGGGCCGCTAGGAGAGGTTGCCGGCCGCAGGAGCGCGCGCCGCACTTGCTCGTGCGCCGCTGCTGCCGGGACGACCCACGCTCCGCCACAGGGCCACCGGCAATACACACGCATCGAGCGCAAGAAGAAGCACTTTGCGGATAGGCACTGCAGGAAGCGGATAGCTACCCCAGCCGAGCTACGCGAGCATCAACACAGGGTGAATTGCGGCCCTTTATGCGCCCGGTCTGACGGCTGGCAGCGCGCGCATGGAACGGCTGGCGCGTGGCCTCTCCGAGGGGTTGCCGCGTCCACGTGATCGTGACCGGCCTGCTGTCCGATCGACATCAACTTGCATGAGGGGTTTGCCATGAAAGGCCTGGAAGGCAAAGTCGCCATCGTTACGGGAGGAGCCACCATCATTGGCGCGGCGGTCGTCGATGTGCTCAGCGCGTATGGCGTCAAGGTTTGCGTCTTCGACATCGACGCGGAAGGCGGCGCTCGCGCGGTCGCGAAGGTCGGGGATTCGGCTCGCTTCTGGCCGGTCGATCTGACCGACGATGGCCAGCTCGAACGCTGCGTGGCCGAAGTCGCACAGCATTTCGGTCGCGTCGACCACCTCGTCAATCTCGCCTGCACCTACCTCGACGACGGCGCGGCTTCAGGCCGCTCGGACTGGCTCACCGCACTGAACGTCAACGTGGTCAGCGCTGCGATGGCAGCGCGCGCCGTCCGGCCGCACCTGGTCCAGGCCGGCGGCGGCGCCATCGTCAACTTCACCAGCATCTCCGCCAAGGTCGCCCAGACCGGGCGCTGGCTCTATCCCGTCTCCAAGGCCGCGGTGCTGCAACTGACGCGCAACATGGCGATGGACTTCGCGGCCGACAGAGCCGGCTCCGCTCGTTTGAACACGCGACAGCCTGAGATAAGTGG
>CETV01031960.1_pt1 | contig 10574 bp, 11 predicted proteins | sample 531451 | NCBI WGS metagenome assembly CETV01 (sample SAMEA2623155, study PRJEB7988) | marine metagenome | isolation source: saline water (ENVO:00002010), including | reverse complement strand
TGGTCTTGCCGTGCGCTACCCGCAGGTTCCGGAGCTGCTGGGGCAACGACAACGTGGGGTCGATGACCGGTGTGGGCGAGGAGGCCGACGAGTTGTCCATGACTGCTCATTGTGCGGCGCCGCCGACCATGTGTCAAGAAAACTATGCATTCAACGATGAATGCATATCAAACTATGCAGTACCGGCCTCGTTCCCGCGTTTAAGGAAGGCCAGCGCCGCCTGGTACTCCCGGCTGAAGTCGGCGCCAGAGTTCACATTCGGGGCTACTTGCTGCATGCCGGTGTACAAGAAGCTAACCAGCTGGAGCGCCGTGTAGTCGCCTGGCAGCCCCTTGATGGCATGGCGCCGCACTGGGCTGTTGATGTCCAGGCCCTCAGCACCGACCTTGGCGATCTCCAGCACCACCTGGTTTCGCCTGTCGGGGCCCATCTCGTCGAACATGTTGAGTGCCCTCACGATGTACTCGAAGACGTCGGGGCGGAAGCCGTCCGGGCCTACGCCGCGGGAGCGCAGCGTAGCCTCGGCGATGAGGGTCAGCGCCTTCTCGGCTCCCTCGGCCATCGGAGAGCGCGGATGTCGCTCGAGGAAGAGCTTAAAGGCGTCGGCCGCCTGCCCGCGCAGCGTGCTGGCCTGGTCGACGGACCGCGGGTCGAAGGCCCAGTCCTTCAGCGCCAGTGCCAGGTTCCACAGCGCCCGCTCGTCGCCCGGCAGCCTCTCAGAGGCGAGGCGCGCCATCTCCGCGGCCATCTCGCTCTCGCCGAGGTGCCCCAAGATGCTCGACAGGTTCATCAAAGTCAGACCGTCGTCCGGCTGAAGCTTCAAGGCCTCCATCAGCGCCGTCTTGGCCTCCGCGTACTGCTTCTTACGCGCATACGCCACGCCTACCGCAACCCAGGCTGGGTGGTAGGCAGGATCTAGAGCAACGCAGCGCTTAAGCGCGATGAGCGCCTCGGGGAACTGCTGAGTCTCGCTGAGTGCCAGACCGAGGTTGAAAAGGACGTCCGCCCGCGTGGGCTCCTGCCTGGACAGCGCTTGGAGCATGGGGATGGCGCGGGCTAGTGAGCCGGCGCGCAGCAGCTCCAGGATGTCGTTCAGGGGGTCGGGCGTGTGTTGCAGCATGAAGGGTCCGTTCGAGGTGTCAATTATCGATGTCTGGTCCCGCGCGGCTGGTGGCAGGGGTCCTCGCCGCGCTGTCTCCGAACCGGTTGCGACGGATACTGCGGCCTATGGGCTACTTTTGCTGTGCAGCAAAAGTAGCCGGAACGCCTAAGTTAGGTGGTTGCGGTAAGTTTGCTGTGCAGCTAATAATACGCGAATGGCAAAAGTAACCGATCAGCGCTGCCGTTCGCTGCTGGAGGCACTCGACAAGATCGTCGGGGTGCGCGTCGTCGCCTGCGAGGTGGAAGTTCCTTTCGACTCGGAAGGACGTCGCGCCTATATCGACCACCTCGTACGCGCGCGTCTGGGTGAGGATGAGCGGGAAACTGCACTTGCCATTGAGTCGATGGACACTGTCTATCCGCGTGACGCCCAGAAGCTGGTGGAAAGGTTCGCCGCGCGCGCCTGGTCGTTGGACGGCGTCGATGAAGTGCCCCTAGTGGTCGCTTCGCACCTGAGCGATGGTGCTCAGAAGGTGCTGCGAGACGGGCGCGTTAACTTCTTCCACGCGGCATCGGGAACGATGTACTTCCGGCATCGGCAACGGCACATCGACATCCAAAGACCGACGTCCGAGCCCTTGGAGCGAAAGATCAGGAGCGTTTTCAACGGCGCGCGCGAACAGGTCGTGCATGCGCTTCTTGTGCACAGGCGATGGGAGGGAGGCAAAGCTTGGGTGTCAGGCACCGACCTCGCGGAAATGGCTGGGACGTCGCCATTCACGGTCTCGACAACCCTACAGGAACTCGAGCGGCAGGCATGGATTGAGGTGACGGGCTCAGGCCCCACCTTGCGGCGCAGGCTCAGTCGCCCGGAACTTTTGCTCGACGCCTGGGCCGACGCTTGGAAGCGAAGGCTGCCCAAGGAGCCGCGGAGTCGGTGGTACGCCTATGCGGGCGGCGGCGGCGGCATCATCGATTACATGCTTGAACGGCTCGCTGGCTTCGAGGGCTGGGCGCTGACAGGCGCCGGCGCGGCCAACGCGGTTGTCCCGCACCTGACGCCTTTTGACCGCGCAACCATCATCGTGCCGCCAGGGCTGAGCAAGGAGTGGGGCGCCAAATTTGGGCTCGAGCCCGCGGACAAGGGGGCCAACGTGACCTTCATCGAGCGCACAGGCGCAGCGCTGATGTTTGGCGACAGTCATCCGGAACGGCCGGGCTCACGCTTCGCAAGTCCGTTCGTGATGTACCTAGATTTGCTGGACGGCGTCGGCAGGAACAAGGAGCTCGCGGCTGAGTTTCGGAGCCGGGCATTGCAGCTGGGGGAGGCTACCAATGGCTGATAAGCACGACAAGGCGGCGCTCTACAGCGAGCAAACGACGCTCGCCTGCGAGATCGCGCTCGGCCTGCTCCATGAGGCGTTTGGCGGCTTCAAGGACAGCCTGCGCTTGATCGGAGGGCTCGTGCCTCGCTATTTGGCTCCGGCCGAACCGGCGCACGTCGGAACGACGGACGTGGACATCGTGCTCGACGTTGAAGTTCTGCGTGTAGGGGAAGACTACAGCACCCTGCGAAGCCAGCTGAAGAAGGCTGGCTTCCAGCGATTTCAGAAGGACGGAAAGGCAAGCTCCTGGCAATGGCAGCTGGAAGTTACCGGCGTGGTTGTCATCGTCGAGTTCCTGGTGCACTCTGACAGCCCACAAGAAACGGGGCTGGTACCGTTGGACGGCGAGGAGATTTCGGCGTGTCGGATTCCCTTCGCTGGCATGGCCAGCAGCTGGTGTGTCTCTCGCACGATCCGGTTCGAAAGACCTGATGGCGCCGGGATCTCTTCGGAGACCATCCGCCATGTTGACGCCGCTGCATTTGTGGCCTTGAAGGCACTGGCGATGAAGTACCGGCATGAGCCCAAGGATGTCGCGGACCTGGTGCACGTGCTGCGCCATTGCGACGGCGCGCCGGCCTCCATCGCTGAGTCGTACGCTGCGAGGCTGGCCTCCGGAGAGTATGCGCAGCCGCTCAACATCGCGCTGGCTACGCTCGAGGAGAAGTTCTGCACCGACGACCACACGCAGGGCTTCCTCAAGGACGGGCCCGGGCGCTACGTTCAGTTCTATGAAGTCGGGGGCGATGATGAGCGCGCGTTTGAGCGCCGGCAGGTCAGCGGCCTGGTCAGTGAGTTTGTCCAACTGGTGCGCTCAAGCGTCGATGCGACTAGCACACGGGCGCCCTAGGACCTCAGGGCGACGTTGATCTGGGCATCGCGAGGGGGAGCAGCCCGTACGACATCGCGTGCGGTAGCGGCAACCCGGCGACGGCCGCGCTCAGATTGCTCTCGTCAGCATCGCCGACACACCGACCTGCAGTTTTCGGGTCCGCTCGAGCTGCGCAGCATCCGGTCGCGCCAGGAACGTGCCCGGGTTGAGATACAGCAGTTCGCTCGGGAACTGGTCGGCCAAGACGCCGTAGCTGTTGCGCCCCGCAGTCCAGCCGCGGAGCCATTCGGTCGCAAAGCGGACGCCGACGTAGTCCTGCTCGTCGCCTTGCCAGGTAGTGGTCCACCACTTGGCCGTCGGGCGTCACGCACAAGACGTGCTCGACGGGCAAAGGGCCACAGGACAAGGCCCGGTCCTCGTAATGGAAGGGCCCGTCCAGGTGGGCCAGCGCAAGACTAAATAGCGTTTTGTGGCCGTTCTTTGCTACCCAGCCAACGCGAGTGGTGGCGTGCTCCATGCATGGCTGTGCCTCGTTACGTTCACCGTGGATGGTGCCGGGCGGGCGCTGCGGCAGCAGCGCGACGTAGGAGCCCTCGGACTTGGAGACAAGTTCCGGCGGGGAGCCGGACGTGAACTTGGCGGAATTGCCTCGTTTCTATGCAGCGGACAGGCGGTCGACCCAGCGCTGGCTACATAAGCGCAAACTTCAATACGAGTTTTCCCTTCGCGTCATTTCTCACGTCACGATCTACGACGACAGTGGGTGGGATATACCAGCCTATGCTTTAGAGGAGTGGCTGATGATGCGATTCATTGCGCTGATAGGTGCAGCTTCCCTTGCCGCCGCCGTCAATGCGGCCACTCCAATTCTCCCTTTCAAAGCAGACGGCGGAGGTGGCAGCGACGTGCAGGACGCAGGTTCTGTCACCGTGGAGGGGTCGAGGGAGCGACCAGAACCTCCTTTGCGCGAGCCGCTCTTGCGGTACGACTACGGCGCATCTCGAAATCCTATTACGGGCGGAATCGATCGTGTCGATCGTCCGCCGCGCTCCGTAAAGGACCCCACACCCACCGTTGAAGCGGAGCGCCCCGAGGAGGCGCCTGCGGCGGACTCCTCCAGCGATCCGGGCTGCGAAAATCCAAGTGGCAACTCACCGGTCATCATTAGCACCGGCGAGAAATACAAAGATGAGCCTGACGCTCAGTCCGAAGCTGCTTATGGGTTATCTCTTATGAGAACCTACCGCGCATTCAGCTCGAAAGGCTCAATGTTTGGCCCAAAATGGCTTTCAACTTATGATTTTCCGCGACTGGAGACGGCCGGATGCTTTTACGACGTCGATTACGGGAACCTTTGTTTACCGACGCAGGTTACCGCAACCTTTCCTGATGGTGCATCCTACACTTATAGGATCGCCTCACCAAGCGCTGCCCTGGCGTACAAGGTAGCAAACTCAAGCAAGATGGGCACGCTGCGCTATCTGCCCTACACAGGCTTTACCCTTGCATATGATAAGGGAGTCTACAAGTATTCAACTACGGGACAGTTGACGTCATTTAGCAAGCGCGGAATCAACATCCTTTCCATGAATTATGGCACGGACCCATCGAAACTGGCCCAGGTGACCAGCGCAACCGGGAAAACGCTGCAATTTGTATGGTCCGGGTCCCGTGTAACACAAGTTGTAGATTCCGCCGGACAAGTCTGGAACTATGGCTATAACGCAGCTGGTATGTTGACCACTGTGACGTCACCTGGTGGAAGAGGGACTCGTACCTACCATTATGAAGATGCCGACGGAACTCTTCTGACAGGAATATCATTTAACGGCGTTCGCTACAGTAGCTACGCGTATTATCCGGATAAGCGTGTACGTTTCAGTGGCTTAAGTGGCGGCCATGAGCAGGACGCCTACACATACACGGCCAACTCCACAACACTGACTGATTCATCCGGACAACCAACCACATATACGTTCGCCAACGTTCAAGGTGCGCGCAAGATCGCAACGGTATCTCGTGCCGCCACCGCAACATGTCCTGCCGCTGCAGCGTCGACCACGTACGACCAGAATGGATGGATAGATTACACCGTCGATTGGCGCGGCATTGTTAACGACTACACATATGACACAAGTGGGCGACTGCTGAGATTCGTGCGTGCTAGCGGCACATCTGTCGCATCAACGCAAGTTAATGTGTGGGATGCCGAAAATGTTGTGGAGTCCACGTTTTTAGACGCTAATGGTACTGCTTATAAGAAGGTCAATTACACCTATTATAAGAGTGGGCCCGCTAACTCCAGAATCGCCTCGGAGCAGTGGACGGATATAGCAGCTGCGAAGTCTCGACGGACCGACTTCCTCTATGCGTTTCATCCGAATGGATTGTTGGCCTCATTCGCAACTCAGCGGTCCCTCGGCACGACGACTGCCACGACCACCATCTCGTATGACACGCTAGGGAATACGACGTCGATAATAAACGCTGTAGGGCACATCACTAGCTTTTCTGGGCATAACGGTCGAGGGCAACCGTCTCAAAGGACAGATCCGAATGGCCTTACATCCTACATGTCATATGACGAGGTTGGGAATTTAACGACCCAGAGCGAAACTGACGGAGCATCAAGCAGGACAACGTCTTATAAGTACGATGCGGCGCGCCGCCTGATTGAAGTAGCGTTTCCCTCGGGACGTGTAATCAAATATGTTTACAACGATGGCGGCCGTCTAACTCGGATTGGGAATGGGCTAAACGAATTCGTCAGCCAATCCTGGGGCGCGTCTGCTAATCAATACGATACTGAGTCCGCGAAAATGGATTCATCAGTTGCAGGCGGTGTTCCCGTTCCAGTCGCGGCAGGGTCCTTCACGGCGCATCACAGATTTGATTCGCTGCGTCGTCTGAGCCAAATCATCGGTAACGCGGGCCAGTTGATATCGAAGTCATACGACAGCAACGGCAACTTGGTTAGCGAGACGGATGCGCAAGGTCATGTCACATCATTCGAATATGACGCCCGAAATCGTCTGACAAAGGTCACTAATCCCGACGGGGGCATTGTTTCACGCCGGTATGATGCCAGGGGTAACCTCGCATCCGTTACTGATCCGCGCGGAGTACAGACTAGCTATGGCTACAACAGCTTCGGCGACGTGACAAGCGAAGCTAGCCCAGATGCAGGAACGAAAAAATTGGCATATGACGCAGGCGGACGGTTAGTTCAAGAAGCATATTCCGGGGGGCGGGTAGTAGATTACACCTACGACGGCATTAACCGACTTTTGAGTAGGTCCAGCGGCGGCGTCACTGAAAATAACGTTTTTGATGCTGGCACTAGCGGGAAAGGAAAACTCACATCGTCCGTCGGCCTCGCCTCTACAAGCGACTACACATACAACAGCTTTGGCGAGATGATCTCGTCATTAACCTCCGCCAATGGTATCGCAACGAGTGCGACGTGGTCCTTCGATGCCGGTGGCCGCAATACCGAGATTTCTTATTCCACAGGGCATAAGGTGAGGTACGCGTATGACGTGCATGGCCGTGTCTCCGCCATATCAATCTTCAACGGTTCCAGTTGGAAGCCGTTGGTCAGCGGTTTCCTGTTCCAGCCAGCAACCGATAGGCCTTATGCATGGAAAATTGATGTTGCTGGCTGGGCGGTAACAAAACACATTGGTTTCGACTCGGACGGGCGAGTGATCGCAATTCGTACCCCAGGTGACGCAGGGAGTCAGCAGTATGTGTATAACAACGATGACACGGTCTCAGCACAAGTAGATGACGGGACTGCTAGGCCGTATAGCTACGATGCAAATCAGCGAATCATCAGCAGCCGCGACGGGACGAGTCCGGTTGACTCAAACGGAAATCGTGTTTCATTGGGAACTGCTATTTATTCTTACCAGGCTGGGACCAACCGCCTTGCAACCGCCGGCGCGCGGGCTTACACGTATGGTAGTCACGGAGAAGTGATCTACATCTCTGGAAGTGAACCGAGAACACTTACCTACGACCAGTTTGGACGCTTGGCTGGCGCCGCCACACAGGGCAAGACACCAGGCATATATGCATACAACACTTCAAACCAACGCGTTTCGAAAGCGGTGGGCAGTTCGACGTATTCCTACACATATGCTCCAAGCGGCGAACTAATTGCTATTGCCGGGAGTTCCACTAGGACCTATATACGTTTGGGCGGGCAACTGATCGGCGCCATCTACGGCAATGGCTCATACGCGGCGTTCTTAACTGACCGAATGAGCCGGATTAGGAGTGTATTTGGCTCATCAATGGGCGGTGGAAGAGTGCCCGGGGCCTTTTATGATCCCGCATTCGCAGTAGTTCCGCCAAACCAACCATTGCATGACTTTCTTGGATTCCCAGGTCAGTATTTTGACTCGGAGAGTGGTTTATACTATAATTGGAACCGGTATTACGAAGGACAGACCGGTCGGTACATTCAACCTGACCCAAGCGGCTTGGCGGGAGGACTCAATCGTTATCTCTATGCTAACGGGAATCCAGCATCGCTATCAGATTCGGACGCACTTGACGCGACGGTCTGTCTGTATCCAGGTGCGGGCGGTTTTGGCCATGTAGGGATTGGCATCAATTCTTCACAAACACTCGGTTTCTACCCGCGTGCCGATGGTGCTGCCATGCTTACTGGCACTCCGGGTATAGTAAAACCCGACGAAAGGGCGCCAGTGTCCTGCAAGACTATATCAACCACCTCTGAACAAGACCAAAACATGGTTGAGTTCATGCGCTCGTTGAATAAAGGTTCTGGCTCAGAATACGCGCTGCTGACCAGTAATTGTTCGGCCTTCGTGCGGAAAACCTTGATGGTGGGCGGAGTGCCCGTTGTAACCACTAGGGACCCCAGACCGCAAACGCTCTTCGACAGTCTTCCATAGGGGTGCGCCGTGAAAACTCGTTGGGCTACATTAGGCGGTATCTTCGGAATGGTCTTGCCAATGGTGTGGATCGGCTTATATGTTCTTTGGGGAGACTTTAGCAGTTGGTGGTTTTCGTTGGGGACTGCAGCGAACACGTTCAGGCTTGCTTGGTGGCCATCATCGATATTGCTAATGGGAGATCCAGAAGAGCGATTCCCGCTTCTCTGGGCAGCGTCGGTAATCTTGAATGGCGTGGTGTTTGCCGCCGTAGGATGGGCTGTAGATCGTGTTGGTCGATCTGAACATCAGAGCGCGCACCCCACACGCGGTTGATGTTATGGTTGACCGTGTCGATTTGATTTTGAGGCGGCGAGCAAATTTTCTTCAACTTGCTGTCCAAACGGACTTTGCCTGCGGCGTCCGCTTTCCTACACCAGGAGGGTGCCGCAAGGCAGCAGTGCGTGACTGGGGCGTGTCGACACCATGACGGCGTCGTTGCCCACCAGGCGCCGTCCAACACCGACCCTCATGCGGCTCAAGGCCTGCGTCGATGTGTACGCCGGCGGCTTTAGCGTTGGCGTCGTGCTACACGGGCGTCGACGTCCACAGGCGGCGATCACTCGAACCCAGCAGGGCCATGTCCGAAGCCTGGGCGCTCAAGACGTCGAGTGCCGAAGCCACCGACCTGGCCTTATTTGACAGCCAGGGCACTGCCGGCGTGGTAGCGCCCTTGCCGCTGGCGATTCGCTGGTTTCGGTTCATGGGCGTCTCTGGTGTCGAATTGCCCTAGTGCAGACTCAACCGCCTCGTCGCGGCGGTCGGAAGCGGGAAATCGGAGCGCGGGCTGGTCGACGTCGCGCGGGCTCGGTCGCCGGCCAGCACCGGCAAAGCCTCGAGCGCCTCGACGTCCTCACCCATAATGAACAAGCATCGAACGTCACGCAGCCGGCCGCCGGACTCAGGCATCAGAGTGAAGCCGGAACCGTCGAGCGTCGTCTGCCGAGCATCACGCAGCCCGTAGCCGCGCTTGCGCGCCTCTTTCGCGCAATGGTCGAATTCTGACTCGGTGGTCCTGATGCTCGTGGGGCGTCTTTCTCAGCGAAGCCAGCCACCCATGCGGATTGCAGTGATGCGCTCCCGCAGTCGCTTGTACAGCGCCGGGTCCGCCATGCTCAGGTCTTCCGGCGCATCGTTCTTCGCCATCAGCAGCACACACGCCATCTCCACCCGAGCCTCATGAGCCTCAGGCGAGCTGCCAGCGCACCGCTTGAGCAGCGCCCCCATGGACTCATGGCCGCGTAAGAACCGAATCGCAATGGCGCGTCGGTCCCGCTCGGAGACAGAGTCGAGAAGGTTCTGGTCGTGGCTCACGCGTTGCCTGGTCAATTGCGGTCGCTCGCGCGAACTGGTCGTAGTAGGGCAAGCTGGCCGAAGGGTCAGCTCATCGTACAGGGATATCGCTTAGCGCCTGGTTCGACAAGGGCGCTCCTCTTAGAGCCGCATTCTCCGATGCGCTGCAGCGGAGCTGCGGGCCGACGCGGTGGTGGGGGCAGGCGGCGAAACCGGATGACCCCTGCCGCTCGTGCGATCAATCCACGCCACGTAGCGGCCGATGACGTGGTCGTCGCCGCGCGTGGCTAGGTGCCGTAACAAGCCGCCTTCAAGGTGCACGGACGCGCGCCTTCGCGGCGACCAAGTCGCGACTGCGACTTGCGCGTGGCGCAGCGGCTCGGCCAGCGTCATGAGGCGGTTAACCTTGGATCAGGGGCAAGCGCGACGAGCCGGCTTCGGCTGCTCGCGGTCCGAGAGCTTGTTGACGTCGGCAAGGATGTCGCGGCGCAGCTCGAGGAACACGATGTTGTCCTCGGCGCGCTCGCGCGCGCTGTCGGCCAGCGTGGACACGGCGTTGCGCACTTGCACCATCGAGACATCCAGGCGACTCATCAGGTAGACGATGTCGTCCAGGTCGTAGGGCTCGGCACGCACAAGCTTGGAGGCGATGACGTTTTCCGCGGGCGGATGCACCACCTCGAGATTGCCGCTGCGGAACATCGACTCCTCGGACTTCCACTTGCCCACGTGCACCACGCCGGGCGTGACCATCTGCAGGTACAAGCGGTCGCGAGGAGCGTCATAGCCCTTGGGGTCGAAGTGGACGCCGGCTTTCTCGCAGGCCTGAACGATGTCGGCCAAGTCGACCTTGGACTTCGGGGACCAGACGTCCACGTCCTCGGTCATGCGGCCGGCCTGGCCGTACCACATGCCTACGCTCGAACCGATGAGGACGAGTCGGGTGGGCTTTTGGAGATGCTCGCCCACGCGCATCAATGCCGCCTGGACTGCGCGCCA
>CETV01046932.1_pt1 | contig 10578 bp, 2 predicted proteins | sample 531451 | NCBI WGS metagenome assembly CETV01 (sample SAMEA2623155, study PRJEB7988) | marine metagenome | isolation source: saline water (ENVO:00002010), including | reverse complement strand
TAGTTGTGACTTTATTTCAAGAATTATTGTTTGATATTTTCCAGTTATACATTGATGATTTTGATATAGGAGATGATTTATCTCTTCATATGTGTGGACTTAGCCTATTTATATCATCTTACGCATTATGGTCAAAAAGCCAAGCTGCTTTTGAAATTTCGTTCTTTTGGGGGATTGTTGGCGCTGCTCAAGCAATTTTTACTCCAGACCCCTCCAGATTTCCATACGGTGACATTTCTATATTTTTTAACTTTCTCTCTCATGGTATTATAATACTTAATGTTTCTTGGTTGATGTGGGTAGATGGTATGCGGTGTAGAAAAGGATCATTATTGAACACATTTTTAATATCAAATGGAGCAGTCTTTATCATTGGATTTATTAATAAAATTATTGGTCATGATGCCAATTATTGGTTTGTTTGCAGAAAACCTGGTGGGGACAGTCCATTTTTGATTGGTGAATGGCCATATTATCTCTATACATTTGTATCAGCAGCATTCGTATTAATGTTATTAATTTATATACCCATGTGGATATCAGTTCATAGAAGTGAAAAATCAATGCTTAAAGGAGATATCTAGCTTAGGCTAATTACTATACAATGTCATTGTTAATCGGATATTTCTCACTTGCCTTAATTATATCATTTATTTGCTCTATGTTAGAATCAGTTATTCTTTCTGTGACTCATTCACATATTGGTACAATGTCAAAAGATAATCCTCGTGGAGGCGAATTAATTTTAAAGTTAAAAGACGATATCAATAGACCTTTAGCGGCAATTTTAACTCTAAATACAATTGCTAATACTGTTGGAGCTGCAGGGGTTGGTGCGCAAGCGTTAGTTGTTTATGGTTCAGGCGCCGTTGCCATTGCTTCAGCCATTTTAACATTTTGTATATTAATTTTTTCTGAAATTATACCTAAAACAATTGGTGCAACATACTGGAGACGTCTTGCAGTACCATCGGCATATATAATTAAATTTTTAATGATGATTACCTTTCCATTTGTTTGGCTGAGTAATGCACTATCTGCCAAACTAACTCCAGATGAAGAAGATATAAAAAGAGTTAGTCGTGAAGAAATTACGGCTATGGCTGAAATGGGTGAAGATGAAGGCTCAATTGACGAGCACGAATCAGATATAATTGAAAATTTGTTTAGACTTAAAGAAATGCATGTCGAGGCTATTCTTACTCCCAGATCTGTCATATATGCTTTTGAAGATACCCAAACGGTGGGTCAAGTAATGGATGCAGATGAAGATATTAACTTTTCACGCATTCCGATTTTTAAAGAAAATATCGATAATATAATAGGGATTGTTTATAAAGATACTTTATTAGAGACAATGGCTGATGATTATTTTGAAAAGTCAATGTCAGATATTTCAGAACCTGTTGAAACTGTATTTGAAAAGGAATCAGTTGAATCTGTTCTAAATAAATTTACAAAAAATCGTTCTCATATTTTCATTGTTAAAGATGAATTTGGAGGGACTACAGGCATCGTAACTCTTGAAGATTGCATAGAAACGTTATTGGGTGTAGAAATAGTTGATGAATCTGATGAAGTAGCTGATATGCGAAAACTTGCAAAGGACCAGGTACGTCAACAACGTCGTAAAGCTGAGAACGGAAAATCTTAATTCTGTATTTTTTCTTCTTTTTCTTTCATTACTACGTTTCCATCTCTGTAAATCACTCATAAATTAAACGCTGTGAAAACCCTCAAACTCACATTCCTGACAATTATTTTATTGTTTCTGATGGCAGAGCAACGTCAGATAAGATATTTTTTATCTGAACATGATTTCCTATCAGGAAAATCAGTACCTAAATCTGAAGTAGTCCGAAAACCACATATACGTGCTGAATATGACGATTTAGATCGTTTAATTGTGAAATCTTATATAGATCGTGCAGGCAAATCAAAGAGCCAAGAACAGTATTCATATATTGACTCCAATTTAATTATTCGACAAAAAGATTTTGTAGATCTTACTGGAAATATTTATCAGCAAACTATATTTGGCCGTGAATCTCATTCTTTATCATATATAGAGTGGGTATTTGGTGTTGATTCAGTAAAAAAATGGAATGATAGATTTACTACATCAAAATTAAATACAATCAATAAACCGGATAATTATCGTTTCTTTGATGTGGATGCATTTGAATATGGAGGTAAAGAGCTTGACTATGATTCTATAGGTCGTGTAATTAGAGATGAATGGTTTCGTCGCCCGGACGGTAAATCAATGCACAAATTTTTGTTTAAATATTATGATGATTTAGATATTACACACATGTTTGAGTACGATTCTAACGGAGTCTTAATTATGGATGTTAAATTAAGTCCAGATGGAACAGAGGCCGTTTTTTGGTTTACAGGTCCACCTGATACCAGTTTTGTTAATAATAGCGCGGTATCTTATAATTTAGATGGAGATGTAAAGTGGGGATATTTGAACTGGGTTATTCCAGGAATGAAAGATAGTGCACGGGCAGATTTAAGTAAAATTACTCGCGGTGATCATATTATTTATTTGCCTGACGAAAGTTCCTTAAAAGATAGTTTTACTTACAATGTTCATTTTGATGGCGAAGGAGTGAAAGGTTACATGGCGACAAAACGTACATTGTCACATCTTATGTATGATATAAGCCCACCAATTATGACTCTTGAAATGGATAAGTATATGAAAGAAGTTTCACTATCATTCACTACAACTGAGCCTATCAATTCAGCATATATTATTTGGGATCCAGATACTAATTTCAGTGATATTAGTTCTGATACAGTTATTTTATCTACGGATGAGTTAATACTAATAGAACGATTTAATCCAGAGGGTCAATCTGAGTTGGTTGATGGGGTGATGTATAACCCCGCAATATTTGCATATGATAGAGCTGGAAATCTTTCAAATCCTGGTGTTTTCAGCGGCGTTATCTATGATATAACTCCTCCAGTATTGTCATTTACTAACCCTATTAAAGGATCCTGGGTAAATGATCAAATGATGGGAATGAATACTAATGAGCCAATTCAAAAATGGAGTATTTATGTTGAACGGAGAGGTGGCGACATTGATGATAATTCACCTTTTTCTTACGAGTTTTTAGATACTGTCTCTATTTCAGCTGACTCTGACCTTTCCGATTATTTTCAATTGAATGATGGTAGTATGTATACTTTTTCAATTGTTGCTCCTGATTTAGCTGGAAATGTTTCAGATACGGTTTATTTGGACTCAATTCATTACGATATCACTCCACCAGTTATAACAATGATATATCCATTTGATGATGCTGCAATAAATACCCCATCCGTCAGTTATGCAATCAGCGAAAAGTTATTAGTGGGTGAGTTTAGGTGGACACAAATCGACGGAATGCCTGATTCATTATCACCACAAATTGTTGAAATGCTTGGAGATGAGCTTTTACCCAAAGAAAAGATCCGTATAACCATGCAAAATGAACCTCAATTAGTTGATGGTTCAACTTATAATATCGTAGTTACTGGTAGAGATTTAGCTGGAAATGATAGCGAACCATTCTCGGTAAATAATATACTTTATGATATTACACCTCCATCGTTTTCATCAATTAATCCCGATTCTGGATCTGCATTAAATCATCAAAATATTTCGTATACATTATCTGAAGATTTATTTAAAGGTGAGATTATTTGGATGCAAACTGGAGGAATAGAAGATCCAGATCAGCCACATCATGTGGAACTTTCAAATGAAGAGATGAATTTCGGTGCACATGATAGTATTCGATTAATTAATATGCCTCCATTACGTGATGGAGGTATATATTCAATTTTATTTACAGGTTCTGATAGAGCTGGTAATATAGCAGATACTGTAGTTGTTGCAGATATATTATATGATTTCACATTACCCGAAATCGCTGTTAACTATCCGACATCCAAAATCATAACAAATATAAAAGGCTTGTCATACAATTTGAGTGAGGATTTTTATGAAGCTTCATTTACCTGGACGTGGAATAGTGGTATTGAAGATACTTCTGCACCCTACATAGTAGAATTAACCGAAGAAGAGAAGAAAAAAGGAGTTTATGCCCAGATAGAATTAGCCAGTTTACCTGCTTTTGTTGAGAATGCCATCTATACTATATCTTTTGTAGGACGTGACCGATCTGGGAATGAAGCTTTGCAAGCTATAATCAGTGGAGTAGAATATGATTTTACTCCCCCAGTGCTGACATGGTATAGTCCCGTTGACGGTGATGCTGTAAATCATAAAAATGTCCATTATGAAAATAGTGAATTACTTAATTCTGCAATCGTGACCTGGACCTGGATAGATGGTATTGAGGATTCAGATAGTATTCATGTCATGGAGCTATTTAAAGAAGAGTTAAATAAGGGTGAATATGGCCCTAATTCGATTGCAAATGCTCCGCCTTTGATAGATGGTGCTGTCTATAATATTTCATTTAGTGGTTTTGATCCAGCCGGGAATGAATCGAATCATATTGCAGTAAAAAATATATTATATGATATAACTCAGCCAGAGATTGTGATTATATATCCCCTGCCAAGATCAATTTCGAAAACTACTTCTGTAAGTTATACTTTGTCCGAATCTTTATTTGAAGGACAGTTCAAATGGATATGGCTTGGCGGTGTAGCAGATACTCTTTCACCTTATACTGCAATTTTAACTAGTGAGGAACGTGAAAGTGGTGAGCATATTGAAATAGAGCTCTCAAATAATCCAACTGTTGTTGAAAATGCTTTATATATAATGTCAATGAGCGGTAGAGATCGAGCAGGGAATAAGGCTAAAAGAGCTTTTGTTCCCGGCTTGCAATATGATTTTACACCACCTGAATTAACAATATTTAGTCCAGATTCAGGTGAAGCGGTGAATCATAAACTTGTTCATTTTTCTAATAGCGAAATTCTACAATCAGCTCAAATGATTTGGGAAAGAACAGACGGACTTGAAGATACTTTATCACCGCATATTAGTGAACTAACTAGAGAGGAGCTCAATTTTGGTGAAATTGGCCCTAAAGAGCTAATTAATCTTCCAAACCTTAATGATGGTTCAATTTATAAACTTATGTACGTAGGATATGATCCTGCGGGGAATATCAGTGATACGGTAATAGTAAACAATGTTCTTTATGATGTTACGCAACCAGTGATTTCAATATCTTATCCTAACTCTGATATTTATTCAACTGAGTCAAAAATGATATTCAATACTAATGAAGATCTTTATGGATTTAATATTCGTTGGGATGGAATTGGAAAAAATAATAAACCTGACAAAATTGAATATATAGCAGATAAAAAATTATTAAGTGGAGAATATAATTCAGATAATCTATTTATTCCTGAGCTTAAAGACGCAACTACTTATACAATAATTTTAAATGGAAGTGACCGAGCGAGCAACAAAGCTGAAGAAGTTAAATTAGCCGATATTAAAATTGACTTAACGCCCCCCGAGTTCACAGATTTCTATCCCAAAGAGAATATGTTCATTAATGTAGTTAATATTGGTTGGTCTCTATCTGAGGATATTGATAATGGCAATGTTATGTTCAAACATAATGACACAGCCAAACCTCTTGAGTCTCCATTAGTAGGTCCTGAGTTATTGGGAGGCATTCGTTTAATTGATGCCTTAGCTAATTATGTTGCATTACGAGATGGGCGAGTTTATGAAATCTCTATATTAGGAACTGACTTTGCTGGAAATGTTTCAGATACCTTGAGCGTTTCTAATATTACATATGATACGACACCTGCAACGATGTCAATATTATCGCCAGCATCTGAAAGTTTTGTGAATACAGTTGACCTCAAATTCTCAACTAATGAACCCTTAATTAATGGTTCAATGATTTGGACAGCTGAAGGTTCGTCACCAATGAAATTTAATCTTAATAAAAAGAACTTAGAACAAGGGGAACATATTTTAACTGGTTATGGAGTAAAGCCAGAGGAAAAAGTTTATTATCAAATATATATCAATGGCACTGATCGCGCAACAAATGCTTCAACATCTGATACATTGAAAAACGTCACTTTTGATGTTACTCCTCCAGAATTTTTAATTATCAAACCAACTATAAATTCGCCGGTTAATTCAACAACATTATCATTGAGCATTAGTGAACCAATCTCAAATGGGATAATTACCTGGGTAGCTCAAGGCGGAAATGATCCTAATTCTCCTCATGAAAGAGAAATAATAGAGGATCAAAGAAGTGGGGGGACTTTTAGAAATTTTACTTTTGAAGATACACCTGAATTAATTGACGGTTTGAAATACAATATTTCAATAGTTGGTACTGATTTAGCTGGAAACAAAGGTAAAATAGTTAAAGTAGATAATATTCTATATGATATCACGCCGCCAGAGTTTGTTAAAATTTCACCTAATAACGATGCCTTCATTAAAGAAACGGATATTAGTTACACGCTAACAGAGACTTTAGAAGAAGGAAAAATTATTTTTGAAAATATAGGAGGAGCTTCAGATCCTAAAAAGTCACATTTGGTAACGTTGGCGGGAGGTAAGAAAAAGAAAGGTAGTCAGGGAGGTAAACTTCCTACAAGTCTTGTAAAACTGATAAATGGTGGAATATATAATATAAGATTTGAAGGAACTGATGCAGCAGGAAACGTAGCTCCGGATGCTCAAATAAATAATATTATTTTTGATAATGAGATACCAAAGCTAAATATTACTTCGCCTGGCAGCAATTCATTTATAAATAATAGATCAATTTCATTTTCAATTAGTGAAGATCTGGCAAATGCCAAAATTATTTTAGAACAAATCTCAGGTAATTCAGATCCAAAATCACCACACCAGATTACACTAGATGAAGATACTAGGAAGATTGGGACCTATGAGAATATTACTAACCCAGGTTTAGAATGGGTAGATGGTGCAATATATAATTTGTCTATTGATGGAGAAGACTTCGCAGGCAATGTTGCAAAAACAGTTAAAATATCAAATATAAACTTTGATATAACTCCGCCAGTATTATCTATTGATAACTTCAACAATAACAGTTATATAAATGTTAATAAATTAAGTTATACATTAAGTGAAAATCTCGCAAATGCTACGATGGAATTTATCCAGATAGATGGTCAGGTTGATTCTAACTCGCCTCAAACTATAGAACTAAAAAGTGACGAACTTTATTCCGGTAAACATGAAAACACATCATTGAGAAATGGTCCTAAGTTATTTAATGGTTCTATCTATAGAGTAGAATTTTCGGGTTATGACTTTGCAAATAACCAAGGAAAATCTGTTATAATTGAAAATCTTCATTATGACGATGAAGTACCGGAAATATCGATTAGTCGTCCTATTAATTCAGAACAAATCAAGTCAACGGTGATTACATACCTAACAAGCGAAAATTTAGCTAGCGCCAATGTTATTTTTAAGCAAACAAGTGGTACAATTGATGTTAATTCACCTCATAAGGTCAAATTAACAGGTGAAGAATTAACTAAAGGAGTCCACACAGATTTTGATTTAAATATTACTTCAGAATTAGCAGATGGTGGTCGATACACCGTTTTAATAGAAGCTTTTGACAAAGCTGGCAATGCAGCTGAGGTTGTGCCAATCAAAGATGTATTCTTCGATATATTACCACCTGTACTATCGCTGGATTCACCCGTTACAGCTTCTAGAATAAATTTACCCATTATCACTTTTTCAACGAATGAACAAATGGGCAAAGGTATGATAGTTTTTACGAGAGTTAGTGGAGCTGAAGATCCTAAAAGTCCACATCAAGTTGAATTAACTGGAGATCAACTAAATCAAGGATCGCACTACGACGAATCTTTTGTTGATCAATTAACTTTAAAAGATGGATCTGTTTACACGATAACTTTTTCAGGAAAAGATATGGCTGGAAATATTGCAACTGATGTTTCTATAAATAATATAGTCTTTGATTCAGTATCGCCGAAAATTTCTGTCGAATTGCCAAAAGCAAATGGTTATTACAATAGTATTAATTTAGATTTTTCAATAGATGAAAATTTATCAAAGGGAGAAATTATTGTTGAAAGAACAGGTGGTGCTGCGGACCCTGCCAGTCCTCATAAGATCGACTTAATTGATAATCAATTAAAGAAAGGTAAAAAATCAGGTATTATTATTGATCAACTAACTAATTTGACAAGTAATGCATCTTATGATATTAAAATTGAAGGAATTGATATTGCAGGTAATAATGGCACCTCAAATATCATTAATGATGTAACCTATGATGATATTCCTCCAGAAATAAATATAACATCACCTGCACCCGAATCTTTCATTAATAACCCAATTTTGAGTTTAAAAACTAATGAAATATTGTCAAATGCTACTGTTGATTGGGTTTGGATTGAAGGTATCCCTGATCCAACTAAACAACATAAATCAAATTTAGTTGGTGGAAAATTACAAGAAGGTGAATATGGAGATGTAAGTTTCGATCCTCCTCCAAAGTTGGTCAGCGGAGCTTGGTATAATGTAACATTTAATGGTTTAGATAGGGCTGGTAACCCCTCATCGAACCTTATGGGTAGATTATATTTCGATAATGTTCCTCCTAAAGTTGTTGGTGTTTATCCAGATAACAATAGCTTTATTAATTTATCTGAAGTTAGTTATAGTGTAGATGAAGTATTAGTCCAATCCACCATTTCATGGGAAACATCTGATGGTGCCGAAAATGTTGTTATCGAATTAGTTGATAACGAATTATCAATGGGTACTTTTGAAACTTCAGAATTAACAAATCAGACTGATTTAACTGATGGTACTATATACAAACTTGTTATGAAAGCTACTGATCAGTCTGGAAACGAATCTGTAACAACCCTAGCCCAAAATATTACTTTTGACCAAACTAAACCAAAATTTACACAAGTTATTCCAGCTGCTAGCTCTCGTATAAACTCTCAACTTTTAGAATGGAATGTTGATGAAAAATTATCTTCTGGTAAATATGCTTGGATTCATATGGGTGGAACAGAAGACCCTCAAGCACCACATGAATATATTTTATCTCCTCAACTATTATCACAAGGAAAACATGATAACTCATCCTTACCTGATTTAAAACTCGTTGAAAATGCCATGTATCGCATTACTCTTGAAGGTACAGATTTAGCAGGGAATACTGGCAAAAAGTTTATCATGAGTATCGTTTATGATGATGTCCCACCAACAATCGAATTAAAATATCCTGAAACGAATATGATTATTAATCATCTAGACATAGCATATTACATTTCAGAACAACTTAGCGAAGGTCAATTTATATATACGCGTGTAGGCGGTGAACCTGATCCAAATTCTCCTGTAATAATGAATTTAACCAATGCTGAATTAGAAACCTTTTTTGAAGAGCCTACATTGCCATCTAGTCCAGCAGTCGTTAATGATGGATCTATATATAATATTCAGTTTAAAGCAAAAGACTTGGCAAATAATATTTCTGAGTCAAATATAATAGATAGTGTTAAATATGATTTTACAAGACCAGTTATTAAAATATTCTATCCTGAATCAAAAACTTATTTTATGGGTTCAGAGATTTCAATAGATATATCTGAAGATCTTCTAGATGGTGCGATGATCTGGAGTCGAACTGGAGGTTTAAATGATAAAGTACCAAGGCATTCAATTCCATTATACGATCAATATCTTAAAAAAGGATTGTACGAAAAGGCGAATGTTCCAATAGAAAAATCTTTAAGCTCTAGCGTGATCTACTCTCTTGGTATGGATGCGCAAGATTTCGCTGGTAACAAAGCAGAGCCTGTTCTTGTGGAATTCATTGAATATATCAGAGATATGAATGGTAAATGGTTTTATAAAGGTGCGATTATTGAGGTAGTTTGGGTTTTTGCTCCAGATAAGACAGGGCTAAAAGGTAATTTCATGCAAGGACTGTCTTTGGGCACAAAGATTAGTGATGAAGAAAAAGGATTATATACATTTGATTTTAATCAAAAGCCCTTTTTATTAACGGTAGAAATGAAAGATCCTTCAAAAAGTCGAATTAGTTTAGTGCAATTTCTTGATAATAATCATATAAGGGTTGTCACTGGTGTAAAGAAGCCGAAGAGTATGACAGATGGTGAAGTAATGGAGTATGAATGGCGACCAGAGTAGCTTTTCATTTTATTTATATAATTTATAATGCTATAATCGAGGTATATTCGCCGGCAAAATTTATATATTTTTAGGAGTAATTATTTATGGCTAAGAAGCAAAAAAGTTTCGCAGAAAAAGCATCATCTAAAAGTGACAAAGAGCTCGTACATGTTAAGTATGTAAAAAGCGTTAAATCTGATAAAGAAGGTTCTTGGAGATTTAACGAATCAATCATTTCTATGGAAAAGGGACAAGATCTTGATGTGGCTTTAAAAGAGTTAGAAGATGCGGCTAATATGGTTGACATTGCAATGCCTGGATCTGAAGAAGAAGCTGCAGAAAACGAAGTACCAATATCTAAAGCGCCAACTGAAGAAGCTCCT
>CETV01130827.1_pt1 | contig 10618 bp, 8 predicted proteins | sample 531451 | NCBI WGS metagenome assembly CETV01 (sample SAMEA2623155, study PRJEB7988) | marine metagenome | isolation source: saline water (ENVO:00002010), including | reverse complement strand
CACGCTTGTCCGCCTTCTTAGGGCACACCACCTTGACGTCACGCGGGTTATGAACATCACCGACGTCGGCCATTTGGTGAGCGACGGTGATGATGGCGAGGATAAGCTCGAAAAAGGTGCTCGTCGTGAAGGCAAGACGGCGTGGGATGTTGCCGAGCTCTATACGAACGACTTCTTAGAGGGGATGAAGCGACTTAACCTGCTGACGCCAGAGCACATCGCGAAAGCAACTGACTACATCGTTGAGCAGCTTCAGCTTGTCAGAACCCTGAAGGGCAAGGGGTTTACTTATCAAACGAGTGATGGTGTTTATTTTGACACCAGTAAATTCCCTCGTTATGACGATTTTGCCGACCTCCACCTTGAAGCACAAAAAGCCGGTGCTCGCGTTGCGGCAAACCCAGAAAAGCATGCGCCAAGCGACTTTGCGCTCTGGAAGTTTACGCCCGAAGGCCAAACTCGCGACATGCAGTGGCCAACCCCCGCCGATCTTATCGAAGAGGGTGTTGAACGGCCGGGCTTCCCAGGCTGGCACCTTGAATGCTCGGCCATGGCGATGAAGCTACTAGGAAACACCATCGACATCCACACTGGCGGTATCGACCACATACCCGTCCACCATACAAACGAAATTGCCCAATCAGAGGCAGCTACCGATCAGCCCCTAAGCCAGTTTTGGCTACACAACAACCATCTAAAAGTTGATGGCACTAAGATTAGCAAATCCCTTGAAAACGGTTTCACCCTAGACGATCTTGTCGAAAAAGGCTTCGAGCCACTTGATTTACGTTTGTTCACCCTGCAAAGCCATTACCGAACCGAAGGCAACTTTACGTTTGACAACCTGGCAGCCGCCCAACATCGACGTCTTCGCTGGCGTAATGTCGCTGCACTGCGTCATCAAATTCATGACACCCTACAAGAACACGAAGGTGAAGATACCTATGGTCTGTATGCCGCATCTCAGGCGCTCGTAGAGGCACTGTCAGACGACTTGGACACACCAGGTGCATTCAGACTTATTGACGAGGTATTCGGCAAGCTAGAGAGCGCTCGCCTTGGCACTATCCATCGCCATGGCCTCGTCAGCTTCTTAACAACCATCGACGAGCTACTCGGGCTCCAACTCCTTGAATCAACCAACGACATTACAGACGAGCCTAAGCAGCTTATCATCGAACGTGAACGTGCACGCGAGAATAAAGACTGGGATACATCAGACAGGCTGCGCGCAAAGATCGAAAAAAGCGGCATCTCAATTCGAGACACCGCCGACGGGACCATCTGGGAATACGTTAGCTAAGCTTGTGCCTGCGCCTGCTCTTCGTCGATCTTGTGATGGCGTCGCTGCAAGAACTCTTCAAATAGAATCCGGATTGAACCTGCAATTGGGATTGCGATAATACCACCGACAATACCAAACATGTAGAGACCAATCGTTACTGAAATTAACACGGCCAAGGCAGAGAGATTGATCTTGCGCGCCTGAATATGTGGTGCGATCAGGTTGTTCTCGACCTGCTGGTAGATGATGAAGAAGATTGCAAAGATAATTGCGGCCGGAATGCTACTGAAGACGATTAGGGTGGTCGAAAGAACACCTGCGATCGTCGAACCAAACATTGGAATCAAGGCAAGGATGAAGCTAAAAGCAGCAACCGGAAGCGCCAAACTACTCGGGATTTCTGTAAAGATCAGGCTTAAGACAAAGACAGCGAGGCCAGCGAAGAATGCTCCGATAGCCGAGACTGTCAACTGCCCAACAACATATCCGGTGATGACATCGTAAATCCGGTTTGTGGTGCGGCGATGTCGTATCATTTTATCCTTATCTGAGTAAAGGCCCCAGATGCGCTTCATCCACTGCGGTCCTTCTATCAGCATCAAGAAGGTGAGTACAAGCACCAGGATGAGCCCAGCCAAGAAGCTAAAGAATGATCCTACGCCGCTGATGACATTCTGACCAACGTTACCTGCCCACGATGCTGCGCTTTCTTCAACGGAAGCTAATGCTGTATCAATTTGTGGCTGCAAGTTGTATTCATCAATAAACCCACCAAGACCATCCCACTGAGTCGTCGCCGAGTTTACAAATGCCGGCACGGTTTGGGCAAACTTCGCTGTCTGCTGCACAATTGGAGGAATCACCAGGAAAATAACAGAGCCAATAAGGGCGATTACCGCAACATACGAAATTGCTGTTGCACCAACACGGCTCTTACCTGGCAGCCGCTTCGAGATTTTCGAAACAGGTACATTCAAAGCCAGCGCCAAGAATAAAGACGTACCGATGATGATAAGAGCTGTGCTTGCAACGTACACTCCAAGTAAAAGCAGCCCAAGAACGGCCACAACAAGCCAAAAGCGGATAAAAGTTTTTGTGTCGATATTAAGTGGGGTTTTCATGACTCGTATTATACACCTTTTGGCCATAGATAGGGAACAGCTCGACAAGCTGCTTGCGCTTATCGTATAGTAGAGCCATATGGAAGATGTTTACACAGAGCTGAAAAAACTCTTAAAAGGTGAAGTGAGCCGTGACCGCACACTCCGTGACGAGATGAGCCGCGACGCCAGTATTTATGAAATAACCCCCGAAGTAGTCATTGCCCCCAAAGACAGCATGGATGTCAAAAAGATTGTCCGTTACGTCAGTGCGCACAAAACAACTTATCCGTCACTTGCAATCACTCCTCGCAGCGCAGGAACCTGTATGTCAGGTGGGGCGATTGGTAGTTCGCTGCTGCTAGACATGACAAAGCACTTCACAAAAATTGGTGCAGTTACAAATGATGTCCTACAGACGCAACCTGGTGTGTATATGCGCGACATCGATCCATACCTAGAGGCCAAGGAATTAATGCTCGGCTGCGTCCCTGCAAGTCGAGCAATCTGTACGATTGGCGGCATGGTGGGCAACAACGCCGGAGGCGAACAGTCACTCCGCTATGGCAACGCCGACCGTTCGGTGCGCTCGCTCGATGTTGTATTAGCAGACGGCAACGAATACACCATAGCGCCGCTTACAAAAAAGCAACTCGACCAAAAGATGGCACAAAAAACTTATGAAGGTCGCCTATATAAGCAGGTCTACGAACTTATCGAAGCTCATTATGATTTGATAAAGAACGCTCGACCCAAGGTCAATAAGAATTCAATGGGCTACAACCTCTGGGGTGTATGGGACCGCGGGACCGGTATATTTGATATGACTCAGTTATTTAGCGGCAGCCAGGGAACACTCGGAGTGATTACCGATATCAAGATCCAGGCATACAAAAAACCGGCCCACTCCGGACTTCTGTTGGCGTACCTTACCTCGCCGAAACATCTTGGCGACATTATACCGGCTGTCATGAAGCACAACCCAGCAACGTTCGAAGGCTTTGATGACATTACATTTGGCTTGGGTGTAAAATTCTTCTCGATGTTCCGCAAGCAATTGGGTACGAAAGAATGGTTGCGCCAACAAGCACGCCTTATGCCCGCAGCGGCAAAATTTAAGGGGCACCTTCCAAACATCCTCCTGATGGTTGAATTTGAAGGTGAATCAAAAGAAGAAGTGTATCAAAAGATATCCAAGCTCCACGACGTCCTCAAGCCATTTAAGCTTCGTATGGATATCGAAGGTGATGAATCGGAAAGTGCACCGTACTGGGAAATTCGCAGGGCTTCGTTGTCATTACTGCGTAACCGCGTCAAAGACAAGTACGCGTCACCATTTATCGACGATATGACCGTACAGCCAAAGTATCTTCCTGAGTTCCTTCCAAAAGTACGTAAAGTCATCCGTAAATATAAACTCCCAGCCACTCTGGCCGGACACTTCGGAGACGGCAACTTCCACATCATTCCTTTGATGGATATCGAAAACGAAGCCGACCAGGCGAAGCTTGAGCCTGTGATGCGCGAGCTCATCCCGATTGTCCTCCAGTACAAAGGCACGATGGCTGGCGAGCACAACGACGGGATGGTCCGCGGACCATGGCTGCCTGCAGTATTCGGTGACGAAATGTACCAGCTATTCAAGCATACGAAAGAAATCTTTGACCCGACCTATATCTTTAACCCCCACAAAAAGACCGACGCATCCTGGGATTACAGCATGAATCATATCCGAAGCCACAACGGTAATGGCCTCATCAAATAGCTTTACTGTCAATGCTAGATAATGTATAGTAATACATACAATGAACGAAACGATTGGCTGCGTCAAAGCGGCAACTCAGGTGCTTGGTGACAAATGGTCTCCGCAGATTCTGCGCTACTTTGTGAATGAAAAAAACGTACGCTTCTGCCAGATTCAGGACCTAGTTGAAGGCATTAACCCACGCACACTCTCAGCACGGCTAGATGCGCTAGAGAACCAAGGTATCATCATCAAGCAACCCACCACGTCAGAGAGTCGCTGCGAGTACTCTTTGACCGAGAAAGGCGAGTGCCTGATCCCTATCCTGAAAGACATGCAAGCCTGGAGCGACCGCTTCGCTCAGCCCGTTCTCAGCTAAGTCGGGGTATACTAAGACGCATGAGGATTCTAATTATTGAAGACGAGCAAAAAATTGCTCGCGCACTAAAAAAACTATTAGAAAACGAAACCTACGCTGTGGATGTCGCATATGATGGAGATGAAGGATACGCCATGGCGACTACCGAGCCGTATGATGTGGCCATTATTGATCGTATGTTGCCCGGAGAATACGACGGTATCGCAATCATCAAGGAAATGCGTCAGCAAAAGATCAACATTCCGGTGCTGCTTCTGACTGCGCTCGGCAGCGTCCAAGACAAGACAGAAGGACTTGATGCCGGCGCTGACGATTACCTGGTGAAGCCATTCGCACTCGAAGAGCTACTTGCTCGCGTTCGGGCACTATTGCGACGTCCTGCAGAACACCAACCTTCGGTGCTTGAAGTCGACGGGCTAAAACTCGACACCGTCACCTTCAATGTCACCCGTAGCGGAAAACCAATCAGCCTGACTCACAAAGAGTTTGCTCTTCTTGAATACATGCTGCGCAACCAGGGGCGCCCGCTCAGCAAGGATACTATCATAAGCCATGTCTGGGACTACGATGCTGACATTCTTCCAAATACCGTAGAGGTCTACATCAAATATCTTCGTACAAAAATTGATGCTCCCTTCAAAAAGCCCTTGATCCATACCGTCCGCGGCTTTGGCTATAAGCTGGAGGCATGACAGGCATGTTTCAGTCTGCCACCCTCAAGCTTACTGGTTGGTATCTCGCGCTGTTAATGGGGATTAGTTTTATCTTTAGTGCTGCAATTTATCAATTAAATACCTATGAAGTAAGCACCCGACTTGAGAACTTTCAACAAGGAATCTCAACCTTCGACCTTATTCCTGCGCTCACTTTATCGGCCGACCAGCTGCGGATCGCCCAGGCTAAGCAGGCCAGCGACACCGCACTACTGATACTGCTGAACGTTAATCTTGCAGTATTTATTACTGGTGGTCTCGCCAGCTATGTCCTGGCACGACGTACGCTTCGCCCAATCGAAAAGGCCCATGCAGCACAAAGCCGTTTTACTGGCGATGCCAGCCACGAGCTGCGCACACCACTCGCAGCCATGAAGACCGAAATCGAACTTGCGCTGCGTTCAAAGACAATAACCACCGCGGAGTCACGCGAACTCCTGCAAAGCAACCTTGAAGAGGTGAACAAGCTTATCTCTCTGTCGGAGTTCCTGCTTAAACTCGCCCGGCTCGACTATGATACGCTCGAGCGTCGCCCCGTAAACTTACAGGAAATAGCCAAGGCGAACCTGAAACGTTTTCCCGACCAAAAAGATCGCGTAACAATTGTTCCGCTTCGCAAAAAAACGATTGCCTACGCCAACGAAGCGGCCATAGAAGAGGTCATGACCATACTTATAGACAACGCCCTCAAACATAGCGCCAAAGATTCAAAAGTCACCGTCAAGTTTCTTGACCGCAGCCTCGCAACGGGCTTTTCGGTAACAAGCGAAGGCCCAACGATTCCAGTCGATGTCCAGCAAAAGCTTTTCGATCGCTTCTATAAAGCCGACACGGCCCGCACGCACAGTGAGCGTGACGGCTATGGGCTTGGCTTAGCTATCGCGAAAAAGATTGCGGCTATTCACCATGGAGACCTCACCGTAAAGAGCAAGAAGGGCATTACCACCTTTTGTTGCACGCTGCCAACCAGCCGTCGTTCCCACACGCGCAATAACAAATAAAATTACAACAATGTTGCCGGCTTTTTTAAGAATAATCTCAGCATAGCGCGCAATACTATAAGCAGTAGCGGCAAACAGCTACACAAAACACTGCAAAGCAGCAAAAGAAGGAGCGGGAACATTATGAACACTGCCACCATCACCACACCAGAAAAAACAGTCTTACTAAGTAAAAAAGGCATGAAAGAAATGAAGAAAAGCATCGCCACGCTCGAGCGCGATCGCAGCGCACTCATCAAGGGCCTCCACGACCTCGACCGCACTAGCAGCCACGATGATAGGCTAGAGCGCATCGAGCGACTCGCACGCCTAGAGGCAGTCGAGGTAGAGCTCCACGAGAAGAAGCTCACCCTGTCGCGCGCAAAACTAATCCCAACGCGAAGCGCCCGCATGAAGGTGGCCCTTGGCTCGGTGGTCAGCCTGCTCGATCAGCAGGGAAGGCTATTTCAATACACACTCGTTGACACGATCGAGGCCAACCCAAGCGATGGACGCATTTCAGTTGTCAGCCCCCTCGGGCAAAGCCTGATTGGCAAAACGGCCAAAGAAACCGTCCAGTGGGGAAGCGGCTACCAAATGAAGCTCGTGAGCGTCAAATAGGCACACCGTACACACTCTCCACAAAACAGTCCCTACGCAGGGGCTGTTTTTGCTACAATAGAGCTAATGCTTTTTTATGATAAAACGATCGATAAAACCTTCGACGCCCTTAAATCGTCACCAGAAGGGCTGTCAAAACGTACGGCCGAAGAAAGATTAGCCTCATACGGGCCCAACAGCCTAAAAATTAAAGGCGAGCCATTGTGGCGAATCCTGATCGATCCATTCCGTAACGTATTCATGCTCGTCCTCTTTATCGCTGCCGTTGTGAGTTTTTTGCATGGCGGCGCCTTTGACGGCATTATTATCCTGACGATTATTTTGGTCAGTGCCATCATCTATTACGTGCAGCGCTTCTCAACCGATCGGATCCTCCGCAGTCTTCAAAAACACTCCGCCCAGAAAGTTGAAGTACTCCGTAATGGTCAGCCTATTTCTATTGATAGCGAATTTTTGGTACCCGGTGACGTCATCAAGATATCAGAAGGGGATAAGATACCGGCTGATATCCGTATCACCGAAGCAAGCAGTTTACGTGCTGATGAAGCCGTGTTGACGGGCGAGTCAACACCGGTCAGTAAGCAGATCGAAGCAATCGAGAGCGACAAGCAAGTATATGAACAAACGAACATGCTGTTCCAGGGTTCATTCCTTGTGGCTGGATCCGCTACTGGCGTCGTCATCTCAACAGGAAACGATACTGAGTTTGGCCGTATCGCTGCCCTTAGCAAGAAAACCGCCGACGCCAGCACTAGCCCGGTGCAAAAGAAAATCGACAGACTCATTAGTTACATCGTTGCGGCTGTCTCGGGGCTTGCCATTGTCGCCTTCGTGATTGCGTTACTCCGTGGCCTGGAACTAACCGAAGCCATCCTGTATGTTCTTGCCATTGCTGTTTCGGCAGTCCCAGAAAGCCTTCCTGTGGCGATTTCGGTCATTCTTGTGCTCGGTATGCGCCGCATGGCTGCCAAAAAAGCGCTCGTGCGTACCATGCGGGCAATTGAAACAATCGGGGTTATCACTACCATTGCCACTGACAAGACGGGGACTCTCACCGAAAATAAACTTTCTGTTCAAGAGACGTGGCAACCAGAAAACAGCGATCATCATTTGCCAACCATTGCGCACCGTACTATCAACCACCACAGCGAGAAGACCCGCGACCCCTTAGATGTCGCCATGATTGAGTTCACAACCGCAAAGGACCTGATTGAACTTCCCGGGGAATCAGTTGGCAAACTGCCGTTCAACCAAGCATTTTCCATGAGCGGCAACATCTGGCACCACAAGGGGAAGTATGAGCTCTTAATTAAGGGTGCCCCCGAACAAGTCATGGCCAGAAGCCACCTCAACAAAGCTGAAACAGAAGAAGCCGAAAACGCCCTCCAGGGACTCACCGGCCAGGGATATCGTGTTATCGCGCTCGCTAAAGCCACTATTCCAAAACCAATTAAAGACTTCGAGGAGCTACACACCAAGCTCCACTTTGAATTTGTCGGCTTCCTGGCAGTTGCCGACACCTTACGACCAACAGCCCGCAAAGCAATTCGTGTCGCCCAGAACGCTGGCGTCACCGTCCGTATGATCACTGGCGACCACTACGAAACGGCCTATCACATCGGCCGCCAACTTGGGCTGATTGAATCACGCGACCAGGTATTTGATAGTCGCAAGATGACCGAAATGACCAAAAAGCAGCTCATCAAAGAAGTTCACAATGCCCGTGTTTTCTCGCGCGTTACGCCCGAAAACAAGTTCCGCATCCTGCAAGTCTTAAAGACCAAAGAAATTGCTGCCATGACAGGGGACGGCGTTAATGACGTCCCAGCGCTTTCGAATGCTCATGTTGGGGTTGCGATGGGGAGCGGCTCAGAAATTGCTAAAGATGCCGGTGACATCATTCTGTTGAATAATAACTTCGAGAGCATCATCCGTGCCATGCAAGAAGGGCGCATCATCTTCTCGAACATCCGTCGCATGCTATTCTACCTTCTGTCGACGAATACTGGTGAAGCCCTGACATTCGTCACTTCAATAGCCATTGGGCTGCCGCCTCCCTTGCAGCCTGTTCAGATCTTATGGGCAAACCTCGTAACGGATACCTCGATGGTGATTCCTCTGGGGCTCGAGCCAGGCGAAAAAGACATCATGAAGCAAAAGCCCATTTCTCCAAAGGCACCTCTCCTCAGCTGGTACATCATTAGCCGCATCGCTATGGTGGCACTCACGATGGCAACCCTCGCAATTACCCTGTTTATCACGTTTGGCGAACAATACGGCTACGGATATGCCTCAACGATTACCTTTGCTGCCCTTATCGGCATGCAGTGGGCAAACGCCTTTAGCGCCCGTAGCACCTTCGAATCAGTCTTTACGCGAATCAGGACGTTCAGCAAGGCCTTCTACATTGGGCTCGGCGTCTCTATCATGCTGCAGTCGTTGGCGCTCTTTGGACCGCTCCAAGGGCCTTTGGGGCTACAGCCTGTTGCGCTGAGTGACTTGGCACTGACGGGCGTCGTCGTATTTAGTGTCATGATTACTGTCGTCGAAATCCACAAATGGTTTGGTCGCCGATTTGTCAAATTGCAGACCAACTAAAAACTCGGCCTACTTGAGGCCGAGTTAATTCACCAGCGACACCATCTACTGAAAGATATTCAGTAATGTCCAGTTGCCACCGTGGTTATCGCTTCGCAGACGGTAGAACGACTGTCCGTCCGACAGAGTGATAATTTGAGCCATCTGTTCACCAGAACGCACCAAGCAACTAAGGCCAGCATCAATAAAGTTATAGACAGCCCCCTTGTACTCCATGCGGCGCGGATAGGTTGACAAGTTCTTCTTGAAACCGAGCTGGGTGATTGAAACTTGTTCGTTGATTGTGACACGATTCATGGGTATATTCTCCAAAAGTTTAAGATTGTTGTGCGATAAACGCAAAAAGGCTGAACAAAGGAATCTGATCAGCAAACGGATTTTGGAGGAGTGATTTGGAGAGGGAAGGAGAGACCGTTTTGACTCTTATCCTGTTTACCAAATATCACGTAGAATTGTGTCGATGACCAGGGGCGCTTGCGTGTTAACTCCGTAGTGTGCGTGGTATCGATTGGTGGCTTCTGTAAGCCTGAGAGTGGAAATCCTCTTGGCCCTTAGGAGGCTAGGGAAGTACTCGCATGACTCCTTTTAGTATACGCTACCTATTAGCATAGGCGTCAAGCGTTTTTAGGTACAAAAAAGCACTCTCAACTCTTTACTTTTTAATAATTCCATGTTATAGTTTCGCTTAATGTTGTGTAGCCAGCTCTCTTCGGATTGAGATGGCCGCGCGGCATCTCGAACCTTAGCAAGTTGGCTTACGACACAACACGTTATCCCCCGATAACGTGTCCACCCGAGTAGAAAAGAGTTCTGCAAATGCAACTCAATACCCGTACCCGAAGCAGCAAGGGTGCAGCCGTCTTGACGGCCATGCTCTTGCTTGCTGGCGGTAGCGTTGGGACGGCGGCCTATGCCTCCGAACCCGACGACACCACCGATGTCACGGTCGAGGAGACGGTCACCACGACCGAGGAATCGACTGTCGAGGAAGCGCCCCCCGCGCTTTCTCCGGCCAGCGACCCGCTGGTCGCTGACGGCAACATCACGATCGTCGACGCCACCTGCGAGGTGGGGGAGACGATCACGTACGACACGCCCACAAACGCGTCGTACAACCCGGCAACTCCGCCCGTCCCCGGCTCGTACCCCTACGAGTACCTGATCGAGCTCGTTCCTGACGACGGCGCAACTGCCGTTG
>CETV01021515.1_pt1 | contig 10654 bp, 8 predicted proteins | sample 531451 | NCBI WGS metagenome assembly CETV01 (sample SAMEA2623155, study PRJEB7988) | marine metagenome | isolation source: saline water (ENVO:00002010), including | reverse complement strand
CGGTACCGGAAGACTTCAGCAGGACACCGGCCAGCAACGGGCCAATAACCTGCCCGCCCGACAGCCAGGTGGCATACCAGCCAAAATACTGCTCCAGCCTCGGCCCGGTGCCCAGGTTGGAAATGATGGTTTGGGCGGCCAGAACCATCTGGAGGTGAGCCAGCCCCACCAGCAACTGACCAGTCACGAGGCCCGCATAGCCATACCACGCATGCATCGACAACAAGCCTGCCACCATAATGCCCGCCCCGGCCAGCAGCGTGGCCCTGCCACCAAACCGGCTCACGATGCCTCCCAGGGGAATGGCCAGCACCAGCGGTAGCAGATACTGGGCGCTTAACACTGCACCCAGAACGAGCGGAGAGGCGCCAAGTTGAAGTCCATACACAGGCACTGCCACAATCAGCATTGAGTAGACGACAAAACACAGCGTCAGTGACAGACAGACCGCGAAGAAATTTTGCGAGGCCTCAGAGGCTCCCCCGGAAGAGTCGCGGTGGCTGGAATGGTTGCTTTGCAAGTGGATGCCCGATTCGAATGATGTAGCTAAAACGGGCTATGGTAACGCGAATGGCTCGCAACAGAAACGCGAGGAAAGGAAAAGCCGGGGGAAGCACTCCCCCCGGCCCAAACCGGCTTTATTCAGCCGACGCAATCAGGCTGGCGTTACCACCGGCCGCTGTGGTGTCGATACACAGATGCCGCTCAATCACGTAGCGTTGATCCAGCTTGTGTTCTGTGATCACCGGCAACAGCGCGCCCTCACGCTTGCTCAGCGCCATGCGATACTGCTTGAGCAGCGGCTTCTCGGCTACGCTCACCACCGCTTCAAATCCGGTCAGGTGGCTCAGAGCGTCCGGATCAAGCATGCCATCGCTGGCAATAACCGGAAGTCCGGCCTTGATGGCATCGGCCAGTGCCTTCTCGGCACCCGGTGCAATCACTACCACCTTGTTACCCTGCGACAGGGCGGTGCCGGCCTGCTCAACGGCAGACTCGGCGTCTGGACCAAGGCACAGTACCAGCCCGCGACCATGGCAGGACAGATGGTTCTGCTCGCCCGTCGGCCCCGGCATCTCCTCGTACCCTTCGTCCAGAGGCGCCGGCACCTTACCGAAGAAGGGCTCCAGCAACGCCTGACGACCTTCCGCTTCCGGTACCGCTGCTTTGGCCAGCTTGTCGATCAGCTTCTGGGCCTTGTCGGTACTGAACACCTTGTCACTGGACTGAGCAGGCTTTTCAACCACCTCACCCCGCAGGAAACGGCGCACGTATTGCGGGCCACCGGCTTTCGGCCCGGTACCCGACAGTCCCTCGCCACCGAATGGCTGGGAGCCGACGATGGCGCCGATCTGGTTACGGTTAACGTAGGTGTTGCCCACCTTGATACGACTGGCAATGTGCTCGATCCGGCGGTCAACGCGGCTATGAATACCGAAAGTCAGACCGTAGCCCTTGGCATTGACGGCATCAATCACCTTGTCGATGTCCTTGGCTTCAAACGTAGCCACGTGCAGAACCGGGCCGAAGATTTCCTCTTCCAGTTCTTCAATTCCGCTCACCTGAAGCACTGCCGGCGACACGAACAGGCCCTTCTCCGGTACGTTGAGTTTCTTGAGCAGTTTGCCTTGCTGCTCGAATTTCTGGCAATGGTCGGTAATCTTCTTGCGGGCGTTTTCGTCGATCACCGGGCCCACATCGGTCGACAACTGCCACGGATCACCAATACCAAGTTCCTCCATGGCACCGTAGAGCATGTCCAGGAGATTATCGGCAATGTCCTTCTGTACATACAGCATGCGAAGTGCAGAACAGCGCTGACCGGCACTCTGGAAGGAGGATGCCAGCACGTCACGCACCACCTGCTCCGGCAACGCGGTGGAATCCACGATCATGGCGTTCAGGCCACCGGTTTCTGCCACCAGCGGTGCATCCGGCTCCATGTGTTCGGTCATGGCCTTGTTGATCCGCTGCGCCGTGGCGGTTGAACCCGTGAAACACACGCCGGTCACCCGGGCATCTGAGGTCAGTCCGGAACCCACGGTGGCGCCGGTACCAGGCAATAGCTGGATCGCAGCCCGGGGGATGCCCGCCTGATGCATCAGCTCCACGGCCCGGAAGGCCAGCAGCGAGGTTTGTTCTGCCGGCTTGGCCACCACCGCGTTACCGGCCGCCAGGTTCGCCAGAATCTGGCCAGTAAAGATCGCCAGCGGGAAGTTCCAGGGCGAGATGCAGCACATCACACCACGGGCTTCGCCGTCATTCTTGTAACGAATGCCTTCAATGGCATAGAACATGGCAAAATCCACGGCCTCACGAATCTCGGCCACGGCATCCAGCAGGGATTTGCCTGCTTCTCGGGTGGTCAACGCAAACAGCTCGTGCACATTCTCTTCGTAAAGGTCGCCGACCCTGCGAATCATGGCCGCACGCTCTTCCGCCGGTACCGAAGACCACTGTTTGAAGCCGTCCTGAGCGGCGTCCAGAGCTGACGAAATATCCACGTCTGAGGTATAGGTGATGTGACCGACCAGGTCGTCCGGGTTTGCAGGATTCCGTACCTCAACCACTTCGTCACTGACAGAATCCACGGCCAGTATCGGGCCACCTTTCCACTGATGGCTCTTGTAACGATTACGACCTTCATCAATCTCGGCCACCGTCACCGGATCCGTAATATCCCATCCTTTGGAGTTTCGACGCTGCTCACCAAAGATTTTCGACGGGTGCACAATCGCTTTGCTGGACAGGTTTTGGCCAAGGCCCACCACCACGTCAATAGGGTCTTTGGCGATTTCTTCCGGGGTGATGCTGGTATCCACAATCTGGTTAACAAAGGAACTGTTGGCGCCGTTCTCCAGCAACCGGCGAACCAGGTAAGCCAGCAGGTCTTTGTGGGCACCTACCGGCGCGTAGATCCGGCAAGGCACACCGCTGTCCTCCAGAACCTGGTCGTGCAGGGATTCGCCCATACCATGCAGGCGCTGGAACTCGAATTTATCCCGACTCAGATCCTTGGCCAGTTCCAGCACCGCTGACACCGAATGGGCGTTGTGGGTGGCGAACTGCGGGTAGATACGGTCGGTCATGCCCAGAAGCTTGCGAGCACCGGCCAGGTAAGCGACGTCGCTGCAGGCCTTGCGGGTGAAGACCGGAAAGTCTGACAGGCCCATCACCTGGGCACGCTTGATCTCGGCATCCCAGTAAGCACCTTTAACCAGCCGCACCATGATGCGGCGATCCAGTTTTTCAGAAAGCGCATAGAGCCAGTCCAGGGTCTGCGAGGCGCGCTTGCCGAACGCCTGGACCACAACACCAAAACCTTGCCAGTCTTTCAGTTCCGGGTCGGACAGGATGGCCTCAATCACATCCAGGGAAAGATCCAGACGATCCTGCTCTTCGGCATCAATATTGAAGCCCATGTTGGCCGCTGCTGCCTTTTTGGCGAGCTTGAGTGCCCGGGGCATGAGTTCATTCATCACCCGCTCTTTATGCCCGTACTCATAGCGTGCCAGCAGCGCTGACAGCTTCACCGAGATACCCGGATTCGTTCTTACATCGCCTTTGCAGCGCTTGCTGATGCTGTCAATGGCATCAGAGTACGCCTGGTAATAACGCTGAGCATCGGCATCGGTGCGCGCCGCTTCGCCCAGCATGTCATAGGAATAGGTATAGCCCCGCTCTTCCTGGGACTTGCCGCGGTCCTGCGCCTCTTCAATGGTACGACCCAGTACAAACTGGCGCCCCATTTCCTTCATGGCCTGGCCCGCCACGGTGCGCACAACCGGTTCGCCCAGGCGCTTGACCAGCTTACGAAGGGTATCCCCCACACTCTGGCGCTCGGAATCTTTCAGCAGGTTGCTGGTCATCAGCAGGGCCAGGGTGGCCGAGTTGATCATTCCGGACTTGGCCTTGCCCACGTGGGCGCCCCAGTTACCCGAGGTGATCTTGTCTTCAATCAGATCCTGGATGGTGAGATTGTCAGGTACCCGCAGCAGAGCCTCCGCCAGACACATCAGGGCCACACCTTCTTTGGTGGTCAGCCCGTATTCGGCGAGAAACTTTTCCATGATGGTCGGGCGGGCGCTGTTGCGCACATCCCGCACCAGCTCTGCCGCCCGGGCCGAAATCGCCTTTCGGGTTTCATCCGACAACTGGGCCTCAGCAATCAGCCGGTGGATCACTTCATGTTCATCTGCCAGGTAGTTTGCACGGATCGCCTGGCGAATGTCGTTAAGTTCCGGTGCCACAGATTGCTGAAGACTCATGGTGTACCCTCCTGATTGTTTGAATACTGACCGCATTTTAGCGAAGCAGGTACATGCAATTAGCCTGTTCAGCATCAAAATAGATTATTATTTTCCTTTTTTAGTACCCTAAAAATTATCTATAAGCCTGCACTTTCGCTAATATTGGACGTTTCGGCCTTTTAAAAAAATTCATCCACTATCTCAAAGGATAGCAGTCATGGCAGATCTCGACAGAATCGATCTTTCCATCATCCGGGAACTGCAAAAGAACGGCCGTATTACCGTGACAGACCTTGCTTCCCGGGTCGGTTTATCAAAGACTCCCTGTCAGGTACGAATGAAACGGCTGGAAGATCAGGGATACATTACCGGCTACAGCGCCATGGTGAATCAGACCAAGCTGGGGCTCTCTCATGTTGCGTTCGCCCAGGTCACTCTGAATGACACCAGCAGCAAGGCACTGGCGGCGTTCAATGAGGCCGTCCGGCAAATCTCCGCGGTGGAGCAGTGTCATATGATGGCGGCGAATTTCGACTATCTTCTGAAAATACGTACCCGCAACATGGCTGAATACCGCCAGGTTCTGGGAGAACAGATCTCCAGCCTGCCCCACGTACTCCAGACCAGCACTTTTGTCGTGATGGAAAACGTTAAAGACCGAGGACAGTAAGATGCGGATCGTTGTTGCGCCCGACTCCTTCAAGGAATGCCTGTCTGCGAAGCAGGTCGCCTCTGCCATCGCCCGTGGATGGCGCAAGGCTGCCCCGGAGGATGAGATTGTGGAAATCCCCCTCGCCGATGGGGGTGAAGGAACCACTGTGGCACTGACAGAGGCTATGGGCGGGCGGCTGCATACGGTGGCCGTCACGGGCCCGCTGGGTGAGCGTATCGAAGCCCGCTTTGGCCTGGCCAATAACAACGAAACCGCCGTCATTGAGGTAGCTGAAGCCAGCGGCTTGCATTGTGTACCCGCCGAGGCCCGTGATGCGCTCCGGGCAACCAGCCGTGGTACCGGAGAGATGATTCTGGCAGCCCTGAAACACCGGCCGAAAACATTGATCATGGGCCTGGGAGGAAGCGCCACAACGGATGGCGGCGCGGGCATACTGCAGGCTCTGGGGGCGCGCCTGCTGGATAACCAGAGCGAGGAAATCGGGCCCGGCGGCGCCGGCCTGGCAAGGCTGGCCACCGTTGACCTGGAACCTGCCATTCGTCGACTCAACGGCATCCAGTTGATTGTGGCCTGCGATGTCACCAATCCACTGCTGGGCCCGGAGGGAGCGGCAGCGGTTTTCGGGCCGCAGAAAGGCGCCAATGAAGACGACGTTCGTCAGCTGGACGCCAATCTTGCGCATTTTTCCCGTCTGGTTAAGGCGCAGGGCCTGGACATTGCCAGCTTTCCCGGTAGTGGCGCCGCCGGGGGTATTGGTGGCACGGTCAAGGGTATTCTGGGCGCCCGACTCCAACCGGGAATAGAGCTGGTGATGGAGGCCGTCAAACTGGAGCAGCATATCCGCAACGCGGATCTGGTGATCACCGCGGAAGGCGCCATCGATGCTCAAAGCGCCTTTGGAAAAACGCCGGCCGGCGTGTCCAGACTGGCGCATGCCTGCGGTGTACCAGTGATTGGCCTGTGTGGAAAATTAGGGGCTGAACTGGCTCCGCTCCATAGCGTTGGGTTAACAGCGGCTTTCTCGATCACCCCCGCTCCCATCACCCTGACGGAAGCCTATGGTCTGGCAGAAGCTAACCTCGAGAAGTCTTCGGAGCAGCTGGCGCGCCTGACGCACAGTTTCTCACGCCGGTGAAGCGGTTTTCCGTAATCCGGTGAGCTCAACCCGGCCGCGGGCTAACCGAACCTGGCCCCGGCGTTCGAGTTCTTTAAGCAGTCGGCTGACCACTTCCCTGGCCGTTCCCAGCTCCACGGCCAGCTCCTGATGGGTAATATTCAGTACACTCTGACCATCAGCCGCACGGGCCTGAAGCCACTCCGCCAGGCGCTCATCCATACGGTGAAACGCTACTTCTTCAACCAACAACATCAGATCGTCAAGTCGACGGCCATAGGACTCCATAATCCCCAGCCGGAACTCTGCCGACTGATCCATCAGCCGATCGAATAATCCGCGCGGGATAATGGCGGCTTCTGCCTCCTCTTCAACGATGGCTTCAGCCCGGTAGCCACGGCCCGTCATCAGACAGCCAATGGACAACGTGCAGATATCGTCAGCGCCCATACGGTAGAGCACGATGCTGTGGCCAGATGCTCCGGTCATCTGCACCTTGATACTGCCATCCAGCACCAGGGGAAGCCCCCGGCAATGTTCTCCGGCACTGAACAGCACCTGCCCGGGAGGGAAACGCATGGCCTGGAGACCCTCCAGGGCATCTTTGCGCAAGGAGTCATGTAGTGTGTCGAGAATACTGTGCCTGGCCATTCCGCATTGCCTTGTATCGAAAGTCGTCTGCCTGTGTGACTTTATCACTGAACCCGGCCAATAACAGGCCTATAGTCAAACCATCATCCGACATCACACAGGAGAGACCAAGATGACGGTAAACATGGGTTCCGCTGATCGTATTATTCGTGCCATCGTGGGTGTTGTCCTGCTGGCCCTGGTCTTTGTTGGCCCCCAGACACCCTGGGGCTGGATTGGCATTGTACCGCTGGCAACAGCACTGGTGGGAAACTGCCCTGCCTATTCCCTGCTCGGCATCAAAACCTGCAAAACAAAATAGGCCTCCAGGCACCAGAAACACAAAGGCCAGAGCAGCTCTCGCCACTCTGGCCTTTGTCGTTCTTCAATGCAGACAGGCTTACTGCTGTTTCAGCGCACCGGCGTGTTCAGCACATCCAGCACTTCCTCAAGCTCGGTGATCATCTGACGGATCAACTGCTTGTACTGTGAAGTATCATCCTTCACTTCGCTGCTGCTGAGCTTCTGCTTGGCACCACCAATGGTGTAGCCCTGATCGTACAGCAGGCTGCGGATCTGGCGGATGGTGATCACATCCGCGCGTTGATAGTAACGGCGATTGCCCCGGCGCTTGACCGGCGACAGCTGCGGGAATTCCTGCTCCCAATAGCGCAACACATGCGCCTTGACCGCACACAGCTCGGCTACTTCACCAATGGTGAAATAACGCTTGCCCGGAATAACCGGGAGCTCATTGTTATGACTGGGTTCCAGCATACGCTTCTACTTTCTGCTTCAGTTTCTGACCTGGTCGAAACGTAACTACGCGCCGTGCACTGATGGGAATTTCCTCACCCGTTTTCGGGTTCCGTCCCGGTCGCTGCTTCTTGTCCCTGAGATCGAAGTTGCCGAAACCCGACAACTTCACCTGCTCGTTGTGGCTGAGTGCGCCTCTGATTTCGTCGAAGAAAGCTTCCACCATTTCCTTGGCTTCCCGCTTGTTAAGCCCCAACTCCTCGTACAAGCGCTCTGCCATGTCCGCTTTCGTCAAAGCCGCCATCTGTCAACTCCTCAGTGTTGCCCCCAACTCTTCTTTCAGGGCATCGATAACCCCATTGAAGAGCGAATGCACTTCGTCCTCGTTAAGCGTGCGTTCAGGATGCTGCCAGAACAGGCTCAGAGCCAGGCTTCGGTTACCCTCACCCAGGCTTTCACCTTCGTAGACATCAAACACACGCAACGCCGTGAGGTGCTCGCCAGCATGTTTACGGGCCACATGTTCTACCTGGGCGAACGCCACATCGCTCCCGATAATGATAGCCAAATCCCGGCGAACTTCCGGGAATTTTGAAATATCTTTGAAATTAGGCACATAACCGGCAACGATCGAATTCAAGAATAGCTCAAACATCAGGATCGTGCCATTAAGTTCAAGATTTTTCTGAACTTGTGGATGCAGTGCACCCAGCCAGCCCACATGCTCGCCATCCCTCAACAGTTCCGCCGTCTGGCCCGGATGCAGCGCAGGGTGCTGGCTGGCAATAAAATCAACCTCGATGCCAAGCAGTCGGAACAGGCTTTCCAATTCCCCTTTTACATCAAAGAAATCCGTGGTTCTGCGACCGTTTACCCAGTTTTCGGGATTCTGGTTACCAACCACCACCCCTGCCAACATCGGCTGCTGACTGATGCCATCGGCATCCTGAACGAATCGCAAACCGGTCTCGAACAAGCGAATACGGGGCTGCTGCCGGTTCTGGTTGTAGCCCACGGTTTTAAGCAGGCCGCTCCAAAGCGTCGTGCGCATCACCGAAAGATCCGACGAGATGGGATTGGCCAACGCAATCCCCTCACGTTCCGGATCCACCAGCTGTTGAACCTTGGGATCAACAAAGCTGTAGGTCACCGCTTCCTGGTAGCCCTGGGCGACGAAAAAGTTACGCACAGCAGACAGCGGCCGAACCGCTTCTTCCCGGGCCCGCAGCCCAAGCGAGCCGGTTGGCTCGGTGACCGGCAGATTGTTATAACCAAAAATGCGACCGACCTCTTCGATCAGGTCTTCTTCGATGGAAATATCCGGCCGGAAGCTGGGCACACTGATACGCCAGCCGTCTTTCAACAGCTTGTCGATGTGCAGGCCAAGCCGGCTGAGAATCTCTTCAACGGTAGTGCGGTCAATTCTAAGCCCCAACACATCCGCCAGGCGCTGCTCACGCAGATCAATCACCCGCGCCTTTGGCAGGTGTTCCTTGCTGGCCACTTCGACAATTTCGCCGGGCTCGCCCCCGACAATAGCCATCAGCAGACCGGTTGCCCGCTCCATGGCATCCCGTGCCAGCTCATAATCCACGCCCCGCTCAAAACGGTGGGAGGCATCTGTATGCAGGCCATATTGACGAGCCTTGCCGGCCAGCGTGATCGGGTCAAAATAGGCGGATTCAAGCACCAGATCCCGGGTTTTCTCACTCACCCCGGAATGCTCGCCCCCCATCACACCGGCAATGGCCACTGGCTTCTCGTGGTCGGCAATCACCAGCGTTTCCGGAGTAAGCTCGACCTCCTGACCGTCCAGCAATACCAGTTTTTCGCCCGAGCCAGCCATACGCACAACAATCCCACCCTTGATCTCATCCCGGTCAAAGGCATGCATGGGCTGGCCCAGTTCCAGCATGACGTAGTTGGTGACATCCACCGCCGCATCAATGGAACGGATACCGGAACGACGCAGCTTCTCCTGCATCCAGAGCGGCGTTTCTGCCTGCAGATTGACGTTTCGCAGAACACGCCCCAGATAACGGGGGCAACCCTCAGGGGCTTCCACCCGGATATCAGGCACTTCCGAGTGCACCGCTTCCACGTGCGGAATGGAAGGCGCATTGGTGACCAGGCTGTTCAACACGCCCACTTCCCGGGCCAGGCCCTTGATGGACAGACAGTCGCTGCGATTCGGGGTTAGATCCACATCAATGGTGATGTCATTCAGCTTCAGATAGTCAACCACCGGCTGCCCAACCGGGGCATCCTCCGGGAGCTCCATCAGGCCGTCATGGTTATCGGACAAGCCCAGCTCGGATTCCGAACACAGCATACCCTCGGAGGGCTGCCCCCGGAGCTTGGCTTTCTTGATCTTGAAATTGCCGGGCAGCACAGCGCCCACCTCGGCAAAAGGCACCTTCAGCCCGTCGCGAACATTGGGGGCACCACAGACCACCTGCACGGTCTGCTCGCCATTGCTCACCTGACACACCCGCAGCTTGTCGGCATCCGGATGGGGCGCAACGGAAACGACCTCACCCACAACCACGCCGGAAAATTCGCCGGCCACGGCCTCAAAGCCGTCGACTTCCAGCCCCGCCATGGTGATCTGGTCCATCAACTCCTGAGAGCCAATGTTCGGGTTTACCCACTCGCGCAGCCACTGTTCACTGAATTTCATTATCCTGGTCCTGTCCTGATTCGGTTGATTCTGAGCCTGTTACGCCAATTCCTGGTGTCGTATCAACGGAACTGACGAAGGAAACGCAGGTCGTTTTCGAAGAACATACGCAGGTCTTTTACTCCATAACGAAGCATGGCCAGGCGCTCGACACCCAGACCAAAAGCAAACCCGCGATATTCCTCGGAATCAATACCGCAATATTCGAACACTTTCGGATGCACCATGCCGCAGCCCATCACTTCCAGCCACTTGATGCTGCCATCCTGCTCACGTCCCCATTCAATATCCACTTCCGCCGATGGTTCGGTGAACGGGAAGTAGGAGGGACGGAAGCGCACTTTCAGATCCCGCTCAAAGAAAACCCTGAGGAATTCCTCCACGGTGCTTTTCAGGTCCGCGAAGCTGACATTCTTCTCCACCAGCAGACCTTCCACCTGATGGAACATAGGGGTGTGAGTCATATCGGAATCACAGCGATAGACCCGTCCGGGGCAGATCATGCGGAACGGTGGCTTGCCTGCCTCCATGGTCCGAATCTGTACCGGCGA